>Ga0247611_10006401_pt1 | contig 15140 bp, 12 predicted proteins | sample 177DNAGHGhighgp2_FD_192422 | JGI IMG/M metagenome (GOLD analysis project Ga0247611, IMG submission 192422) | Sheep rumen microbial communities from Palmerston North, Manawatu-Wanganui, New Zealand - 1770 DNA GHGhigh gp2 | ecosystem: Host-associated > Mammals > Digestive system > Stomach > Rumen...
TAAATAATACAATTATTTTATTTTTCATTTTCTAACCTCCTAGCCATCATTACACCACTTAAGCTAGCTATCATTAAACCAATTGTTAATCCTCCACCTGTTCCAATTGAATAAAGACCTTTTAAACTAGTTTCAAAGTTTTTATCAAGAATAAGTTCATTTGAATAAAATTTAATTTCTGGACCATATAATAAATTATCTTTATTTGAAAAACCTGGAATTATATTATTCATTTTCTTGATAAAATTAATTATATTCATCAAAGTTCTATAATCAAGAACATAAGATAAATCTCCTGCAGCAGCACTATTCATTGTAGGCTCTACTGAATTATTTAATAAATCATATTTAGTTGTTGATTTACCATTTAATAAATCTCCTAATCTTTGTACAATAGCTGACCCACCTGATAACATATTTGCTTTTCTAGCTATATTAAATCCATATTCAATGGGAGTATTAAATGGTTTTTCAAACTTATATGAAACAAGTATTGCTAAATTAGTATTATTACTTTTCTTTTCTTTATATGCATGTCCATTTACTAAAGTACATCCATTATCATATGTTTCTGGTGTTACATATCCACTTGGATTTTGACAATAAGTCCTTACTTTATCAAAATATGGTTTTGTTTTTCCTATAAATTTACCTTCATACATAAGATCATTTACTTTTTTCATCACTTCATCTTTTAATTCATAACGAATACCAATATCCATATAACCATTTCTAGTCTCAATATTGTATTTTTTACATATTCCTTCTAACCATGATGAACCATCCACACCAACTGCAAGAATAACTTTATCAGATTTAATTTCACCTTTAGAAGTAATTACACCTTTAATTTTATTATTCACAACTATTAAATCATTTACTTCAGTTTCAAACATTAAATCAATTTTATCTTCTAAATAATCCTGTAATTTTTTATAAAGTTCGTGTGATTTTTCAGTTCCTAAGTGTCTTACTGGAACATCAATTAAATTAATAGCATTCTTACTAGCTTTCTTTTGTAATCTAGATATTTCTTTTTTATTATTAAGGCCAGAAATGTTTTTAGAAGCTCCAAATTCTAAATAAATATCATCAGTATATTTCATTAAATCTTTTATTTCTTTTGGAGTATAATATTTTTTAATATATGAGTCATCTTTTCCACCTATATATATATCATTATCATTCTGATTATATGATGATAAATGATATGAAAGTAATTTACCATCTGAGAAAGCACCTGCTCCTGAGAACCCTCCAATTATATTACATATTGGTTTACATTTCATACACTTTCCATACTTTGATGCTGGACATATTCTATTTTCTATTCTATGTCCTTTTTCAATTAATAGTATTTTCTTTTTAGTCCCCATTTTTAATAATTCATAAGCACAAAATATTGAACTGGGACCCATTCCTACAATGATTAAATCATACTTTTTATTCATCTAAATAATACCCTTTCTTTATATAAGTTATCAAAACCAAACTCATTATTCATTTCTTCAATAAAACCAATTTTTTCATTTTCTTTCATGTTTTTAAACCTTAGTATTATATGACTACATAAATCTACGATATCTTCATAATCATATTTTTCAGTATTAATACCAATATATGGAATATTATATTTATAAGCACATTCAAGCATTTCTTTATAACCATCACTCATTGCTTCACTACTTTTTAAATCTTCATCCATATTATTTCTACCAATAATTCTTTTTCTTCTTTCATCTACTGATGCATATAAGATAAATAATAAATCTGGTATTGTTCCAACTTTAAGTAAAAATCTAAATTCATCTTCACTTACCTTATTATGTTCATAGAAGTAAGTAGATAACATACTTCTTTCAACAATCAAATCTTCTTTTCCTTCTTTATCTAACATACATCTAAATGTAAAGAATAATAATGCTAATTTATCATTATCAGCTTTTCTTAATGATTTAACAAACTTATCAAATGTTTCTTGTTTTATATCAAGCATACTTACCATTTTTTGTGTTTCATGTTTTATTCCAAGTCTTTTTGCAACGGAAGATGATATTGTACTTTTTCCAACTCCATCCATTCCTTCAAATGCTATTAACATATTACTCACCTAACTTTCTAGTTTTTTATATTTATTAATTGCATAATATGTAAATGGTGTAGCAATAGTTTCATAACCAACTTTCCATATAAATTGACTAAAAATCATTGTTAGAATTACACTACTAGGTACTGTAGTTGAAAATGCTATTAATACAAATATAATTGTGTCTAATGCTTCACCAATTATTGTTGAGCCTATTGTTCTCATCCATAAATATTTACCTTTTGTAAACTTTTTAATTAGATCCATTACATATGCATTTGATAAGCTACCTACTAAGAATGCACTTAGTGATGCTATAAATATTCTTGGAGTTGTTCCAAGTACACTTGCATATGCATCTTGAAGAGTCCAAGTCTCTGATGCTGGAAGTGCAATTGCTAATTTAAAGAATAAAACCATAAATGCATTCATTATAAATCCAATTATAATTATCATTCTTGCATTTTTATATCCATATACTTCAGCTATAATATCACCTACTATATAAGTAATAGGAAATAATAATGCACTAGCTGGTAAAACTATACTTCCAACACTAAATAGTTTTACAGATGCTACATTTGAAATCAATAATGTTGAAACTGATATAGCACATATAATTACAAAGTATTTTGAATAAATTCCTTTCATATTTTTCAATTCTTTCTTCATATTTTTTTCCTCCTTAATTCAATACTACAACTAAAAACAAAATTTGAAAAATACCTTTTTTTCATAAAAAAAATAACCAAAATTTATTATAAATTTCGGTTCTAAAAATATAATTTTTGTTTATTAAAAGAAAAAGTTATAATCAATTATTAATTGGTTATACCAAAATTATTAATAATTATTAAAAGTATAGATACAGTTTCTTTTAAACTCAATTTAGAAATATTAAAATAACTCTTTAAATCAATATCATATTTTAATAATTCACTATATATAGCTTTATTATTATTTAAATATATAATTTTATCAATTACTTCTTTTTTAAATATTTTGTTAAATAATACACTTACAAATAATTCATTACAATTTGTTGATAATATAATATTTAATCCAAGTGATTTAATTTGTTTTAATAATTCAAACATTACTACAAAATTAGTATCAAGTATTCTTATATTATCAAAATACATATCTAATTTTTCAATTTCTTCTTCACTTAAATCATAAATATTACCTCTAAAAGCTTGTAATTTTAATGATTTAGATTTTATTACAGTTTTATAATAATTATAAAAATCTTTTTCATATTTTTTTAAAAAAGAATCAATATTTAAATGAACTCCATTCATACCTTTTTTAGGTACATAATCATTATATATTTTTTGAGCAATATAATCTCTATATGGAAGAGTTGCTTCTTCAAGATTTAAATCAGAAAATTTAGAAATAAATTTATTTAATTTTATTCTAAGATTAAATTCATCAAATATTTCATCTTCACATATAAGTTCAAATTCAACAAATCCACCTAATTCATCAATATTATCTATCATAATATTATATTTATTTTTTTTATGAATTGTTTGATATATATATCTATTTTTATTAACAATTGTATAACTATAAAATCCTAAATTAGAAAACAAATTAATTAAATCATTATAATTATCTATACTTACGTGGTAATTACTTTCTAATTTACAAAAAGAGTTAGAAAAATCTTTTGATTTACCTTTAAATGTAACTTGCATTCTATCATTAGTTTTTCTAATCCTTAAGCATGTTCTTGTCTTTACATAATCACTATTAATATCAGTAAAATACTCATCACTTTCTACTCTATTACATACAAGATTAAAACCAATGGCATTTATTTTTGATATCAGTTCTTCACTATTAGCGCAAAAATATTTCTTTTCAGTTTCAATTCTTTTACTCATATTATTACCTCTTTTCTATTACAGCTATCATATATTTACCCAATATATTTTCAAATGTTAGATAACTAATATTACATTGATTCTCACAATTAGAATCAATAGTATTCTTAAAACTTTTAAAATCTAAAAATTTTTTTCCAGCATCCTTCAAAAAATTAATATATAAATATTTATTTAAAAACCTTGATATACCTCCTACTACTTTTGGATCTTCAATTTCTACAACAATTACCTTTTTAGATACTTTAAGTAAGTTTTTCAAAGCAAGTTTAATTTCATCTGTTCCATTTAAATGATGCAATGTATTTTTACAATAAGAAACATCAAAACAATGATCATTATATTTTAAATTTAATAAATTATTATTTGTAAAAACTATATTCCTATATCTATTCTGAGACTTTTTAACAAGATATGCATTTATATCATTACCTACTACTATATGAGCATTTTTAAAACTTCTAAATACATCATCATTATCTCCGCAAGATACATCTATTATAGATGAAATATCTGGTGTAATTAATTCATTAATAAACTTCAAATATTCATTCTTTTTTCTTTTCTTTTCAGTTAAAAAATATTTTTTGATATAATTGTGATAAAATTTATATCTTCTATTATATTTTTCAATAAGTAATCTCTCATCATCATAATCATCTGAATAGTATTTCAATTCTTTATCTAAAAGATCTGCTACATCTTTTATTTTCTTTTTATTAGCAAGTTTTAATTTAGATGATTTTTCTTTTATTTTACATGCCATTACTATTGAATCATTATTTGTAAAACACAATGGAAAAAAATAATAAATTCTTAAATTATATATTTTCTCAATATTATATATTAAATCAACCATCTTTAATTGTAATAAAGATGAATATGTTACAAATGAACGATTTTCATCTAAATAGAATTTACCATCACTATCAAAAAATATAAATGAAATACTATTATCTTTAATGTATTTTAAATCTAAAGTATCAAGTTTATATATTTTCTTATATATATCAAATATATTATTCATATAATATTACCCTTCTATAAAAAACTTTCATTTATAAATTTCTTAGCAAGTTCTGTTATGTAATTTTCTATGTATACTAGATTAATTTCTATTTTAGGTAGTTCTTCTTTTAAATTAATTTTCTCTACACTATCACTTTCAAGTTTAATAGATTCTCCATCAACTACATAACCTATTCCAAGATTTCTTTTTACTGATTCAATTATTAATTCCTCAGTAGCATATTCAAGTTGAGGTTTTAAACTAACATTATTTTCATCTAAAACTTTTGAAAGATTCTTTCTAAGTGAACTTCTTTCAATTGGCATTACTAAACATTCCTTTTCTAGTTCACTTAATCTAGTTATTTTAGCTTTGTTATCAACTGATTTAATAAAACATGTATTCATTTTATAAATTGGTTCAATTTTCAAATTATTATATGGTGTTATTATTGGAGATGAATCAACAACAAAATCTAGTTCATGTTTTTCTAAAGCTTCAATTAATCCTAGTGTTGTTAAGTCATTAATTTTGAATTTTATATTTGGATATTTTTCTCTAAATGTTGAAATCTTTTCTAATAAATAATTTCTAACAATATGTGATTGAGCTCCAATAACTATTGTACCTACTTCAGCATTATTATTAGCATTAAGCATTCTTTCACATGCAAGTAAAAGTTTTTGTGAATCCTTAACATATTTTAAAAGTATTTCTCCATTTGATGTAAGAGTTATACCTTTATTTGCCCTATAAAATAAAGTTATACCTAACTCTTCTTCCAGCTTATTTATTGATTTTGAGATTGCTGGTTGAGAAATATAAAGCTTATTTGACGCTTCTAAAAAACTATTTGATGTTGCTACAACAAGAAATATTTTTAGTGAATTTAAGTTTACATCCTTCATAATACCCACCTCTTAGATATATCATAGTCTTTTAGTATTATAAAGTCAAATAATATTTATTTAAATTGTTATAACCTAATGTTATACCAAAAATTAAAAATTAATCAATAAAAAAGATCATTTTCATGATCTAATTTTTATTTAATATTCTTGATTTATTATATTCATATAAAGCATTATCTAATAATTGATTAATATCTTGTGAATCAAAACAATTAGAATTATAAGAAATAGCTCTATAGAAAGTATTATTAAATTCTCTAAATTGATTTGGATAATCAATAACCAATCTTTCTAAATCATTCTTATTAATACCTTCAAATGTTAATACTTTATTTTCATCAGTATTAATACTGTTAATTATTTTTCTTAATTCTATTAAATCTTTATATTCAACTCCATCTTGTTGTATACTTAATAATTTTGTTAATAATACTCTTAACTCAATACAATAATGTTTAATATTACTCATATAAACCTCCAAACTTATAATTTCCTTCTCAATATAGTTTGATCTTTTTCTTCAAAACAAGTTTGATTATCAGTAATAGCTTCTTCAAATCCTAAAGCATCAGTTTTACCGATTATTCTAGCTCCTCTTAAATTACATCCAGAAAAAGAATTAGACATAGTTAAATTCTCACCATTTATAATAGTGTCACTTAAATCTTTATTATATACTAGTTGAGGATCTAAATATAAATTAGTATCACTTAAATCAAGACCACTTACTTTTAAATTCTCACAATTTATATTACTTAAATCTATATAATCTAAAAATGGTTTAAAATCCTCACTAAATTCTATATGATCTTTAACTACAACTAGTAATAAATGTGTATCCACATTTCTTCTATCTACAACTATTTTTCTATTATTAGATACTATATTATTTTCACTTTCATACTTTTCTATTTTTTTATCTAGTTCTACTATTTCTCTTTGATATCTAAACTTTTTAAGTAAATCATTTCTATATTCATTTAGTTTTCTCTCATCATTTTCTTTATTTAAAATTTGTTTTATTTTCTTTGTTTCTAATTCTTGAAGTATATTTATATCTTTTACTTTTTCTTTTGATTTTTCTATTTCAGGTACACTATATTGTTTAATCGCATCTCTTAAAAAGTCTTGTAATACTGTAGAATGATATTTTTTATTAATATAACATAAAGCTAAATCAGTCACTAATGAGTTATTCTCAATTATCCATTTTATAGGTAACAATTCAAACCAAGTATTATTATATTTTAAAAATCTTCTACCATTAACTATATAAACATAATATTCTTTATAAAACCAAAAGTATGGTTCTAAAGTAAATTTCTCACTAGATGCCTTAATAAATCTCATCTTAATTAAAATATCTAATATAGTACTCTCAACTTTAGATAGTTTAACTTGAGGAAAAAATCCTGCTTTTATCACTCCATTTTTTGCTCTATTTTTGAATAGTTTTGCTACATCTAAATCTAATATAATTTTATATCCTTTATCATAATTATTTCTTTTTATCTTATTAATTTGTACTTTTGTAAAATCCGTTATATATTTATTTTCTTCACTAGAAATAGAAATATCTTTAATAAAATCACTAATATTTGTCATTCTATCATTATAACTTTTTTTATCAATACAACTTAATAACTGATTTTTTATTTTAGTCATATAAAAATGTGCATAATAAACATTGCTACTTCCAGGTATCATTTTATTAGAATTACATATAATTTTTTCTATTATATTAAGAGATTCCTTACTCAAATTTTGTTTAATATCATAATTATTTGACATATAATATATTATTTCATCTGGAATAATTCCTTCTCTTATTTCTTTATCAATTTGATTAAATAATTCTTTTGTTGATCCTCTATCAAAACTATTACTATGATATTTTTCAGTTAATAAATAATAAAATGCAAGTTTACTTTTAAATGGAATTTTATCATTAAAACCAAGCTTAAATAAATATTTATCATTATATAAACTTCTTATAAATGAGATATTATATTTTCTATTAACATTCATTTCACTCATTATTATATTTGTAAGATAAGAACATTCATTAAATGGATAACTATTCGTAGTTCTATATTTTATCATTGCATTAATTAATTCTTCTACATTATAATGTCTTCTAATTAATTTACTAAATAATCTTTTTTCAGTATAAATATTATCAAATTGATTTAATAAATAGTCTAAAGGTATATTTTCATTTTCAAATAACAATATTTTACTATAAAAATCATTAGCAAACACTTTACAATAATTTTCTATTATATAAAAAGGCGTTTTAGGATTTTGTACTAAATGTTTATAAATTGTTTTATAATTATATGAACGATATAAGTCTGGCCTTGAATGACAGTCTTCCATAACTTTATATATTTTAATTAATATTTCTTGACTAATATTTGGATTAGAAATTAGACTTATAATTTTTTCAATTGGTGTACGTTCCCATATATCTTTTACAGTTATATTATTTTCATAACTTGGATTTGAATATAATTCGTATAAGTATTTTTGTCCATAATTTTTAGCAATAAAATCCAAATCTCCATTTGAAGTACTAGGATTTTTTGCTATTTCTTTTATTATGTTATCATCTTCACAGTATTTATATTGTATATATGAGCTATTAGCTTCAACTAAGATTGCTGATAAAATTTTAGGGCTTGTATTTTTATTACTAGCAATACTCTTAGCATAAATATGAAAAGACTCTAGAGAAAAATGAAGACTTTTTTTATAGCTTTCTTCTATTAATTCTGATGGTAAATTTGGATTAGCAAGAAGTTTTGCTTTTAAATCAAAATCAGCTTCATTAAATATTCTTACTAATATATCAGGTGGTGTATTTTCACATATAGCTAAAGAATAATAATCTTTCTTTTGATACAATGCTTCATATACTATATATGGACATTTTTTATTATAAATAAAATCATCACAGTCAAAATTTTTAATATCCTCTATACTCATAATATCTCGCCTTGGCCGTATATTATATCATATTTTTCATTTATTTACTAGAATTATCTTTTAATACTCTTGATCTTGTATTTTTATATCTTTCAATTAATTCACTAGCCTGATTAATATTACTTATTTCATATCTTTCTAAAGGCGTTTCAATACTATATAGTTCTTTCATAATATCAATTATTTCACTATCTGTTGCTTGAGGATTTATTAACTTAGCAATTTTATATAACAATTCTGGTTTTTTAAATCCCCATAATTCATCAGAAATTATATTAAATACTCTATTATCAAATTCTTTTCCACCTCTTCTATATGCATGATTAAATTGTTCTCTAAAAACTTTATCATTAGTTTTAACAAATCCATCATAATACGGGAATGTTCTTCTAAATAATCTTTCTACTTCTTTTTCTTCAAAAGAACTTTCTATATATTTATTAGTTAAACCACATTTTAAACAAACAACAACATGTGGACTATTTCCATAATCAGTTGAATGAAAGCCACTATAATATAATCCTTTTCTTAATTTAACAAATAAATGTTGACAATTATTCATTTGAAATTCAATATTATTCATATATTCTTTAACATCATTTTCATTCATTTAATCACCCTCTTATAATTGTTTAGGCATCTTTTTTGCCATTTGATAATTCTTATAATTTTCATCATCAGTTACTTCTTTAATAATATTAATAAAATCTGGAATTTTTATTTCTTCATCTTCACTACTTAATTCAATTTCCATTATTGCTTGATTATTCCATTTTGGATAAATATCAATTTCAAAATATTGATTATTTTCTGATAAACAGTATCTTGTTTTATGAATAGTATGTAAATTATTATCAGATTCCATTAATAAAGATAAATATTCTGTTTGTGATAATTTTCTTTCTATTTCAATTCTTTTAATATCAGATACTTTTCTTTTTTCTGTTAAATAATATAAATAGTTTCCATCTATTCCTCTTGCTCTAAGCCTTCTTTCAACATCATCATTACTTTTTAAATATGTTTGTGTAATATCAACTTTAGTACAATTTGGCATATTTTCTAATTCTTTAATACTGGGATAATATATCAAAAACTTTCTTTCTATTTCATATGGTTCTGGTTCTCCTAAAAATAAAGCTATTTCTTTTAATAATCTTTCTAATTTTTCTTCAAATCCAACACTATTATCTATAATTCTAAAATGTGGATGACCAGTCCATGCAGATATTATTCTATCATCAAGTTTTCTTGCATTTTCTAGGCTCTCTGTTCTTGCATCATTATTCGAAAGAGTATAAAACTCTTCTTTTCCTTTAGCGGCACTTACAAGATGAAATACAGCATCATAAGAATCTCTTTCCTTTATTTCATTAGTACCCATCTCTTTTAATATTCTTTTAAATTCTATATCTTTCATATATGCTTTATTATCTAAAATACCACGATCACACACTATTAATACTTTATTATTTTTCATTTTCTTTGCGGCATCATCAAATATTTGCTCTTTTATTTTTTGTAATCTAAATTGATATATTTGATAATCATAATTTGTTTTGAGGGTCCAAGGAGTTACACCATTAGTAATTAATTCAGTAGCTGTTTCAGGAACAAATAATACACTATAACCTCTTTTAGAAAAGTAATTACTAATCCATGTTAATGCAGTAGTTTTCCCAGCACATGGCCCTCCAGTTAAAACAATTTTATTAATTTTTACTATCTCTTTACTTTCTTGATTATCAAGCAAATCATTTAATGAAACATTATATAATGTAGCTAATGATTTAAGTTTATCTAAATCAGGTTTAGATTTCCCCATTTCCCATTTACTTACTGCTTTATCACTTACATCTAATTGATAAGCAACATATCTCTGAGTTAAATTATTTTCTTTTCTAAGTTGATATAAATAGTTTCCAAAATCAATATTTCTCATTAATACCTCCTCACAATTACATTATATAATAAAAAAAGATATTTTTTTAAATTAACATTCTACTATTGGTAGAACTTAATAAAAAACAATTGAATCACTTTGTTATTTAATGATGCAATTGATTTAAACATTATTTAATACACAATTCTATACTTACTTCTTAAACTATTTATCAGATTATAGTAATTTATTGTTGTTAAGTTATACTCTCTTTAGGGACCGAATATTTTAGCCTTTCTTTTGTCCGTCAAGGGTTTGCATAGTGTAGTTCATTTTTTCATATTTTTTCTACATACCATTTTAGATACCAAATGGTATGTAAAACTGGTTCTAAAATCTTATATAAAAATACAATAAAAAAAAGCATAGATAGATTCGTGATTATATATGCTTTTTAATTTAATAAATCAGTTATATATTTTTTTATATTTGGTAATCCTTCACAATAGATATAAACATTATTCTTAGCTCTTGTTATTGCAACAAACAATTTGTTTTTAAATATTTCATCAATTTTATATGTATTACTTAAATATATTATAACATTTTCGTTTTCTAGACCTTTTGATGAGTGAATAGTCATTATCTTATTGTTTTTTTCTATAATGTAATAATAATACATATATTTTTCTTCCATTAATTTTTGTTCAATGATATCAACAGTTCCTTCAGATACAGCAATATTCAAAATATTTATGGAATCAATCATAAAATCATGAAAAGTTTTATTTTTAATTTTAAAATCTTTTTCTTTCAATTTATCTGAAATTGATCTTAAAAAAATCATCAAATCTTCTATTGGATACTTATACCTATCCTTAACATTATCATAATTCAAATAATATTTGATTAGTTCATCCAAGACGTGTTGATTTAGATTATAATCATTTGGCATTTTATCTAATTTCTTTGAATATAAAATATCAAAGCTATCTTTAAATTTTTCATATAATTCAACAGCTTTATCATTTGTTTCCACAAGAATAAATATTTTATCATTTAAATTTCTTAATAATTCCAAATCTAGTTGATCAATAATTTGCACATGTGAAACATCAAAGTTTTTGACGATATTACCTTCAAAAATCCTATTAGCATAAAATAATATACTTGGGTGACATCTTACACTTAAAGTTATTTTTTTTAAATAATATCCCTCATTTTTTAAATTATTAAACAATTCAGGCCTTGCACCTCTAAATTGATAAATTGATTGATTAGGATCACCAAATAAAACAATATTAATATCAGTATTTTCTTTCAACGCTTTAAGCAATCTATGCTGAAAATAATTTAAATCCTGAGCTTCATCAACATATATAGTAGGAAATCTAATTGCAAAAAGTTGATTAAATAGCTTCATTTTTACTATAGATTCAGCTAACATATAGGTTGGAAAAGAGATACTATATATGCCTTGCTTCAAATTTTCTAACCAACATTTTGCATATTCGTTTGCTTCTCTATTAACATCAGCATTTCTATCATATAATCTAGTATATAAATTTAAATTTTTATCATTGTCTATTATTGTAGACTTTATTTCAATTCGTTTATTAATTTTTCTTTTATTAAATAAATATCTATTTAAGAATGGTTTAATTATTAAATTCATTATAAATGAATCTATTGTATCTATATAACAATTATCTATGTTTTTATTTATTTTTCTAAGTCTTTCTTTAATTTCTTTTGATGACTCTTTAGTAAATGAACATGCAATTATACCCTGATAATCTTTTAACGATTGTAGCTCTCTATTTACTTTGTTAACTAGAGTATATGTCTTCCCAGCTCCAGGACAGGCAGATACACACAAATATTTATGAGTATCACTAATTATCCCACTTTGCTGTTCATCTAATTGTTCCTTTAACTTTAAATCAATCATTATCCATAAAACCAAATATAATAGACTCTTTGTTATTATCATTGATACAAATATTAATATTATTATCAGAAATAAACGAATGTAAATTCATTAATTTAGCATTTTTTAGATTATTTAAAACATCATCATAGTCTGGTTCCTGATAATCGATATAATCTAAAAAATCCTTCTCAAAACCTAAATTGTGATTTGAAAACAATATTTTATTTTTTTTAAACAACTCACATATTTCATCTATTTTTTTATCTATTATTGGTATTCTATTTTTTTCGTTATTATATTCAAAATTTTCAATTTCAAGGCTGTCAAATGACAATATTTTTTTCAACTCTTCTTTAGAGTTTTCGTCCAAAAACTTGATACATCTAGTAATTCCGGCATATAACCATTTATCCTCTTTAGCTTTGGTTTTAAATATATCATTATCTGTTTTTATATAAACTTTTATACCAAGAGATTGTAATAATTCTCTAATTTTTTCAAACGCAATACCATTTACTGAAAAAATAAATATTTTATTATAAAAAACTAAACTTTTAAATTTTTCATCCTTTGATAACAAAAGACTATAAAAGTATTTTTCGGATTCACCTTCAACTAATAATACTTTATCATAATACATCATCTCTGCTATTTCAACATTAATCAAATAACCATATTTTTTAAACTCTTCATTATTAATATTATATAGATATTTTCTTCTTTTATATATTTCATCTAAATCATCATAATAACGTTCTATTTTAATAATTTGATTAGTTTTTTCAAAATCAACTACATGTGGAGAATGTGTCGTTATAATCATTTGACATGGTTTGAAAGATAATAACGAATCTATATAAAACTTTTGTAATAAAACATATAAATGATTTTCTGGTTCCTCAACAATTATTATTTTCTTTTTATCATCATTGTATGTTTTTTCCTTTAAAAGCATAGAAAATATTTTACTCTTTCCATCACCTATATTATTCAAAACATTACCCTTACTATCTAATGTCGATATTTCCAACGATTTATAGATATTGTCTGTTCTAATATTGGGTGTTAATTCAAAAGAAATTCCTTCAAACATTTTTTCAAAATTACCTAAATTATTAATATCATCTAAAATTTCTGCTAATGCTGCCTCGTTTTTTATATTTTCACCCAAAAGACTTAAAGATTTTTCAAATTCTTCACTCAATTTAGTATTTTCCTCTATATGTTTAGCTTCTTTATACTCAAAAAAATGTCTAGTCTCACTTTTTGTATCATAAGTTGGGTTTATGTAAATCACTGATAAAACTTTATCAATTGGATTTTGTTTAGTAATACTATATTCTTTATAATCTATCTCTGGATCACCAATCAACAAAGAATCTTCATAAAGTAATACATCAGTGTTAAAAGTTGATGTTAATTGTATAAAAACATATTTCTTACCATTCTTTTCATGAATGACTTCATGCAATTGAGCCAATTGTTCTAATGACAAATCATCTATTTCCAACTTTATTTTTATAAATATTTCTTGTCTATTACATAATGTAGAATCAGTTTCTGTAAGAGGCACTCTTCTTTTTGAATAATCAAGTACTTTTAGTATTGCTGAACAAATATTACTTTTTCCACTATCATTTTGACCAATAATAGTTACAACGTCTTCAATATTATTAATATTAATGTCTATACCTCTAAAATTTTTAATTTCTAATTCAGAAATAAACATTTAATCACATCCTTACTACTAAAAAGTGCTAATACAAAACCATTAAAAAATGACCTGTACTATTTTCTTGGATAAATTATAACATATTACTATTTAAAATTCATTTTTAATTGTAAATAATATTTTAAAAATAAAAACTGTGTCCAAATAGTGTTTAAACACATATATTTTATTTAATTAACTTTAAATTTTCGAAAATGTTTTTTACTGATGTATATCATTTAAACTATTTTAACATTTGGCAATTCTATTTTTTTACTTTGTAATAAATTTAAAATAATCTGAGTCAATTCTTTACTAAGATTAAACTAAGCTCACAAAATAAGAAATATTAGTATTTAAATCACTATACTCTCATAATTTTCTAATTCTAATAATTTTAACAAATATGTCTTTCATTTATTATTCGACTGTTTATCTAATCTATTTAATTCATCATTAATTAGTTTTGTAAGTCGTTTATTATCATTCATTATTGATTCTTTTAAATCTTTTAATTCTTTTAAGTTATAATTTAATAAATCATGGCAAACTATTTTTGAACTAACATATGATTTATATAAATCTTTTATTTCTAAATATTTATCTGTTATATTATTATCAACAATACCATCATACATCATTGTCATTAATTGATCATCATAAAAAAAAGGAAAATCTTGTAAATTTTTTATTATATCTGATTCTTTTTTATTTACTATTGTTTTTGA
>Ga0247611_10006403_pt1 | contig 15138 bp, 18 predicted proteins | sample 177DNAGHGhighgp2_FD_192422 | JGI IMG/M metagenome (GOLD analysis project Ga0247611, IMG submission 192422) | Sheep rumen microbial communities from Palmerston North, Manawatu-Wanganui, New Zealand - 1770 DNA GHGhigh gp2 | ecosystem: Host-associated > Mammals > Digestive system > Stomach > Rumen...
TAGATTATACGTTTAAAGGTCATTATGTTGCTTCACTATATCACTCTATCAGGCTGGTTAAAAATCCTAATACAAATAAACTTCAGTTTATGACAAAAGATCAAGCTATGTATAATTATCATAGTGCTGGATTAAGTCTAGAAGATGGTATAAAACAGTGGAAACAAGCAAAAACTACATTATGGGATGTATATGATGTCGATGATAAAGGAAATGCGTTTGTATTAAAACCTTATGAAAAATATGTACATCCGTATGTAGAAAGTATAGGGAGAAGTACAAACAGATTGGTTAATCAAGTGGCTGGTACTATACGAGAGAGAACATCTATTATAAATGGTGTATTAAATGACATGGGTGCTTCTCAATTAAAACAAAATTCTATCGGAGCTATGGTTTTATAGATGCGTGGATGGATGATTTCTCAAATGTGGGATAATTTAAAAGATGGTAATGATTTTGCTGTATATAAGAAACAGTGGAAAACAATGTTTGATCAGCAAAATGGTTATACATCTATGCAAATGCCAGGAACACGTAAAAGAAAATAGAATTAGGATTTGAATAAATATACCGCAAAGTTGCCAAAACAATCAACAGAAAATATGTCTATTGGAGAAAAAATTGACAATTTTTTTGAAAGTGACATTGATGAAGATCCTGAATTTCACGGAATATATAATTTTTAGACAGGTACAGTAGAAACAGGCCAGTGGCGTAACTTAGGTAAAGCTGCATATCATGGTATGCGAGATTTTTTAAAACGTACAATGACATTTTATAAACATATACGACATATAGAAAATTCTCAAGCATATCAACGCAAATTAACTAGGAATGAAAGATATAAATTGCGAAGACTTTCAACAATGGCTGCTACATTTTTAATAGTATGCGCATGTACATATTTTACAGCTTTGGCTGCAGCAAAATGGCCAGAAGAATGGTACTTACATTTGTTAGCTGCTGTAAATGTATCTGCTATATCAGAACGTGCTTCACAAATTCCAGTCTTTGCTTGGGCTTCTATACTTGATATTGTAAACTCAATAATTATATCAAAAACGCTTATACAGGATGCTGATAAAATTGTTGCTGCGCTTTGGGATTTAGTAGAATTGACAGAAGATAAAGTATTTGGTGTAGAAGGGTTAAACTATGCCGATCCTGTCAAAGGCGGTGCTTACGATAAACTTCCAAATATCGCAAGAGATTGGCTTAAAGTTGCATCGTATAGTGATTACAATATAGATAATGTTGTTAGATCAATGCTTCCTAGCGGAAACAAAGCATCTATCAATTATTATATACATAATGTAAATCCTACGCAACAAGCGTATGAAGCTTCTAGGTTTTTTGTACCTTGGGCATTAAGTCTTATTGGAATAGATATAGACGACCATGAACTAGATGCTAAAACAAAAAAAGATAAAAAGAAAGAAAAAGTTAATCTTTAATCTATCAGGCTGGTTATAAGTCTGTTAAAAATCAAAGGGGAGAGCTTAAAACAAGCCCTCCCCTTTTTTTGTCATATGTCAAAAAATCCTTCGGATTGAAGTCTTCTTCTGGAACAATATCGTCTTTAAACTCATCTTTAAAATAATAATAACCAAGGAGGTAATCTGTAATATCGCAGTCTGTATACTTCCAAAAATTACATATACGTATTTTTTCATCCTTAGTCAACGAGATTAAACAATTTTTCCTAATTTTTCGTATTGCACTATTTATTATAAAACAAAACAATACATATGAAATATTATTTATCTTTATGTATTTTTTATTATACAAAGTATTGAGTTTAGACAATTTGTTTAATATATCAAAATGTTCATTTGTTGCAATTCTTTTATATAATAAGAATACATGAGATGTCAAATATGGCCTATTTATGTCCAACGTATAAGCATCTACAAACCCTGTTTCTTTTGATATATCTTTTACCTCTAATTGTTTGTCAATAAGAGGTAATATTAATTTTGTATATATACTCATAGGTTCAATGACTCTGAGCCATCACCTTCATAATATTCTCTACTATGATCCCACTTACCTTTAGATTGATGCCATGCAATATTCTTTATAGCGTTTAATATAATATCTTTTCTAGAATATACATCAAACTGATCAATTTTGAATACACGAACTTCATTACTACCTGTAGTGTCGATACCTATTATATAGAACTCAAAAGACCATTTATTCCAGTCTTCTTTGAGTTCATATCGCAAATACCATACAACTGCTTGATAATAATAACAAAGCTGTCTAAGGTAGTCATACTGATTTATACTATCCTCAAAGTGCCACAACTTTTGTGTAGTCTTTAAGTCATAAATGATGGCTTTTTTATTCTTAAAGTCTAATGTAAGACCATCTAATAATGATTTACATTCGACTCCATCTGCCATCTTTATATAGTATGTCCAGTTAATATGGAATTCATGATATGCTGCATGAATAATAGTACCTGGTTCAGGTTTATCCAAAAATGGTTTAGATGTTTCTAAAACAGGTGTTTCTATTATCTTGCTAGCAAGCTTGTGAGATAGAATATTATACTTAATTTTCTTAAGTGTTTGATATTCATAAGGACTAATCATAATCCTTCCATCATTTGCTTTCAGGAAGTTTATGTAATCCTTCAACGTAGAGGCTATTTTAAGGCCTTCTGACAGCATTTTGTCTTCTGACTTTCCTGCTGTACTATACGCTTGTTTATAAGCGTCCAGAATGGCTCTATTTGGCTCTATTTCTGTTGAAAATGCTAATGCCTGACAGAACTTCTCCTGTTGTGCAGAAGAAGGTCTACTTTTGTCCCAGACTACGTAGTCTTTTTGGAACTCTTGAGGCTGCAAAATATATTCATGAATCATAGTTCCACGCTCAAGTACGGGGTTCTTTTCTTCAGGAACATCTTCTGTTAGCATTTTATGTAAAAAGGCTGGCCCCTTATTCAGAAACCAGCCTATATTTGAATTGGATATACGAGTTTTATCCTCGTAGTATGGGATAGATATATCCATCATTTCTTATAGATGTTAAGATCGTTCATCAAATCTTCATAAGTTGAGTGTGAGTCTGCTTTAACTTCCTCAATAAATGATAATACATTGTCGAAAGAAACTGTCTTAAATGTCTTCATAATAAAAGCACAAGCCGCACGAGCTTCACCTTCATCTTCAATTTCTCGTTTACATAGACCAAGAACTGATTCTTCAGACATAGCATTAAATGTACGACTATAACGTACACGTGAGCAGCGATCTTTAATAAATTCACAGATATCATCATCGCTATTACATGTAAAAATAACAAGTTTCTTACATGTAGCAGAAATTCCATCTAGAAATGAAAGAAGTTTATCCGAATCCCAAAATTTCTTATTCTTTTCAAGCTCATCGAAAAGAATTACAACGTTTTGTGAAAACTTATTAAAGAATTCATTTAAACGTCGTGCAGGAAAACTAGGATCTACTACGATTATAGGAAGATTAGATTCGATTGCAATCTTTTTAGCAAGCATCGACTTACCAGATCCTTTCAAACCTTTTAGCATAATACCAGTAGTATTTTTGGCTGTTGTATTAAAATGATTTATAATTTTATCTACAAACTTCTTATCCGCATCACTATAAAAATAGTTATTTGGAAGACTGATATTATTAGCTAGTTCAAGAAACATGATTCCTTCCCAATCATCATATTTCAAGTTATATGTTACACCAGGTTCCAAAGTATAATCGGTGCCAGAAGGTTTCGTATACACTTTATTCCCAGATTTTATGAATTCATTTATCATTTTGACTCTTTTGGTTCTTAATAATTTCTTGAATCATTTCATCCACCTGCTTATGATTTCTCACAAGATAACATTTCATCTTAGAATGATGTCTTTTCAGGTAATACTTGAAGAGTTTATATCTTAAAGGAAACGAATCTCCCATAAGACCTTTACATTCTACAACAAATCCTCTACCGATAAAATCTGGAAGATAAGTAATAGGACGTATTTTTTCTCCAAGATACTCGAACTTAGGAATTAGAGTAAAGTGCTTTGGCTCATATTTTACAGGTATTCCTGCTTTCATAAAAGCTTCATACGTATAGAGTTCGAGTTTACTACGAAAATGTATACCATACGCATCGACAGCTGTCGCATTCTTTACTCTACCACTAGAAGATTTATTTAGACTTTGCATAATCAAAGTCTAATCCACCTTTAGTTAGAGATAAAACAAACTCTTGACCTTCATCTGAATATCCAGATACGTACAATGTATCTTTATTCATTATACCTTTCCAAACATTTACTGTCCAACCAGATAAAGTTATTGGTTTGTCTTTTTTCCACAGATGGCACAAAAACCATCCAAAAGCAATACTAGATATTGCAAGTAAAATTGCTTCAATCATATTTTTTAAGTGTTGTTTGTAACCAATCTCGTACACTATAAAAATTTGTTGCTTTTACAGCATCCGAAATATCTTTTGAGTTAAACTTCTTGTGGACGAATATAGCATCTAATTTATATTGTTTACTATATTGACGAGCTGTTTTCATTCCAGTTTTATCTCTATCATATAATATAACAACATGTTTCCACTTATGCCTTAATGATTGTAAAATATCTTCAGGAATAAATGTTGTTTCACTAGAAGCTGCAATAGCATTAAATCCCATCTCGTATAAACACATAACATCTTTTAAAGATTTCGTGATTATTAAGAGATTACCACCCTCTTTAGGCAATTCGGCAAGTCCCTGTACGTGCCTATTTGTCAGATTGGTACGCCATTTAGTATACTTAGAGGCAAGTGGACGATAAATCTTAAACTTATCATACACTTTGTATGCATACATAGGACTGTCTTCCTTATAGGTTCCTCTGACGACTCTATTACAAAGAAAATACTTAATGCTAAATACATTGAATTTCTTCAACGTGTCTATTGAAATATGAAATTGCTTCCAATATTTCTTATCAACTTCTGTAAATGGTTGACGAACTATTCCAATATCTGCTGCATAAGAACCTACTAATTTTGTATAAGTATTTGTTCTAATGTTTTGTTCAGGATTATACTTTCGTACAATCTTTAGCAATTCTCGTTCAAGCTCATCTCTTGTTTGAATTCCTCTATAAAGTTTTATAAACTTTAATGCGTTACCAGATATACCAGTACCGTGATCTTTAAACAACAAAGCACCATCTTTCGTAGGAAATATAGCGAAAGACGGCATTTTATCGTCGTTTCTTAGAGGACTGTTCATCAATTTACCTGGTTTAAATGGTCCCAGATAGTATGAATAGATACTATAGTCATCTAATTTCTCCAATAAGTCTTTGAGACTCATTGTTATAGCTGTTTTTGTACTATACATGGCTTATAAGCTCTTTTGTATTTGTGGGAGTAGATGGAGTCGAACCACCGTCTCAGTCCTGTATTCTATTAATTTAATGAGCTCTTCCGTTGAACTATACTCCCAGTTTGAGAGAGATTTGTTCTATTCTACGATCGCCCGTAGTTAGTGTATCTTGTTTTGGCACTCTCTCGTTGTAAGTTTCTTATCTTACGCCTCCCTTCAAGCAGTGAGTCTGCCAAGGGATGTTACTATTCTATTTATCCAGCGTCCTGCGCTATTGGATTTTCTCACTTCAAGCAACTGTTGTAATCAGGCGAGGATTCGAACCTCGCAATCCGTCAGCTATCTTTTAGAGTGACCGCCATAACCTCTAGGCTACTGATTTCCAAAGAGTATTTTTACCATATTGAAATTCTTGCAAGATGTCACATGCACATTCTGCCGCACAACATCTCTCCTTAGTCCTACAGAACTTTTGGATACTAACGATTGGTCATGACCAGTCTTGTGACAAATTTCAACTTAGGTATCTCCTATATACTCTCTACACATTTATGAAAACTATTCTACAATCATGACTTCCACCTTGACCTTATCCTCGAAATCATTTTCAATTTAGCACGGTATTATCCTTCCTTATTGTTTCAGATGCAGTTTACGTTTGCTGCAAGCCATTGAAACCGTATTCCACTTTCGCCTATAGGCTACTAAGGGTCTTCAATTTTAGCTAGGACTTCAACCGTTTTAGGGAGATTCTACATAGGGATTTCTCGCCATAGCACAAATGCATTGTGGTCTAGTTATGAATCGAACATAACTGAACTACTATAGTAGACCTAAATAGTAGGTTCTAGAATCGTGTCAAAATATTTATCACCGCTGTTGAATGGACCTACAATATTATGTATTATAAATCCTTTTCCAGAAAGTATATAAAGATCCTTTATATTGTTTTCTGTTAGATATTTATGTATATCAGAATTCTCATCGCATTTAAACAAACCTTTCTTCTGTACACAGATAATATCATCTATATTTATCCAAACAGGTAACGATAAAATTTCAACTTTTGTTCCATTATTGACGTTTATTCCTACTTGTTTTGGTAATTCTTTTACCGAAAGCGCAATAAATTTCTTAAAATTTGCCATATTGATTATGTTTAAAATTAATATTGCGGAGCTGGGCGGATTCGAACCACCCGTGTAATAGTTTGGAAACCATTATACTGCGACCTGCGTGTGCACACAAACTCCAATTTGCAGGATTCTCACCTGCTGTTAATTCGTTGTTCCATGATTACGTTGTCTAACTAATAGAACGTATCATCCATCGAACTGCATTTTGTTCACCATTGAGGTTAATCACGTGTTGCTCACTACAACCTCTTTCAACTGTCAATTCAGTATTATCCCTCCGCACGAATTATCAATTGTGGACATGATGAGACTCGAACTCGCTGTAAGCCACCGCCTTAGACGTCAAATACTTTCCCTCTAGGGTACTCGGTCGGTCCTACATGTCCATCTGGTTCCTATAATATTAATATTCGCTAATAAAATTAACCCATTTTGTATATACATCGTCATATGAATCTGCCTTTACAGACCATATAGCGTTTTCAAAATATATATAATATCTAGGGTTTTCTTCTTCTATTGTAGTAATATCAGATATTGCTACAATTCGACTTACGTTTAAACTGATAGGTAATTCTGTACCTGTCCTTGTAACTTTTACTATACGTGATGATTCATTCATAACTGACTCTGTTTTTCTTTTCACGTTCATATTCTGCAATATAACGTGTTGCTTGGACTTTCTCTCGTCCATCTTTGTTCCAATACCAGTCTTTCCAATATCCTGGTTTATGATAATCTTTTTTATTCATATTGTAGTATGGAGGGGACTCGAACCCCTCTGTCCAACTGTTCTAAAGCTGGTTACCATGCATACCAAGGACTGATTGTAACAGAATATTTGTTCCTATTAGGTACCTATTCTGTGTTTTAATCAATCCCTTCACCACTGACCTTTGTACAATGCTCCACCTATGTATACTAACTCATATGTATACTCCACACACCATTCCCGATTATCATTGTATTTGGTTGTCAGCACCACAGTTTAATTATGAAAACAAAAGAAAATTGAAAGGGGCTGACTGGATTATCCAATCAGTCCTCCACCACTGACCTTTTCACACGGTAGTCAGCACCATCTTGTTTGACTTTTTAACTTAACTGACCATTATTTTTTAGAATATCAAAATCCTGCAATACCGCTATTGCAGGATCATTCAAAAAGGGAGGTCGTCAGCACCTGTTGAAGTCTCAGTAACCGGAGCACTGTTGCCAGTGAGCGGATCTGCAGCTGGTTCTACATCAGCTTGCACTGGACGCTCAAGAAGATCATTCTTCCAAAGCTTAATCTGAGACTGTTCTACGCTCATAGGTTCAACAAAAACACCAAGAGAGCTTACTTTCGTATAACCCTTCTTGTCGTAAACAACCTTAAGGCGAACTGGCATTTTAATTTCTTCAGTTGTTCCAGATGTAGATACTGCGATCATGTTATCGAGTTGAGACTTTGTCCAATTTATCATTTCTACAAATGAAGAACCTTCAAAATCATCATGTTTTCCACATACTGCATCTATAACCTGCAGAATACGACCAAACTGCTGATCATCGCGCTTCTGAAGATCTTCATCAGTCTTGATCCACATATTCTTCTCGTTTTTCCACTCTGTCATAGTTGCTGTTTGGCCCTGTTCATTCTCAAAGACAATCTCCAAGAAATCACGTCCATTCTCAGTTTTGTTTACATTAACCTCTTTCAAAGTTACATTTTCGTTGATGCCTACAGGCATATAGGAGCTATTAAACTCCTGATTGTTTGTTGTTGCTGTTTTTGTACTATACATAATTTTCCTTCTGACTTATAGTTCTTAAGAATAATTCATTTATCTCCTGTAATAATTTTTCAGATACAAAAGTACCTGGCATCCACCACAGTTCGATCATTCTTATTCTGGTTTATAAACACGATCCCAATAGGTTGTTATGCTCCCGTCTTCATTTCCCGTAGCAATAATAATATCTTTTCCCGCAATATGTTTCGCTCTTGCTTCGAGGACGGAGTCTCCATTGCCTCCTTTAAACGAGATATGAGTTTCGTTTTCCTTTCGATAAACGTATCCGACTGCATCTGCGAGTCCGCATACGATTCTGCCGAGTTTTCCAACAAGATCGATTTCTCTTGCGTTAACTTCTTGTCCATCTTTATCGGTGATACTATCTTTGACATGCCCTATTAGAATGAATTCGTCACAAAGGTCTTTGAACATATCAATAACCTTTTTAACTGCATCACGTAGATACTTGTAACCTGCTCCCCGTGCAAGCGTCGTTACGTCATCACCTTTCCAGTTCTTCCCCAGTTCGGTTTTTCTATATAACGTACACGCATAGCTCATACAAATATCTTCGAGTCGTGTTGCATTATCTATTGTTATATGTTTATAAAAATTATGTCCTACTTCTTCATTTTTAGCTCGAATGGCTTGTGCAATTTCTCCAAGATCATTGATGTTTCGTGCTTGTATAGCAAGTGCATCAATAAACTTAGATCCGCCTTCAAGGTCTATAATAAGATTGTTCTCTAATTGTGCTACAGCACTTGTTTTACCAGCTTTCATTTATATTCTACTCGATTCACTACGTCGAGTACGTTCTCTTATGAACTGCTGCATATCACTATGCAGATTAGACTATATCACCACCTATCTATTTATGACTAAGGTGAACGCCATTTCCATCCACAAACGTTTTGGATGTACTCTCTTTCGAGATAGTCGTTGAACTTTTTATGGTTTTAAGATTGCTGTATATTCTTTCTATTTGGTTTAGGAAAAATGATAATTCCAAATCCATCTTCATTTTGTTGCAGCATCCACAACAAGGTACACAATTTTCTGTGTTGTATCCTTTTGAGTTATCAACTCTGTCTATTCCTAAACAGTGTTCTTTTCCGCAATAATGACATTTTCCACACAATATTTCATTTGTTTCTTCTAATGTCAAATCAAACGGAATTCCTCTATCAACTGCTGCTTTTCTAAAATGTTGATATTTTACCCTTATTATTTTGGGTAATTTGTCCTTATACATTTCTGCAAAATTTGCAGATCTCCATTTTCCAATACACTTTATACAACATTCATGCGGGCGTTTTCTCAATAATCCGTCGTTTCTAATACGAAGTTTTGCTCCACATTTTGTACAAGTGCATAAAAAGTATATTCTATTTTTAGATGTTGCAGACAAATCTATATTGTCTACATGAATACAGCCGAAATCTTTTCCAATGTATTCTTTATATTTATTTATTGTTTCTTCTTTAACCATAACTTAGCTGCTAATTTTGTTTATTATTTATCCGTCTTTTATTATATAACGTATAAACAAGGTAAACAGGTTTCAGCAATTAAGCGTTTTTTCGATAAATATTTCTATTTAAAGGCCCAAGTTATTTAGGCAAGCCATAAAGAACAAGATATTTTGGATTTGTAGAAGTTGCAGGAATTGGTTTCGTAGGTAGTACTAATGCCATGACTTATAGTTCTAAAATTATTTATAAATACTAATCTTAAGAGAATCTGTATAAATTGTTGCAATCTTCTTCTTCAGACTAGGAGTGATATTCTTCAAGAATATTGGCGATGTAATATCGTCAAAGTAATACAGATCAAAACCAATCTGTATAGAATCCTCAAAGAATATAATAGGCGTACCATCACTCAGTGTATACGTCTCACCAATAATATAAGGAAAGTTCTTCTTCTTATAACCATTAATAAAATTAATAGCCGTAATAAAGTTATCCTTCTTGGTATTGTAATCGATTATCTTATCAAGATAAATATCATTACTACTTGTATGTGTGTCATACAAATAAGTATTCTTATCCATTATATCAGCAAATATAAGATCATCCAGAGTCTTAGAATAATCTGTATGCTTTGCGGAAAAGGGACAAGTGTTATTTGAACTAATAATATTCTTCTTGCTAATGTTGATATCGTAATTTTTCATAATTCAGCCTAATTTTTAAAAGTTAATACTTACCATCAGAATATTAACATTCAATAAGATTGTTATACATTAGGTCATTCTCGAATTCAAGGATACATGGTTTTCCAGCATCTCTATTTTTTAAGATGTGAATGTATACTTTATTAACTGTAGGTAAACGATTTGGACCGTACTCTTGTATACCTAAAATCTCTGGTCTGTGTAATACTAAAACGTAATCACTTCCCTGAAATATAGCATCTGATGACGATAAATCACTTCTCATAGGATAGTGATTAAGTGGATTATTAATCCTTTCAGGAGCTTCTATATTCCTATTCATTTGCGTAATCTGTATCACAGAAGTTAATGGTAACTTCTTGATTTGTATGAATATACGTTGTAACTCACTCATTGTTTCTATTATAGAACCAACTTGTTTTGTTAATAACGCATGATCATATATGATTATGAAATGTTTGTTTGTTTCTTTTACATAGGTATTATAGAAGGTTTTTATTATTTCTTCTACTTGCGTGGGAGTTGTAGGATTATCTACAAAATAAATAGGATACTCCTTTAGCTGATTGGAAACAGATATAACACGTTTAAACGTTTCGTCATCTAGGTCCTTTTCAGAACTATACAAATCGGAAGTCGTTTTACGAAGTCTATTCGAAAGCGTTCTTCCTATTTGCCTAAATCCAACCATCTCTAATGAGAAAGATAAAATTATAATATCTTCTTTAGGATTTAAATCAATCAAATCAGTTTGAATTAAGTTAGCAAACGAACTTTTTCCACTACCAGAAATGCCGGCTATGGTATAAACGGTATTTGGTTCAATACCTCCCATACACTGTTTATTAAACTTACTCCATCTTGTTTTTAGAGATACAACATTATGTTCCCTTCTGCCTTTTATATAGTTTATAGCTTCTTGAGCTACAACTCTTATAGGTCTTACATTAGATAAGGTCTGTTCCATACGAATTAACAGTATTTTGCTCATTATCCTGCATTTCTTCCTCAATCGCTTCCCATTGTGAACGTGTTAACCAGTTCCACATCGTCATCATATAACTTAAACTACCTTCTCGCATACGCTTTGAAATTTCATAGTCTAAGCACTTGATTAAATGTTCTGCCATTGCCGCACTATTTCCACATTTAAGGTTGAAAAAATGTCGACATTTGTTAACATTTGCTCGAAGATAACTTTTTGTGCCATCTTTTCGCATAACATATACAGGGTACATATCATAAAACAAATCAAAATAATCTTTCTTTGGATTAATTGCTTGTTTAAGCTTATCTGTAGCTTGATATATAGTTGAATTACCACTCTCTATCGTGGTTATAAGGTCATGAGAGACCAAGTATGATATTTCGTCGTCGCTAATTAGGCTGACAATTTTGCGAACGTCTTGATACTTTGCTTGATTCTTATTCAATACCATACTCAGGAATATTAACTGATTTGCATTGAGGTTCTCATCCATATCGATGAGATTTGTATTTACTTCAATAATCATCTTTTATACTCAATGGTTAACAAGCGGTCATTAAAATAATTTTAATTGTTTTTCAGTAAAGTCAGAAATTATTTTTTTGGCTTCGCTGATATAGTAACGATAGTTAATCTTACGACTTTCTATCGGTAGATCGTCAAACTTATTCAGGATTGTTACTCCTGACTTCGTTAGCATATTGGTCCACGATTCTTCAGAGTTGTATTCATTCCAATTAGACGAATCTGTTGGAACTTCACTCTTTTTCACTTTGAACAAATATGGACCATTTGTACTTGCATAAAATCTATTGATACGTTGTATAGGTTTATCACCGTGTACAACTTTAAATTTCTTGTCTACTGCTTGTGACATCAAGAAATCACGGATATCTTTATCCTTCTCAATAAATTCTGTCACTGGTTGTTTGGTCAAGAAGTAATTTATAACTGCTTTAGGTATGATTACTGGTGCTAAACCTTTACCTAATTTTGTTTCAGTTATAAACATCCCTTTTTCTTCTATCAGTTCTGGGTCTTTGGATTGTGAATAACCCTTTTTGACACCAAAGTAGTCATTTATAGCGTACTGATAAAACGCTTCATACTCGTTACTTTCAAATACTAAGGTGGTTATACTTTCCAGATCAGAAATAGCTTCCTGAATTCTATTTTGATCTTTTTTCTTACCTATATAGACTACACCATCTGTATTTACTTGCACAATCTTACAATTAAATTCCAGAAGTCTATCTACGAGCATTAAGAGTATCAATTGTCCATTGATACGAATCTTAAATACATTTAATGGATCGTACATCCAACTTACCTCTTGTTGCATTTTGCCTGTAGGAGAATTAAGGACTATTTTTAGAAATTTATCCTTAAGTATTTGGCCGGTATGTTTTGCTTCTAATCGCTCGGTTTTTATACCTGTAAATATATCGCAAAATTTTTTACCCAAGTGTCGAGGTCCCCATTGATAATTAATTAACAATGAAGGATACATTGACGCTACATCACTATGTCCAATATACTCGTCATCTTTTGGGCGGAAAATCTCTGGTGTATTTATGGAGTGGATGCCTCCTACACCTACAGAGTAAACCGTATCTGAAATAACAAACTTATTTTCATAGCCTTTTCGCTCTTTAGAATACACGATTTGTTTCTTCATGTCTTCTAAAACGCTCTGTAACTTTGGATTTTTATATTTTATAAATGGCAGAATTACGTCCTTTAGTGGTATATAATCCATTGGAGAACGCATTTCCTTTATTACATTTTTTGGAATACCTGTTTCTTTAGAATATTTTTCTAACAAATAAGTTTCTGCCAATTTTACAGAATCCATTGATAAACAATCAATTCCATGTTCTTTTTCAATAAACAATCTTAAATCTATATCCTTTTTAAGGCGATTTAATAATTCTGTTGTAGATTCAACATCGTTTATATTGTATGCAATCATTTCGTCAATCTTATCTACTGGTAGAGGCTGATTAAAGTCTCCATCGTATTCTTGCACGTTTTTGTAATGCATAGTTACTTGCATGGTTTTCAAACCTACTCGTAACTTTTGACTGAATTGCATTGTAAGAAGATCCATCGACTTGAAGTAATGTGCATACTTCCATCGCTTGATTTTCTCATGACTTCCTTCTTCGTCTTCTACTATAAGAGATGAAAGATTAAAGAGAGATTGACAAATCTTCCAATACGGTAAATTCATCATTTTACTTTGGTAATCAATAATATAATTCAAGACAACATCATCATAATGATGATTATTATAGCCACAAAAGATTACATTTGACTGTTTAAAGAATTTGACTAATTCTTCTAACTGATTCTTACGTTCAGATATCTCAAACTTATATATCTTACCATCCTCTGTATCTTTACAACAACAGTGAAAACAATTTGGGAAGATTTCTATGTCATATACAATGACTTTGTCTTCTCGTATCCACATGACTCAAGGTTCTTTAGTTGATATTAGTGTCTCATATTGGAGTCGAACCAATGTATACTATAATTTAGTAGTACGTTCTGCCGTTAAACTATTGAGACTTGTGTAGGGTCACCAGCCCTACTGCACAAACCAAGCTATGACGAAAATAAAACCAAAACCTAAAAACTATTCGAATGTGCTTTTTGTTTCACAACAATGGTGTTTTTATTTTAAGCGGCTTTTGGGAGAATAATTCGTCCCTTTTTGCGCTTATGGTCTTTGAGGTTGGTTGCAACTAACTTAGCGTTTTTTGCTTTTTCGTCGTTTGTAAGTTTCTGAGCTTTATTCAGAAGCTTAGATTTGGAGTCGAGGTCGTTTATTTTATGTCCATCTCCATTAGCATCTTTTAGCTCAGCAACTGGTTTTTCTACGAACTTAGAGTCCGATTCTTTATACCGACCAGTCAACGGCAATTTGTCAAACATCGAGACGACGAAGTCTCGTATTCGTTCTATGGCTTGTTCGCGTTCGTGTTCCCAAACAGGAATCATTTCGTCTTTGAACAAGTCATCATCAGGGCAAGGTTTTGGATGCTTACGCTCCCACTTTTTAACCTTTTCGTCCTCATAAGCCTTCATTTTGGCTGCTTTTCCAAGGTTCTTCCAAAGCATCTTCTGATACTCAGTATCGTCTTTATGCTGTGATTTGTATTTCCACGATACAAGCTTGGAACTACCATCCTTGAACTTAATCCACTTTTCGCCTTTATGAGCGTGGTGCAAGTGTTCTAGTTGTGGATGTTTCTCATGTTTCCAACTGTCGTCCTTCCAAATGATTTTTCCTTTGTTATCAATGCGATAAGGAATTCCACAACTACTAGGAATACTTGGGTATTTCTCCTTGTAGTATTTTTGTATTTTGCTGTCGAAAGGAATGATTTTCCATTCGAACTTTGCTGTAGGTATTGTACAGTTTCTAACGGTAAACTGACGACTGTAAGCTGCAAGATGCGCTACTTTTCTTCTACGCACCTTAATACGTACATTGCTATGTCCCATATTATATCTTCTATTATATTAAACATAGTTATGCAGCCTTTTTGGATGCCTTAGGCATTGTTTTTAAGCTCTTGGACGGGTTTTTATGTACTGGAGTTATATTTCCACTACTCTTTGATTTTGAAGCCTTCTTGGCCTTTATTTCAAGCAATGTTGCGCGTTTCTTTTACTTT
>Ga0247611_10006404_pt1 | contig 15137 bp, 9 predicted proteins | sample 177DNAGHGhighgp2_FD_192422 | JGI IMG/M metagenome (GOLD analysis project Ga0247611, IMG submission 192422) | Sheep rumen microbial communities from Palmerston North, Manawatu-Wanganui, New Zealand - 1770 DNA GHGhigh gp2 | ecosystem: Host-associated > Mammals > Digestive system > Stomach > Rumen ...
CGTTGAGCGTCCTTGCAATAGCTTGGGGATTGTATCTCCTATTCATATCAGCAGTAAAAAGGTTAAGAAATGTTTGCTTACACGCTACAATTTTACGCATAATTTTTGATATGGCAAAATAATATCAAAAAAAATTGCAAAAAAACTCTATTTTATCCAAAAAAATGGAACATTTATAGTATAAAACAAAAAACACCGTCTTTTCTCCACAGTTCGGCAAAAAATGACTACCTTTGTCCTCACTATGACAATACAAGAAGCCCAAGCGCGCGTTGACGCGTGGATCAAGCAGTATGGGGTGCGCTACTTCAGCGAGCTGACCAATATGGCCGTGCTCACCGAGGAAGTGGGTGAAGTGGCGCGTGTGATCTCACGCCGCTATGGCGACCAGTCGAGCAAGCCGGGTGACGACCTGGACCTGGCCGACGAGTTGGCCGATGTGCTGTGGGTCGTCATGTGCCTGGCCAACCAGACGGGCATTGACCTGGATGCTGCCCTGGAACGCAACTTCGCCAAGAAGACCAGCCGCGACAGCCATCGCCACCTGGATAACGAGAAGCTAAAACATTAATCAATAAAACAAAAACAGCAGACTATGAGTAATCACGAACACGAACACTGCGGCTGTGGCTGCGAACATCATCACGATCACGACCATGAGCACAAGCCCATGGACAAGTACATGACCGCCATCAACCAGAGTAATGTCACTACCGATGACGCTGCCGTGGCAGCTGCCGTGCAGGAGATCATCGACAAGCACGCCGCCGAGAACAACACCCCCGAGGTGCAACAGTTCCTGCTCAACTGTGTGGACCTGACGACCCTCGCCACCGAGGACAGCGAGCGCAGCGTCGCCAAGTTTGTACAGCGGGTCAACGACTTTGAGAACAACTATCCGCAGTACAAGAATGTGGCTGCCATCTGCGTGTATAGCAACTTTGCCGCTGTCGTGCGTGGCACGCTTGAAGTCAGCGGTGTGGATGTGGCAGTGTGCAGTGCCTGCTTCCCCTCCTCACAGGCCCATATCGAGACCAAGATTGCCGAGACGGCCCTTGCCATCGCCGACGGTGCCGACGAGGTGGACATCGTCCTCAACGTGGGCTACTTCAAGGATGAGGCCTACGAGGAACTGAGCGACGAGATCGGCGAGATCAAGCAAGTGGTGGGCGACCGTCCCTTGAAGGTCATCCTGGAGACCGGCCTGTTGAAGAGTGCCGACGCCATCCGCCGCGCCAGCATCCTGTCAATGTACTCGGGCTGCGACTTCATCAAGACCTCGACGGGCAAGATCTATCCGGGTGCCTCATTAGAGGCCGCCTACGTCATGTGCCAGTGCATCAAGGAATACTTCATCCAGCACGGCCGCATGGTGGGCTTCAAGGCATCGGGCGGCATCCGCACCACCGAGGACGCCGTGAAGTACTACACCATCGTCAAGGAAGTCCTGGGCGAGAAGTGGCTGAACAACCAGTACTTCCGCATCGGAGCCTCCAGTCTGGCCAACTCGCTATTCCAGTCCTTCACCGGCACCGATGAGAAACCGTTCTAAAACGACAACTCCAATCGCGTTTTAACAACACCTGAAACAACATAGAAGGAAGACAATAAACACAATAATTACAAGCTATTGATATACAATAATTTGTATTTATTGTGTTTATTGTATTCTCTTTATTATTCTGTATCAAACTCCCGAGCCCACAGACGAGTGAAAAACTCCTTAATAGGGATGCACTCAATGTCACCGATACGACGTGGTATGATATCCAGTGATACAATGATACGACGGCTATCAGGATGCTCTTCTCCAAATGCTTTCAGCCCCTTGAGGTGTTTGTTTTGCACCTCTTCCACCGACTTGATTTCAATGGCAATTCTTGCATCGCCTATCACAATATCAACCTCAATGCCAGTATAAGTGCGCCAGTAGGAAAGTTTTTCTTTCTGATGGGTATAGCTCATATAGGCTATGAGTTCTTGCACTACCAAGTGCTCAAAGGCGTGGCCATATTGAGGTGTACCTCTTAGTAACCCTTCCCTGTGTAGCATGTAATTAACAACCCCAACGTCAAAGTAATAAAATCTTGGAGCCTGAATCAAACGGCGCTGTATCACTCGGGTATAGGCAGGAATGCGATACCCGATCAGAGTATCTTCCAAGATGTCAAAATAGCTACTCACTGTAGTGGCACTCACTCCGCATTCCTGAGCAATATTATTGTTATTGATCATCTCACCATCACAGATTGCAGCAACTTCAAGAAAACGCTGAAATGCAGTGAGATTACGCACCAACGACTCCTCCTTGATTTCCTCTTTGAGATACACATCAATATAAGCCGCCAATCGGCGAGTGGGGTTCTTGGCAAGGTAATGTGACGGTATCATGCCATAGTTCACAGCACGGTCAATATCCAAATCAGGTAGTTCAGCACTCACAAATGGGAAAAAATAAACTGGGAAAGCTCTACCGCCAAGGGTATTGGTTCCCTTGCGTTTGAGTTTCCTTGCACTCGACCCGCACAAGATAAAACGAAGATTTTTCTCAGAAATAAGCCGATGCACCTCGTTTAGCAATTCAGGCACCTCGGGAATCTCGTCAATGATAGCCAAAGTGCCTTCGGGCTTATCTTTTAGCATCTCATATAATAACCCTGGACGTTTTGCCAACCTGTTCCTGATATCAGTATCAAGCAAGTCAATATAGATGTCATTTGGAAATTGTTGCCGCAATGCGGTACTTTTTCCTGTCTGTCGAGCTCCAAACAGGAAAATACTGTCATCTAATTCATTATTAAACTGGCAAATACGATCAATCATACTCAATTATCATTTAGAGTTATACTTGTGATTTTAAAGGAAAATCCAAAGTAGTACTTGTGATTTTAAAGGAAAATCGAGTGCAAATTTAATACATTTCCTAAAGATTCAAGCCTTTTGAAAGAAAAAATGTACCTTTGCGGGCATGAATCGGGAAATATTGAAGATTGCGTTGCCGGCGATTGTGGCCAACATCACGGTGCCGTTGCTGGGACTGGTGGATACCGCCATCGCGGGACACCTGGGCGACAAGGTGTTTATCGGTGCCGTGGCGGTGGGTGCGATGATGTTTAATCTGGTGTATTGGAACTTCGGATTCCTGCGCATGAGCACCTCAGGGATGACGGCTCAGACCTACGGCAGCGGTGACTTCAAGGAGAGTGCCAAGCTACTGGGTGAGTCCACCGCGCTGGCCCTGCTCATCTCGGCCATCATCGTCGTGCTGCAATGGCCCATCAGGCTACTGTTGCTATGGATCATCGGTCCCTCGCCCGAAGTGACCTCGCTGGCTATCACCTATTTCACCATCTGCATCTGGGGTGTGCCTCCCGTGCTGGTGATGATGGCGTTCAAGGGGTGGCTGCTGGGGATGCAGGATTCCCAGAGTGCCATGTGGATTTCCATTATGACCAACGTCTTCAACATCGCGGCGAGCATCGTCTGTGTCTATCTGCTCGGGATGGGCTTTGTGGGCATCGCCGTGGGTACGCTGGCAGGCGAGTGGTTAGGCCTGCTCTACGCTGCCCTGACGGTGCAGCGCAAGTTCCCGCAGCTCAACGGCGTGCTCGACTGGCGCCGCGTGTGGCGCTTTAAGGGGGCTGGCCGCTACTTCAAGGTGAGCCGCGACATCTTCATCCGCAGCTTCCTGCTGATGACCGTGAGCCTCGCCTTTGTCTCTATCGGTGCCCGCAGCGGAGACCTCATCCTCGCTGTCAATGCGCTGATATTGCAACTGTTTACCCTCTATAGCCACTTCATGGACGGCATCGCCTTTGCCGGTGAGGCTGTCGTGGGCAAATACTACGGCATGGGAGACATGGCACGCATGAGGCGCTGCATCAGGCTGCTGTTCCTGTGGGGCATGGGGGTCGCCGCTGTGTTCACGCTCATCTACTCGTTCCCGAGAGTCGCCTTCTGGCTGCTGACCGACCAGCAGGGCGTCATCGAGGCCGCAATGGACTACCGCGTGTGGTGTGCACTGATTCCTGCCGCCGGCATGGCAGCATTTGTGTGGGACGGGGTGTTCATCAGCCTCACGCGGTCGATGGGTATGCTCATCTCGGCAAGCATCGCGTGGTCACTGTTCTTTGTCATCTACTGGATCACGCCCAACGAGTGGGGCAATAACCGCTTGTGGATTGCCTACCTGAGCTTCCTCGCCCTGCGCGGGCTGATACAGACCGTCCTCTACAGGCACTACATCCAGGATGGAGTCCTGCAGTCTTGAAACAGAATATCCCGAATGAACTATTAATTCACCGACTGCAACAACATGTCAATCATTGCCGTCACGTCACCGATGTTGACGACTTCATCATCCTTCACGTCGGCACAGATGGCACAGCAATCAGCATTGCTCGACAGCAAGTAATCTATCAGCAAGGTAACATCGCCGATCGAGACCTGTCCGCTGTGGTTCACATCGCCCAAGGCATAGTTGTGGGTCTCCTTCATGTACCAGAAGCTCACCGTTCCGTCTCGGTTGGCGACAATATTGGTGATTGGCTTTTCCAGATTGCCAGCATGGCCGGTAATCTCGCCGTAAGAGTTCATGTTGAGCTTGGTGGAAGGGCTCGTTTCATCGGTCAGATTGTAATGACTGCCATAGGGCCACAGGTCACCGTTCTCGGTATATTGGCTCAACTTGTTGTCGGCAGGCAAGAGTGTCACGAGCTGGATTTTTTCGTTGTTGGGCTTGTTGTTCGTCCAGTGGCTGGCACTATAGGTGATGTGGGTCACCATCATGCCCTCTCCAGGCAGATAACGGTCCCAGCCCACACGATGTCGGTTCTCCAGAACGAAGTACTCGTTTTTATTGATGTCACTCGTGATGCACAACGCCCTGTCGGTCACTTTGTCGCCGTTATTCCAGATGGGAAGTGTATAGTAGGTGTTGGGCACGGGCTTGATATAGTTCACCCATCCCATAAACACTTTCTCATAAGCCGAATAGCCCACTGGCGAGTAGCCATCATTGCAATAGCAGCCCAGGCACATGACGTCCCAGTTGCCCATGCCATAATAATCATTATTGCCTGTGTCATAGAGGTCAGGCAGCCCCAAGCAGTGTCCAAACTCATGGACAAACGTGCCGATGCCATCAATGGTCTTGCCGTTGTCGTTGCTGCCATACAGCTCATTGAAGACGGCAAAATGGTTGATGTAGGGATCGCCGCCACTGGGCTGGAATGAACCGTTGCCGCCACGCGAGTAATACTTGGCAGCGTCGAGTGTCCAGTTGCAGGGCCAGATGGCTTCGGGGTGATAAACCTTGGCCTGAGCCTCCCCCACTCCGGCAAAGATGACAATGACCACGTCACAATAGTAGTCATTGTTGGTATCGTATGGCTGGAATGACACACCATCGGCAGCAGCCAGTTCACAGGCCTCGGTCACCAGCCAGCCGATGCCCTTGTCCTTGGTCGTGTTATTGTGGCCTCCATAATACTCGCGATCCTGGGACAGGCAATAGATGCCATACACATCAAAGACTGGGTTGTACATACCATTGGACTGATCGGCAAAGTACTTGCCGACGCTCACGTCGCCCGTGAGCATGGCATCAATAATCTTCTCTCGTGTGTTATTGAATTTCTTATCCTGGAACTCCACCAGTATGATGGGGATGTGGCGTGTGCCTGTAGCAGGGACGTCGGCAGCGGCGTTGCTGCCCACGGCATTCAGCCTGCCCTTGGCTGTCGGCAACTTGTAGGGCTGGAACTGCATCGACAAGGCACCACGCTGGGCTTGTACAAACGCTTTCTCGGCCGCTGTGCGCTTGCTTGCTTCATGGGCACGCACGGCAGTCAAGCCCGTTAAGGTCGAGGTATAGTAGAAGTCACCATCGTCACCTCGCGCAACCGTCAAGCCATCTGCGGTCATGAGGGCATTGTTAAAGGCATTACCCACGGCCTGGACCTTCAGGGTTGTTCCATCACTCTGGGTGATTGTGTGCCAGCCTGGCTTAGCGGGAACAGCGACAGCCGCAATGGCACAGCACAGCAATGCAGACAGAATAAAAAACTCTTTCTTCATCATCAAATTAATGGTATTATGTTAATTAAAAAAAACACTTCACCTGAATGAAAAATACCACCTATCTGGGTTTAACTGGATAGTGGCAATACATCAAAAAACGGGGCAAAATTAGGTATATTAATTGATTATACAAAACATCAATGATATTTCTTTTACCATCTCCTCGCTATAACTAACGAAAACCGTGAGAAAAGAAAAAAAAGGAAAAAAAGGAAAAAGATGTGACGGACCACTGGTTGAAAGCGATCCGTCACTATTTAATCCTATTTCAATAAGCCCTATGGCAGGTTGATCAATTGCTTGTCAGCAGGATATTGATCAAGTCGGTCACATCGGTGATTGAGAGTTTGGCATCCTGATTGACGTCGGCACAGATGGGGCATGATCCTTCACTGCTGCTACCCAGCAAGATGCTGATCAGGTCTGTCACATCGGCAATGTTCAGCTTGCCGTCATGGTTCACATCGCCCAGTTCATAGCCGTGACCCGACAGGATAACCGTCTCGACGTTGCTCCAATCGCTCTCGGTGCCATCAGTAAACAGCGACTTTACCTTATAGATATAGGTGCCGGCAGCCTCCAGATTGCGCACGGTATAGAAGTGGTCGGTAATTCCGGTAATCAGGCGATGGGTGGCATCACCCTGCTCGGCAACATTCAACCTCGACGGGCTATAGACACCGCCATAGACGGTAACCTGCTTGACGCTGGTGTAGTTGTTCAGCGACTGGATGGTCACGGCATCGGCGGCAGCACAATCCAGCACGACAATATAATCAGTCATCTCGTTACTAAGAGCCAACTCCTGCGAACCGACATTGGTCGAGATGCTGATGGTCGAGTTGTCATAGTAGTAGGCAGCACCCTTGATGACAACAGTCATCTTGTCGTAACCGTTCAGGTTGTAGGCGGGCGTCTTGATCGTTCCGTCAAAGGCCAGAATCAAGGCTCCATCATAGGCCCCGACAAAGGAGGTTGCCGACCAACCATCAGGCAGGTAGCCGTCGGTATTTCCACTGATGTCATCCAGGCCATTGCCATCGGCGGTCAAGGCATTGGGCACGAGGCTGAAGTCGGCCGATTCGAGCTGAGTAACTGCGGGTTTGGTCATCACTTCGAGGGTATAACTTGCCACATTCTGCTCGGGAGTGCTGTCAGTCCAGTCAGCACGGAACTGCGTCAGGTTGATGTACTGGTCGTCAGCAGGCTGCATCACGGGGCTGTAGCCCTCGATGATTCCACGGCCCGCTACATTGATGACAACATCCTGGGCACCGTCACTCTTCACCGTAATGGTGGCAGCATAGTCTTGAAGAGCAGTCGGTTCAAAGGCAACGGACACTTCCTTACCATTGGCTGCGTCTGAGTTGCTGATGGCCACGGGGTCGAGACTGAACACGCCATTGGCATCGTCGAGCGTGAGGGTCACATCGCCCGTCAACGCCTGTCCATAGACCTTGAAGGTCATGGTTGCATCATGACCCATCATCACGCCACCAAAGTTGACATCGGTCGATGTAACCGAGATGACAGGATCAACCACAACACCCTTCATGTACCAGAAGCTGGCACTGCCGTCACCGTTGATCACCATCTCGGTCACAGGCTTGCCCAGATAGCCGGCGTTGCCCGTGATGTTGCCTTTGGAAGTCATGTTCAGCCTGGCAGCGGGAGTAGAGCTGTCGGTAAACTCAGTCTTTCCGCCTCGGGGCCACAGATCGGTGGTCTCGCTGTAGTAAGACAAGGTATTGTCGGCGGGCACCAGGGTCATCAGCTGGATGTTCTCGTTGTTGGGAGTATTGCCCCACCAGCGATCGGCATTATAAGTAACGTGGGTAATCATGATACCCTCGCCGGGAGCATAGCGGTCCCAACCCTGTTTGCGACGATTCTCCAGGATGAAGTATTCATTCTCGTTCAGGTCACTGGTGATGCACACGGCCTTGTCGGTCGCTGCATTCTTCAGGTTCCACACGGGCAAGGTGTAATAGGTACCCGGCTGGGGCTTGATATACTCTGCCCAGCCCATAAACACCTTCTCATAGGCCGAATAGCCCGGCGGCGTGAAGCCGTCATTATTATAACATCCCATGCACATGATGTCCCAGTCGCCCATGCCATAGTGGTTGCCGTTACCCGTGTCATAGAAGTCGGGCAGACCCAGGCAGTGACCAAACTCGTGGGCAAAGGTGCCGATACCGTCAATCGTCTTGCCGTTGTCGTCGCTGCCATGCAGCTCGTTAAAGACAGCAAAATTGTTGACATAGGGGTCACCATTAGAGGGGCGGAAGGCTCCATTGCCACCACAATTATAGTAGGCAGCAGCATCAAGAGTCCAGTTGCAGGGCCAGATGGCCTCGGGATGGGTGGTAGAGGCCTGTGCCTCGCCCACACCGGCATAGATGACGATAACCACGTCACAGAAGCTATCGTTATTGGTGTCATAGGGGCTGAACGACACACCGGCGGCCGATGCCTGCTGGCAAGCCTCGGTCACCATCGAGCCCAAGCCCTTGTCATTGCCGCCCGAATTGCCGCCATAGTAAGAACGGTTCTGTGACAGGGTGTAGATACCATAGACCTCAAAGTCGGGCTCATACAACCCGTTGGACTGGTCACGGAAGTACTGGCCGACGCTCTGGTCGCCAGTGAGCATGGCAGCAATGATGTCCTCACGGGTGTTAGCAAACTTCTTGTCTTTGAACTCGACCAGGATGATGGGAATGCGACGCTGGCCCAACGAGGGGACATCGGCATCAGCATTGCTGCCACCCACTCCCAGCTTACCACTCTTATAAGGCTTAACAAGGGACTTGGGTGCCATCGTCAGGTTGGCACGTTGAGCATTGACATAAGTTGCCTCAGCAGGAGTGCGTTGACCTTCGTTATGAGCTCGCATGGAGCTCAATCCCGTCAACGATGAGCTGTAATAAAAATCGCCGTCACTGCCACGGGCAACCGTTAAGCCATCACGGGTCACGATAGCGTGGTTAAAGGCGTTGCCCACGGTCTGGACCTCCAGGGTGGTGCCATCACTCTGTGTAATCTTGTGCCAGCCCGGCTTGGCAGGCATAGCCACGACTGCCAAACCACAACATAGCAGCACGAGTAAAGTTAAAATTTCTCTTTTCATTTCAGAACAGTTATAAAAAATACAATTTTTTTGACAAAAATAGTACAAACTGCACACAACAGCAATTTTTTCCTTGATTTTATCTATTCTAATGGCTCTGCAGCGCACCGAATAACCTGGAGCGGCTATTGCTCCAACCATTGAATGAGTGAAACGACTATTGATTTTTGGAGGAGGTGAGGTGGGCGTTGCGGCGGAGGGTTTTGGGACGGAGGCGGGAAATGGCACTGTGGGCAAAGGTGCGACGGAAGTCACCGGAGGTCATCTGGTTGATGCGGTCGCGGGTGAGGGTCTCAACGGCATCGGTGAGGGCGAAGTCCTCGATAGTGGTGGCAACGGCACCAGCGTTGTGGGGGCAGCACAACTGGCACTCGTCACAGCCGACGACCCTGTCGCCTGCCACAGCAGGAACCCAGTCGGGCAGTTGTTCGTCATGGTTCTCAATGAGCAGGCAAGAGAGGCAGCGAGAGGCATCGGCGGCACCTTCCTCGCTCAATGCGCCCGACGGACACGCCGCGAGGCACTTGCCACAGTCGCCGCAGGTCATCGTGCATGGCTCGTCGGGCGGTAGCTGGGCTGTGGTGACAATTTCGCCAAGGAAGAAGTAAGATCCTCGGCCCGGGAGGATGAGACAGTTGTTCCGCCCGATGAAACCGAGGCCTGCCCGCTGTGCCCAGTAACGCTCGCGGATGGGTGCCGAATCCACACACGGGCGGGTGGCACAATGGGTGATTCCTTCGATGAAATGGGCCAATTCGGTCAATTTTTCCCGCAGCACTTCATGATAATCGCGCCCGTAGGCATAGTAAGCGACACGCAGGGTCCCCTCGGGCTGGAAACGGCTCGGATAGTAATTCAGGGCGAGCGAAATGACCGTCTGCGCCCCATCCAGCAGCATCGACGGGTCGCGGCGCAGGTCACGGTGCCCTGCCGCCCACGCCATGCAGCCGTTGTGCCCCAATTCAATCCATCGGTCATAGCGAGCTACCGCCTCGTCATCGACTGGCGTGGCAGCGGCAAAGCCACAAGCGTCAAATCCCAGGCTCGTGGCCTGGGACTTGATCAGTGATGCTATGTCAATGCTCGGGGATGGCATCGAACTTGTAACCCTGCTCCTGCAGCCACTCGATGGCACGCGGCAGGGCATATTTCATATTCTTCTCGGCCTTCAACGAGTCGTGGAAAACAATGATTGACCCGTTGCGGGCATAACGCTTGACGTTGTCCAGCACCTGCTCGCCTGTGAGCTTGCGGCTATAGTCGCGAGTCACCAGGTCATACATGATGATGGCAAAGCGCGAGCGCAGCACCTTGGACTGTCCCCAACGCAACAGACCGTGGGGCGGGCGGAAGAGCGTGCTGCCGATCAGTTCATTGGCGCGGAAGACGTTGTGCAGGTAGTGCTTGGTACCCACGTGAGCACCTTGCAGGTGGCTCATCGTGTGGTTGCCCACCGAGTGCCCGCGACGGCGCACTTCCTCCAGCAGTTCGGGATGACGCTCCACGTTCTCGCCGACCATAAAGAAGGTTGCCTTGACGCCATAGCGGTCCAGCGTGTCGAGCACCCACGGGGTGACCTCGGGGATGGGACCGTCGTCAAACGTCAAATAGACCGTGTGGTCGCGCTTGTGGATGCGCCACACGGTCTCGGGAAATATCATTCGGTAAATCAGGGGAGGACGTTCAACTAACATTGCTTTTAGGCTTTAGGCCTGAGGCTTTAGTCAACAGGGGAACATCACTCGCCCATTGCCTCCTCCAGATTGATGGAAGGCTCTTCCTGGGCAGCCTGCTGCTGGGCGGCATAGCGTTGACGCATGGACTCCTCGTAGGCCTGCTGATAGGCCTCCAGGCGCTGCATGTTCACGCCAGCATTCACCAGCTTCTGGGCCAGTGCCTGGTACTTCTCCTCACCGCACTGCTGACCATAGTCGCCGAGCAGGTCGAGCATGTACTGCTGGTCGATGTACTTGTCGCTGCGGGTCAGACGCTCATACTGTGACGGCGTGAGCGACTGGTAGAACTTCAGGTAACCGGCATAGCGCATGATCTCGCTCTCTAACAGCTGGGTGCTCTTCTCGATGGCAGCGTTGTCGCCACTGGCCTTACCCAGCGTGTAGTAGATGTGGGCAATCTGTTGACCCATCTGTACCGAGAACGGACAAGCCGCAACAGGCAGCTTCTCCATCATCAGGTCAAGGATGTGACGCGCCTTCTTGAAGCGGTCGGCAGCATAGGCCTCGCTCGTCATGCCTGCGGGCACGGCTTGCTCACCCTGCTGTGCCATCAGACCCTCGCTGAGGAGGCCTGTAGCCAGATCCATCAGGGCACTGCGCATGGTGGTAACCATGCGGCTCACCGTCTCGTCGAGGTAGATCGTGCCGGGCTCTGCCTTGTCCAAGCCACCCCACAGGAACTTGTTCACCACGTTGTCATACATGACATCGGTCGAGACGGCCGAACTGGTGTTGGTATGGTTGACAAGAGGTGTCACCTGATAGGCCAGACCCGTCAAGCGCAGGTAGGGATCAAGACCCAGATAATAGCTGCTGGGCACCGTCATGGCGAAGTAGCAGGGACGGTTCCAGCCCTGGGCGATGCTGCTGGCAATGATGTCAAACGACATCAACTGGCTTGCCGTCAGGCCAGATCCCATCTGCTGCAAGTTCAGGTTGATCGACTGCTCGATCATGTCGCGCTGCTCCTCGCGCACGACGCCAGCCTTGACAGCCTGGTCAGCATTCACGGGGATATACACCATGGGATAGCGTATCTCGTTGATACCATAGGGGTTCTTCTTGCTCTCGTCACTATAGACAAATGCCAGCGACTTGAGAGCCTCGGTCGGCGTCTGGTCGGGCTGCAGGAAGTAGCAGAACTGACGCTCATCATAGGCGTAAGTGTCCTTGCCGGCCACCATGGGCAGCGGAGCCGACTCGTAGGCGGCACGCTGCATCTGGTTGATGTACCAGTCGGTAGCAAGATAGCTCAGGTTGACGGCACGCACGTCGGTGCGATAGCCCTCCACCTCCTGCAAGTACCACAAGGGGAAGGTGTCATTGTCACCGTTACAGAAGATGATGCCGTTAGGCGCAACGCTCGACAGGTAGTTGCGACCGAAGTCGCGTGCCGCGGTGCGTCCGCTGCGGTCATGGTCGTCCCAGGTCTGGCTCACCATCTGCAAGGGCACTGCCAGGCCGATGAGAGCAGCCACGGCAGCGATAGCGGTGGCGACACCGCCACGGTTACCGTCGGCCGACACTGCGGCAGCTTCACCCTTAGCTTCCTTCTTGCCTTTCTTCCTGAGAGCCCACATCACGATACTCCACAGTCCGGCAACACCCATGCCGACCCAGATGCAGTAGGCATAGAACGAACCGGCGTAGGCGTAGTCTCGCTCACGGGGCTGGCTGGGCGTCTGGTTCAGGTAGAGCACAATGGCGATACCCGTCATGAAGAACAGGAAGAAGATGACCCAGAACTGCTCGATGCCACGACGCCCGCGATAGGCCTGCCACAACAGTCCGATGATACCCATCAACAGCGGCAGCAGGTAGAACACGTTGTGCCCCTTGTTGCCCTTGCCCAGGTCGTCGGGCAGCAGGCTCTGGTCGCCCAGGCGTGGATTGTCGATGAACGAGAAGCCCGAGATCCAGTTGCCGTGAGTGATCTCACCCATGCCCTGGAGGTCGTTCTGGCGACCGGCAAAGTTCCACATGAAGTAGCGCCAGTACATGTAATTCAACTGGTAATCGACAAAGAAGCGCAGGTTCTCCATCATGGTGGGCTTGAGCTTCATCTCCTTGCTGGCGGCATTGCCGTCTTCATCAAGCTGGGTGGTTGCCTCCACCTGAGTGCCCTGCATACCCAGCCAGTCGATATACTCCTGGGCGTGCTTCTCGTCATGGATGCGCGGGAAGAGCATGTTCTGCTCGGGGCTGTATTGATAGATCTTCTTCTTGCCGAGTTCCTTGTAGCGGTCAGGCTGGCCGTCGGCAGTCTTCACCTCGGGGGCATACTGCATCGGGCCTTCCTTGGTAGCGGGCTGCATCGTGCCACCACTGCTGGGCACGTACATGATGTCGCTGTAGAGCGTCCGGCCGTAGATCAGCGGTGTCTCGCCATACTGCTCACGGCTCAGGTACTTGGCCAGCGCGAAGGTGTTATTGGGCGAGTTCTCGTCTAACGGCGTATTCTGCGAGCTGCGGATCAAGATCAGCGCATAGCTACTGAATCCGATGAAGATCACCAGGATGCAGGACACGATGTTGGTGAACACGCGCACGGGAACATGCTTGCAATACCTGAACAGGTAAACGCACAGCGCGATCAACAGCACCAGAGGGATCAACAGGCTTTCGCCGATGAACATGACGCCCGACAAGAAGACGGCAATGGCGAAAGAGATCTTGATGAGCAGGTCACTCTTGTTGCGGTAGAGCTCAAACAGGGCCCATGCGAGTGCCGCAATGAGCACGATGGCATAGGTCAGCACACCCGAGTTGAACGACATGCCCAGCGTGTTGACAAAGAAGAGGTCAAACTTCTGTCCCCACTCCACAAAGCCTGGCTCCAGACCGTACAGGATCAGACCCACGATGACAAAGGAGACGAGCAACGTGAGCAGCGAACCCTTCAACGTGGAGTCCTTGCCACGGGCACGGCACTGGCGATAGTAATAGATCAGCGCGATGGCAGGGATGCACAGCAGGTTCAACAGGTGCACACCCAGCGACACGCCGAACACGTAGGCAATCAGCACAATCCACCGGTCGCTGCCAGGCTCGTCGGCACGGTTCTCCCACTTGAGGATGAGCCAGAACACGAGCGCGGTGCAGAACGACGAGAAGGCATATACCTCGGCCTCGACAGCACTGAACCAGAAGGTGTCACTCCACGTGTAGGCCAGGGCACCACAGATGCCGCTACCCATCACCACGAGATATTGCGCCAGGGTCATCTTGTCCTCCTCGCCATCCTTGACGACGAGTTTCTTCACCAGATGGGTGATGGACCAGAACAGCAACAGGATGGTCAGGGCACTGAAGATGGCCGACATCGCGTTGACACACTTGGCAACAGCCATCACATCACCACCGGCAAACTTGCTGGCAAAGTTGGCAGCAAGGATAAAGATCGGGTTGCCGGGCGGGTGACCGATTTCAGTCTTGAAACCTTGAGCGATAAACTCCGGGCAGTCCCAGAAGCTGGCAGTCGGCTCGATGGTCAGCAGGTAGGTCGCCGCTGCCACCACAAAGGTGAGCCATCCCAGCACGTTGTTGATGAGCTTGTACTTCTTCATCGATTCAATCTACAGATTACGTTTGTATTTCGTTTTTTAGGTTATTTCTTACGAACTAAACGGCAAAGTTAGGCATAATATTTCAAAGAAACCCAAGCCAGTGCCCGAATTTGACCAAAATTAACCCCAATTTAGCATCATTGTCACTTTTCACACACTCAGACCTCTACACGACAATACTTTTCATCCCAACAAAACCATCAGCAGGCATCCACACCGCCACACAAAAAGGAAAACAACAACCACAACAATGTCAACACCATCCACCCACTGGATCTAAAAAGACACCTCAACCACCTTAAACAACTCACCCTTCCACCCCCCACCCACAAATCACCCACAAACAAAACCATCCACGCCCCACCCCTGTTCCATCCAAATCGGGGCTGATTGAGGGACCGATTTTGGTTATTTGCGAAAATGTTTTTAACTTTGTGGCTTGTTGTTAGTCTAATGGTTACATTATTGAGAAAAAGAATTAAAATTAACAGGAATATGAAACGGATGAGATTATACATGACGGCGGTGGTGCTGGCGATTGCTGGCATCATGGCGACCAGCGTGAGTGCTCAGGTGCTGCGCGACCCGGACTTCAACAGCATCGGCCGCATCAACGGCAAC
>Ga0247611_10006406_pt1 | contig 15134 bp, 34 predicted proteins | sample 177DNAGHGhighgp2_FD_192422 | JGI IMG/M metagenome (GOLD analysis project Ga0247611, IMG submission 192422) | Sheep rumen microbial communities from Palmerston North, Manawatu-Wanganui, New Zealand - 1770 DNA GHGhigh gp2 | ecosystem: Host-associated > Mammals > Digestive system > Stomach > Rumen...
TAATAATTCCACAAACATCTTCAAGCGTTTTTACATACTTACTGTTATCAATGACACACCATCCCTCAGTGTAATCATAATCACCAGTTTCCTTGCGAATTTCATCAATTCTTTCACGATGAAAACGCTCGAACTTTTCATATAACTTCTGTCCATTTGCGTTGAGAATTGTATTCATAATAATTCATCCTTGTTTTTGAAATGGTTTTCTGTTTGGTCTATTTCCAATTATCCATTGCGCTTCTTCGTATATCGTGTGTTTATACCACTTTGTATTTCCAATCGGCGTTTTTCCAATAATCAATAATACCTTGTGATATAAGTGAAAAAATAATTGTCTCACACAGGCTCCTCCATATAATCTTCGATAGCCATTCTTGCAGCCAGCCAATATGCATCCCAAAGACTATCGTTGCTTCCAATGTATTCTTCAAACATCGGCTCAATTTCCTTTGCGAGAATATATCTTCTCTCGTCGTCCGATTCAATTCCAGTAAGTTCCGCAGTGCTCATCAAGTCTTCGATTCTGCAGGCTCTATCGTATTCCCAACCGGCCTCTCTTACTTCATCATTCGTCAATTCAATTTCCATCCCGTTTCTAATAATCTTCACTTCGTTCACCTCTCTTTCAGATTTATATAATCTTTTAATGTGATTCCCATAGAATCAGCTGCAATCTGCATTGCGTGTTTCTTAGTCCCAAACGTTCCACGTTCACTCATAACAGGAATGTTAGGGAATCCAACCATATGTGCATACCAAACTTCCCTACCGCTTTCGCTTCTCGTAGATGAGACTGTATATTTACGCTTCATACATCCTCCTTAATCACCAACTAAACACAATTGCTCTTCCTACTTTTCCGTACAAATCATCTCTCTTAATGAGTTCCGCTAACATTTCAAGGTCAACAGATTCAACTGAGTAATTTGACTCATCTCTTACATCCTCGACAGTTAACATTCCATCTCCAGCGTCGCTGAAGCCACCAAGTTTCTCATTTGTTTCGATTGCAATTTCGATAGCCTCTTTTTTTACACACTCATGAGAACAATCAAGATTGTATGTATTTGCGTCAACAAGGAACTGAGTGTCATCAATATCAAATGTTACCAATACTAAATTCATCTATTGCCTCCTTTGTTAGATAAAATTAAACACCGGTGCCTTTTTTCGCTTCAGCATCCTTCTACACATTTCTTTTGCGTCTTCATTCCAATGCTTCATTCCATTTGTGAGTTTTCCATCGGTATACATAATTCCATTTCCAATCTGAATCATTCTAATCCAATAACAAACCCCGTCGGTGCTATAACACCGCACTTCCATACAGCTCGGGCCTTCAGACCAGATTCCATTGTCAGGATTCGGAACGGAAATATCATCATTGTATTTCCCTTTACACAGACCGAAGAACCAGTCCTCAAAAGCGTTAAGACTAGCAAAAGTTTTCTCTGCCATCCTTCTGTTGTAATCATTTTTGTATAGTTCGTACGCCACTTTAATCATTCGTCATCCTCCTTATTGTCATATCTTGTGATACACCATCTGCAGACTCCATCGACTAACGCTCCGTCTCCCCAGATTTTCGTATCACTATCGTCGTACTCTCCTCCGTTGTCAATATCATCAACGATTTCTTCGATATCAACATCTGGTCTGTTTTTAAAAACATCTTTAACCATTTCGCTTAATGCCTTACGTATGCTTTTACTTCCTGCGATAATCTCATATTCATAATCGAAGTAGCTGTCACGAATTACATAAAACATATTCACACCCCCATCCATTCGTTGCTGTAATAGTTATCATGAAACCCAGGTTCAGCTAACTTGCGTATTCTTTCTGTAACACCTAAAATATTCAGCACTTCTTGCGGCAAACTAACACCATCAGTATATGGATAAAATCCATTTCTTTCCCAACTAGATAAAGCACATTCAATATTGTCGAGCACACAATATGCTGCATCAAGTTTTTCCTTATCCTCACTATCAATATTTACTTTAATACTCATTTCTGTATTCATAATTCACTCCTTTCAACAATCTCCCAACAGTTCCATTCAACACCATCATCGACAATTCCGCTCCAACTATCAGGTGTGATTGTTTCATTTTCATATGCATCATCGATATAGATATAGATATTATCAGCTTCAGCTCTCATTGCCGCATTCGCTTCTTCAAACGTATCGAACTGCTTTACGCTAAAATCAACACCGTTATAAGCGTGCCACCATATAAGCACATACGGCTTATCGTTCAGCTCATACACTTCACATACCGCAAAATGTTGTTCACAATCGAAATCGTCTGTCCATACAAAACGATTTCCCTCTTCATAATATTCACCATAATCTTCGTTATTCCATTTTTTAAATATATCGAATCCTTCTACTTCCGTTTCACAACTCTCATAATACAGATCAGTGTAATGTTCATCGTCAAGCATTAGTGCGAGATACATTTTTATTCTCCCTTCTCATAGCATGTAAAATTCCAATGATCACCGAACTCATAATAAATACCAAATGACTCAAATATTTTATCGAAACTCTTTTTAAGTCGTGGGTATTCTCCATAATACAACATATGACAAACAGGCCCTTCGAAACTCATGCTTACGTTGTCTGGATTGACGTAATCAAAATAGAATGATGGGTCAGCGTCATACTCAACAAGATGAGACCGGTCATTATAGTAGAACTTTCCGTTTTCAGGGTCGCGAGTTCCATATGCTTTTCCGTCAAAATAAATAGTGACGTCCTGCCACATATCATGGTCAAGAAGCCACTTACGAATTGCGTTGGCGAGCTTTCTATTTTTTGTCATTTGTACGGCCCCTCCTCATAATATTTATAAGTGATTTCATAGTTTGACATAGCTGCGGTTGCGCATTCGTTGTGCCACATGCAATCAATAATTAAGTAACACTCGTTTCCGTAGCGAACAGCAATGTAACAATTACCAAAATATTCAACGATGTATACCGTTTCGATGCTTTCTATATCATCGAACGTGTATGTTCCATATCCCCACTCATCGTTATTCCACAGTTCAATCATATCGATAAGGTCTTCAACTGTTATCGGGTTGAACTGGACTTCATCATTTCCATAATGTACGTTGTAACATCCAGACCCTTTAAACATCTTTATGACTTCATCTTTTGTCATATTAAATCCTCTTATATTTCGGTTCCATTTTGTAGCCGTCGAACTTGTAAAACTCACACTCTTCAACCGAGACTCCGTACTGGTCTGCAAGGTCGCGCTTCATTTTCTCTTCGTTCCATTCACATGAGTAAAGCGAAATTCTATCGTCGTTGTCCTCAACAATCCATTCGCTTCCTGTGTTCCAATACGCAGTTTCAAACCACTCAATACTCTCTTTACCCCACGAATCAGACGGGTAGTAAACTACCTGCCATTCACCCTGTACTGATCCATGAATCTCCCTATTTTCCCACTCCCTTCCGCTTAAAGCTTTCATCAGCAGACAGATAATCATTCTCATATCTGTTGAATCATAAGCTGCCTTAAGCGCTGCTTCATCTACGATATCGAAGTCTGCCTTGACTTCATCAACTGTGTAATCATAGTTCATGATGTCATCGTGCAGATTACACGCTAACTTATATAGTTCCGTTTCATGCTTCTCGTAGTTCCGGTTTCCGGTTACGGTTACTTCGCCGAAGCAACAACCCTCACAAAAGTCGAAATAATCAATAGGGCTTTCCCTGTGGTCCGGTGCGACTTCATACATCTTAATCATTGCATTCTCCCTTCTTAAAATTCTTCTTCGATGTAGTTCTTTAACTTGTTAATCTGATTATAAAAACCGTCTTTGTCTTCCAAAGTACTTGCATATTTTTCAACATTTCCAATCATTTCGAGTAATTTTTCCTTGTGTTTGCTTGTTACTTTTTCAAGTTCATCTTCATAGAAATAATAACCGTTAACAATGTAATAACCATCCTCAATTCCATCTACCTTATAGACATGATTAATCATTCCATTCATGGAATATACCCAACCACCATGCTTTTCTCCGATTACCTTTACTGCATCTCCAGCTTTAATCATTTTCTCTTCCTTTCTGGCCTGTCTCATCAGTTGCGGTAGGCCATCTCCGCAAGAACCGGAGCTTTCGCTCCGGGTTTCGACTCGCTCAATCCCACCATGCATATGGTGGATCGCACTCAAATTCATCCGCCCATCTAAAGTTACTGACAAAATCGATAAGCGTTTCCTTGTCAGGCATCTCATTGCTCTGAATCCCTTCGATTGTGATTCTATAATCACATCGCTCTGGGCTAATTGCATAACCAAAAACAGTAAATCCAGGATGGCTCTCCATAAAATCAATAAACTCTTCCGTTGTTGGAGAGGAGTTTTGAGCTTCATAAAGACTAATAAAATCCTCATCAACCAGTCTTTTTAAATTCTCAAGAGTTATATCGCTAAATCCACGAGCGCCACCAAGGTATTCATCTTTGTTATACTCCTCGCCGAACAGAATCATATCCCTTTTATTCACGTCTTTATTCATAGTCTTCCTCCACTTCGAGAATCGTAATCATTGGTTCTCTTTTCGCTTAGACCTTTTCAATTCCATTAATTCCAATCAAGAAACACATTCCATTACCAGCTTGAATGATAGAAAACAATCCAGTTATCAAAATCAGTTTCTTTTAGTACCTTCTTAAGCAGTTTGATTGTAATTTCAATATCCTCTAAATACCACTCGTTGTAATCCGTGTTTCCAAAGAAAAATCCACTCTGTGTGGGGAGAAGTTTGATTGCAACTTCAGGGTTTTTGATAACCTTACCACTTTCATAACACGGCCCTGATAATGTATATCCATTAATAACCGTACCATCAACAAGCTCACTTGACGCCTTTACTTTTTCGCAAGCATCAAGAAGCTTCTCAAGCTGTTCTTTCGTAACTTCATACGAACCACAATCATCCTCGTTTGACTGTACATTTTTAACAAACCAAGAATGAATCTGGTTTGCCTTGCACCAGTAAACAAGATTCTGAAATATAGTATTGTATCCATATTCCTTATCTTTATCCCAATAACTATATCTTCTAATGTATTCAGACTTATATTTTGCCGCAAGATTCATATCGACCTCTGAAATATCCGTTCCACAATACCTTTTCATAGAATCGTATTTATACTCTTCTCCACGCTCAAGCCAATCATAATATTTATCTATTGCGACAATCTGATGAATAGTTGCGTTATCAATTCTTTTTACCTTATCAAGATACATATCAAGTCCCATATTTTCTCCTTTATTAATTTTAAACTTTTTTAATTCCATCAATATTGACAACAAAACAATCACCACGACTAGAACCTTCAGTCTCAATATAAGCAAGAGTGCGGTCTTTAATGAATAAATGTGGGGCGATTGCGATAACTTTATATTTTTTCGATGTGTCAATGTCGCTTCTTCCGTATACATATCTAGCAATTGCCTTTTTGTCTTCTACGTTATCAACAACCCATTCATAGAATGTCGTATATAAACGTCCACTATCTATCATTACAGTATCACCAATTTTGATTTTATTTTTTTCTTCAAACAATTTATCAATTGCGTTCTTTGCTCCGTTTCTAAAATCATCGCACTCTACTTCTGCTTTATCGCCAGTCACCACATCAGTTGCGACAATTTTATTATTATACATAACAATGTTGATTGAATTTACTGGTTCAAGGTCATCTTCATTCCACATCCAGCCACCTTCTCGCTCAGACTGGTCTTCTTCCATTGTATATGTATGACAATAAGTTTCCTTTACAGTCATTACCTGACCGAGCCAATGATCCATTTTTCCATCCATATTCCAATTATCGCCCTTTCTTGCTACAATAACCTTATCACCAACATTAAATTCCATAATTTATCTCCTTTTTATTTGTATTTGCCCGGTATTACCCGACCGGGCTACGGGGATTAACGAGTTAAGCGATGGAGAGGATAAGGTCTCTCGCCTGGTCGAGCATTGCATTTCCTTTCTCGACCTGTTTTTCAAAACGCTTTTCCCTCCAGTTTGGGGTTGCTCTTTCGGGCGCTTTGTGATCGACATAGTCTGCGACGGCATGGATAACCCTCGCCCCATTGTTACCATATCCCTGGAGGTCAGGAGCCTCACGATAACGGAAGCGGAGTTCTGCTCTTCTCTGCATTACCTTTTCGACCTTCTTCGTGTCGTTCTTATCTTTCTCATCCAATTTAATCAGCGTAGGGAGAATAATTTTCTCGAACTGGATCGGAGAAACCTTTATCAATGCAAGCCGTTCAATTTCCTTATTAAGAGCTTTCATATAAGCATCTGCAAATCCGAGCACCTGTCTTGCTTCGTCCATTTTTGCGGAAATGCTTCCCTTGTGCACAAAAGAGAAACATCTTACAGCTTCCTTGATTGCCATGTTTAAAGTGTTACTACACCAGATTCTTACAGGTGTAGCGCAAACTTTAACAGCGCTGCCTCCATCAAACGAGTTTATAAATGCAACATATGGGGTGATTTTATCCCCGAGGATTGTATATTCGCCGGGAATAATCATCTCAACCCAAATCTTTTCTCCCTTGCCAAAATATCCTGCGCTTGTGTATCTTGCTCCCATCCCAAAAAGATTGTCTGTGAACTCAAGCGCTTCTGCGTTCTGGACAATTGTATACTGATTACCAACATCCCCCAGAAAATCTCCATTGTCCTCCCGGTATGCCGCAAATCTTTTTGGGGCGATTCTTCCTGTGTCCTTGACTATCATTTCGCTTAACGCAACTTTGTAATCAAGTCCGCCAAGTCTCATCGCAGTCTCACTGTTCTGAGCGCCAGTAATAGCCTTTCCCTGTCCATCACTATAGGTTTTTCTTTCATCAAAAATCTTTGTCGGGAACATAATTTTTCTCCTTTTCTCTTAAAGAATATTAGACGGGTCAACATCGAACCAAAAACCATTAATCTCATCACTCCACTTTCCGCCAATTGACTTTAATTCTTCCTTGATGGCGTTGAAAGTAATTTTCTCAACATCAGAACAAATAGTCAGTTTCCACACTGGCGTTACAGTGTAGATGACCTGATTTTTCTTTTCCTCCTTCTCCCCATCAATCACAGTCATAGCTTCCTTGATAGGGTCAAAAGGTACAGGCGTGACCTGTGCAGGTACAGGTGTAACCTGTTTAGGCGTAACCTTTGCAGGTGCAACCTTTGCAGGTTTTGCTCTCGGCTTCGGCTTTGCCTTTGGTACTTCTTCCGGGACAAGCCCCTTGAGATCTTCCTCGGTTGCGTTAGCCAAAGTCTCTTCGACTTCAGCTTCGGAATAACCGAGGCTCAGAAGATAGTTTCTTACTTTCTCTTTCATGTTTCTCTCCTTTCTACTGGCGGTAATTTCCGCAGAATCTCGATTACATCGAGAATACTACGAATCTCGCCTTTATCATCTGCGAGGTTGATAGCATCAATTGCCACTTGCTTATCAATAAGCTCAATCTTTCTGCGTTTCTCTTCTTTAATCCACCCCCTCACATCATCAAATGAACCAAACCAAAGCTCGACTTCACCTTTCTTTTCCCTTTCCTTCACTTTTTCATCGCGCAGACCATAGCTGTACAACCTGTCGATGAAATGGATTCCCTTACTGAAGTCCCAGAGGTAGTCAAACTCTCTATCCATGATAGGGCAGACTTCCTCTTTGTCTTCTGACCACTCAGCCAGGGAGTTAATGTCTCCCTGGCTAAGCATCAATTCCCCATACTCAAACATACTGTTCTCCCCTTTCTTCTCGCATCTTGTCAATTGCCTTCTTTGCTTCTGTTAAGACAACACCGTTGATATTGCTATATACCTTCATTGCCATAAGACCAGAACCACGATCAAGACATTCTTCAACAGTCAGCGTATTTGTCACTTCCTTTTTAATCGACGGGAACATCCTGCGGATTTTTGCGAATTCCCACTCGTCAATTACATAAGAACGCACAGGGTTCTTATGGAAAACAAGAGAAGCATGTGCAAGGATTCCAGTATCGACAATATCCCCGCGCTTCGTCAGAAAAAATCTGTATCTCATTTCCATATTGCCACCTCCGTTTTCATTATATCAGCTGATATAACACATCGTCAATCTATTTTAATCACCATTACTTCAAAAGTTCGTTGATGTAACGGCTCGACTTCCTCGCCCCCTTTCCGTAGCACTTCATGCATCGTCTGCACTTCCGCTTCAGACCTGCAGCAATATCCTTTTCATTACCACAGTTGATTGCAAAGCCGAGTTCTTTTGCCTTAGCTTCACTTTCAAATACGGTAAAGACCTTGTCGGCCCACCAATACTTCGAAATATCAGCAACCACATTGATCATGAAGCTGCTAATAATAATGATGAGGTTTCTCGGCTTCTTGTAACCTGCCTTGAAAACCTCATCATAAATCTCTGCGTTCTTCGTCCATACGGTGAAGTAGGTGTGCGGATTTCTGTTGCAGAGATTAAGGAAGTTGATAACAGCATTACGGCTTCCTACATCTCCGAATGACTCAAGACGGAAGATGTCGTCCGTGATAATCGGCAGGTCTTCCTTATCGAGAATGCCGGAGTTTAACAGATGATAGTTCCACTCCGTCCAGTCTCTGAGTCCCTTTCTCATACTGAGGTACTGCTGGGCGTAACACTCTGCGCAGATACTTCCAGGGACAAGCGCTCGCTTCTGACAGTACGGATTGAGTTTGCATGAAGTGGAGATAGATCGAAGCCCCTCCATCTTCGTGTCATCTCCGTGTACGGTAATATGAAGAGTTTTTCTCCCCATATTTAGCGGAACAGAACGGAATCCCATGTAATAAATTCCGTCATCCTTTTCCGTTACAAAGGTCAAGATGTATCTGTTACGCCACTTGTTGACCTCTCTCGTTCTTACGCTCTTTGTGGTGAAATGAGATACATACGGTTCACTTCCGTCGTCGAAGTAAATCTTTACAAACAACGACATATCACACCTCCACTTTAAGATTTTTGTTTTCAGCCCACATCTTAATGAAATCAAGATGTTCTTTGCTTGCCTCTCTGTTGTTACGTGCTTTAACCTGAACAATCTTATTATCAGGTGTCGTTTCAATTGTTACTACACTCTTATCTGAATCCTCATTTTTGCTACTACGCAGGAAATAAATCCTGCTCGTCCCATCCGCTACCCTTGATACATATGATGCGAGACAGTTCTGCTGCTGGTTCGCTTCGTCAATCATATCTTCCTTGTTTTTAGGACATATAATCTGCCACTTATAGCCATCGGGTTTCCATTCATAATTCTTCATTTCTTCCACTTCGTTTTCAAACCCCTCCGCATCAATAATATCCTGCCTCACTCTCAACATATTAGAGAGCTTTACATGCAAGCTACTAAGATATTCAGGGTATTTTTCCCTAATTTTACCATAGAGAATTTTCTGCATCCTGAGCGTATCTGTAAGCTCAGTGATAGCATCACTCATGCTATTCCTCCAACCAGAAACCCCATATCCCTGCCGAGGAAGGTCATACATAATATACTCAATGAGCCTATGCGGCTGAAATTCAGCCATATCTAATAACCCATTTAAATAGTATTCCTTTGGAATCTGTGTTGCGTAAGATTCCAAGAACTCGTCAATAAACTTCTTGGCATACTCAATTCCATATTTGCTTGCGAAGAAGTTTACTCCGCTAAACTCTTCAAAAATACGCTTTGCCTTCTCTGGTATAGTCCTTCCTTCCTTACAAGCGAAAGAAGAATTATTATGCTGTATATTGCACTTTATGTGAATCTCTTCAATATTATAAAAAGACGAAATTTTATGAATCATATACTTATATAATACAGGGTTCATTTTATAAAGCCTAACCTCATTTGAGTCGCAGGATTTATTTCCGGTGGCCCCGAACAAACCGATCTTTATCACACTGGAATAATAATTATCCAGTAGTGAACAAAAATAATCTGCAAACTCCTTTCCCCTCTGCAAAGCCTTTATCCAATTTGATGGAATCTGAATTGGCTCTTGCATATCAGAAAAGAACCTGGTCATATTCTTGGGGTTGATGTTCTCTATATCACCTCCATTTTTCAAATAAAACTGGTTCTGAGACATAAGGACAACAAACAGCTGTTGTGTCTTTGAGGTATTCCTTGATATTGCAAAGTCACATCCAGAACACACCTCAACCTTATATGTTACTGATGGCTTTGCTCTCTTTTTTGCCTCTACAACCTCTTCTTTTTTGTCAGTTCCATTTGACAGAATTAATCCTTTGATTTCCATTTCATACCTCCTTTAGGCGTTTTCTGAGACCAAATCAATAACTACAGGAGCATGAAACGGTGACAGACTCGCCACCGTTTCATAACTTTCCATTGTCTCAATCCAATTGTTCATACGACCCTCTTCCTCCCATATCCATTTTTGCAAAGAACCAGTCGCACTGTCTCATAACAGCACCCAATCTCTCTTGCAATATCCGCTCGTTTCATACCGTTCTTATAGAGCCTGATAATTTCGGTCACCTCACTATCAGAAATGATATTCTTCTTTCTTTCTCCGTATCCATTCTTGCTGAGCACACTGCACACAGTATAATAATTACACCCAGTTTCGTTTGCGATATCGTTCCGGTTCATACCATCCTCATAAAGCCTGATGATTTCGGATTTCATATCATGTGAAACAGGTTTGTTCTCTCTTTTTTTATACTCAAGAATTACCTGTGCGCCGACTTTATCGACACACCAAACTTCTCCAGAAGGCGCTCTCCTAATCCCGCTCTCGATTCTGTCGTATACGTCAGAGAACCTGAACTTTTTTGCATGAGCAAGATATATTTTCTTACCAAGCACACTCCTAAGATTCAGGTTTTTATACCCCTTCTTATGAAGGAGATCCGTTGCAAAATACATGGTCTCTCCAATATACTTAAATGAGCGAATGCCAAAATCCGCTCTTTCCTTCGGGCGAATATCGGCAATTACAGCATTCGCAATCATAAGTTTTTCCTTGGTCTCGCCAAGTTCCTTCCGTGTCTCTCCAAGCTCATCGGTTGCCTTGCGGAACTCGATATTAACTCTGTCGAACTCGATGCCGAGCTTGGCGAGTTCTGCCTTAACTGCGGCGAGTTCATCATTAAGGCGGTTGATTTCGTCGTTCTTGCCGTTATAATCCTCAAAGAAGCTCTGCATTGCCTGATTCATCTCGGTTGTGGTCATCATCATAATTACTCCCTTTCTGCACTTACGCGCTATGTATTTGCTTTCCCTATTGAAAGCGAACCGCCCATTACGGAGTCGAACCGTAGAGGGCGGGAATTATTACCTAACCGTAGGCATCTATTTTAATCACCGTCTGTTAAAACATAACGGTGAGCAGAGCTGCGAACAACATTACGTTGGCCGCAAGTCCTCCGATACAGACATCATCCATCGGACTTCCGTTTCCGGTTACCCAATGATACGCCCCGGCGATTCCGCCGATACCAACACAAACGACGGCTCCCAACATAAAAATCAGTTCCATTCCCTGTGCCTCCTCTCTTCTGTTGTAAACTGATACATTATCTCGGTTTCTTTTTCACCGAGAATATGGCGAAGTTCTTCCTTTGCTTCGTGACGCTCGTGTCTCAGTTCACAAAGCACCTCGTAAGACCACTCCCTCTTGTGTCTCATTTTTCTCCTTTCACCGTGTATCTCACGGAGTTTCCATATCTCGCTTTAAGATAATTCACTGCAGCTTCGACTGTCGGGGCGATATTATGAAACCCTTTTGCTGTGATTTCGTATCCCCACGCCGGGATTTTCGCTTTCTTAATTACAAACGTCATCTTCTGCCTCCTTTCTGATGCTATTAAGGACGGACTGAGCCGCCTTGTAGTAACTGACCTGCTGGTCAAGCGTCAGCTCCGGGTTGCTTGTCATACGCATGTAATAGTCGTACCACTGGATCATGTTGCTCATAATGTTCCCCTTTCTAAGAATGAATAATAGTTTCCGTTGCCTACCACAATATGGTCAAGCAACCTGATTCCAAGAAGCTCACCTGCTTCCCGAATTTTCCTTGTGACATTGAAGTCATCATCGCTCGGAGACGTGTCTCCGCTAGGATGATTATGCGCAAGCATGATGTATTTTGCGTTAGACAGAAGTGCTGTCTTATAGATGTTTGCGACTTCAAATGTCGCACCAGATAACCCGCCGATTGCTACAGTATTCACGTTAATCGGCTGGTTTCTGCTGTTGAGGCACACAAGTAAAACATGCTCTCTGTCGTATGTCTTCATTTCGCTTATGAGAAGCCCGACTAAATCTTCCGGGCATGAAATAGGACTGGTAGAATACAATGACCTGTCCTCACAGAGACGTACGCAGACCCCTTTGAGTTCGTACATCATTTTGCTTTCCTCCATTACTCACAGTTGATTGGTACGTCTGTGAGAACATAGCTCCAGCGTGTACCGAAATGCGTGACTCCCCACAGGTACATATCAAGGTCAGCGTTGTAATACACAACCTCGCCAATATCCTTCAGGATGTCAGCGCCTTCACCGTCTACGATATACCATTGAAAGACCTCTTCTTCCGGTGACCCGCTCTCTTGCTCCCAGTAAAATCCTGCGCTTTCCGTTGCCGACATGATATCGTTGTTCAAAACACTGTCAAATGCTTCGGACAGGGTTCCGTAGTCAAGAAATCCGTGTTCCTGACCGTATTCGCTAACCTCGTTTCCATAGAAATACTTTCCTGTAATTTTCATGTTGCTCTCCCTTCCGGGCGTTCAGCCCATTAAAGATTTATTGGTTCAAAGAAAAAGACAAGCCTTGCTTTCGCTTAGCTTGTCTCAAACGTTCAGCCAACAAATCAGACTTTTATAGCCTGAACTTTTTAGCGTACTTTATCCTCACTTCTCTTCTGTGTTTAGCTCCGGGAGCGGAGTTTCTATAAAATCCTCATCCTGACGCAATACAAGCGGATAATCTGCATTATAGTTGTCTGTAACTCCCCACGAATTGCAATACAACCCGTCTGAATCAAGGCCAGTTAACTCAATATCAGCCTTGATGTCATCAATAGTTGGCAGTTCTGTATCGCTTGCGGAATCCAGACCTGCATCAAGGATTTCTTTACGCTTAGCTTCCAACTCTTTTATGTAATTAAAAATTAAACGGATTCCATTCTCTTTAAAAAGTATCATCGCTTCTCCTTTCTCAAAAACCCAGATAGTCAAGGCATCTCACCGGATTCCATGGATTAATTAACAGTTCACACAGTTTCTCGCAGGAGTATTCTCCATTCCCGTGAAGAACTGCCTTGTAATCTCCGCACCATCCACGGAGATATTCACGGCACTCTCGTGCCAGCATCCCTTCAAGACGTGGAGCGAAGTACTCATCGATTTGCTTTTCAGAGAAAAACCTCACAGTCTCTCTGTAGTTTTCGAAGCTGTTCATAATCACTCCTTTTTGGGTACTTACTCAGACAGGACTTCCCCTGTCTTAGCCGACGTGATGACACCGTCGTCGTCAACATCAAGTCCATCGGTGAACAGAAGCACACCATGGAGAGCCGATGAAAGCACAGAGAGGTTATACTTCAGCCTCTCCACATCTGCCTTGAGCGCTTCTCTCTCAAGAAGCAGCTCCGCATTCTGTTTGGAAATTTCGGAGTTTATCTGTGAGAGTTTTCCGTTCTCGCAGTTCCTCTTGGTGAGCTTTCTCCAGATGCGGATTTTGCTTTCGCGGAGATCTGCATTTTCCTTGAGAAGATCGTCGATGCTTCCGATGTTCTCGAAAGTATCGTCAAGGACACTGACTACATCTCCCTTGTTGGAGGACATTACTTCGCTGAGCTTGTCATCCGGGAGGTAGTACTCGTCCTCAATAGCCCACTTCGGGAGAAATGAAAAAAGCTCACCCTTATACATACATTTAATAACATCGTTTATATTCCCCATACTTCTTTCCTTTCCGGGCGCTATACGCCCCTTGCTTTTTAAAATGCTCAGAAAAAAGGACGAGTTCCCTTGTCGAAAACTCGTCCTTGATGCTCAACACTTTAATTAGTCTTCAAGCGGTCTTTTTATAATGTAGACCGTTGCACGGACTTCTCCGCAATCATCACTACCATACCATGACTTATCGTATCTCTTCATGGTATAGCCGAGTTTGGAATACCTGCGCTTCTCACTAAGCGCTTTTCTAACGGCGCCAGCAAAAGTTTTGTGGTACTCATTTAACTCGGAAGAAATTTCGTCTCCATAATATTCAATGGACGTTACAATATAAACTTCATTCATTCCCGTTTCCTTTCCGGGCGTTCTTCGCCCTTAAAGTTGCCCACGGAGCCGTCAGCGATTTTACATTCCGTAGCGGAGAAAAGCTTCGATTCCTTTGTGCATTATTACACGTGATGCGATCTTAAGGTCGCCAATAGTAACCCTGATGGCACTTTCATCCCATGCAGGGACTCCGCATGGAGTCATGCAATGAGATACGACAGCCTTTCCTTTGTAGAGGATCGCAGCCTCTCCTCTGCCGCAATTAGCATTGTGGTACGATGCCAATTCAAGGTACGGATCTTCTGGCTTTTCTTCCAAAAGCTCGCATCCTTCTGCACCATTGAACAACAGGTCATATACATTTATATACCCGTAAATCATAGTTCTCCCTTCCGGCGTTCTAAGCCATTTGAATTAAATTGATTGCTCAAAGAAAGAGACAGAGCTCCCTTGTTGAAGGTTGCCTTGTCTCTAACTTTCAGAAATCAATTACTTGATTTCCACAACTGAACCATCAACGGTTCTCCATTCCGTTGCGGAAATCTGCTTATAGGAATCACCAAGAATCCCATACACGTTCAACAGTGCCGCGTGGAACGTGTTGCACCACGCGATTTTAAAACCATTAACATAAACTTCCATTTTTTCCTCCTTAATAAAAAATGGCAAGGTTTCCCTTTTCGAGGTTTCCCTTGCCCAAGTTTCCCTTTCGAGGTTTCCCTTGCAGAAGCGAGGCTAAAATCCTCGCATAGACATCGAGGCTAAAATTCAGAAATTTCTATCGATATAAAAAACAATCTCGCCATT
>Ga0247611_10006407_pt1 | contig 15133 bp, 17 predicted proteins | sample 177DNAGHGhighgp2_FD_192422 | JGI IMG/M metagenome (GOLD analysis project Ga0247611, IMG submission 192422) | Sheep rumen microbial communities from Palmerston North, Manawatu-Wanganui, New Zealand - 1770 DNA GHGhigh gp2 | ecosystem: Host-associated > Mammals > Digestive system > Stomach > Rumen...
TTCATTTGCTCCATCAACACTTTCAGCAACTTCAGCCTTATTTGCTTCATCAACATTTTCAGCAGATTCTGCATTCTCGGCATTTTCATCTTCCAAATCTGCCTTATTTAACTTTTTCATAGTTAAATTGATTCTACCTTGTGGGTCTATTGAAGTAACTTTTACAGTAACTTTTTGTCCAATTTTCAAATAGTCTTCAACTCTTCTTATATGTTCATCTGATATTTGAGAAATGTGAACTAGTCCTTCTCTACCATTTCCTAAATCTATAAATGCACCAAATGACGTAGTTCTAATTACTGCTCCATAATAAATTCCGCCAACCTCGATTTCTCTTACTATGTCTTCTATCATGTATAGAGCATCATAAGCTTTTTCGCTATTTTCTCCATAAATGAATACTTGTCCATCTTCTTCGATGTCAATCTTAACTCCAGTTTCTTCGATGATTTTATTTATAACTTTTCCACCTGTTCCAATAACATCCTTAATTTTTTCAACTTTAATTTTTGTTGTTATAATCTTTGGAGCATATTCAGAAAGCTCTGCTCTTGGCTCAGAAATTACAGGAGCCATAATATCATTTAAAATATACATACGAGCATTTTTTGTTCTTTCAAATGCTTCTTCTATTATTTTGTAAGATAATCCATCAACTTTTATATCTACTTGAATAGCTGTAATTCCCTTTTCTGTTCCTCCAACTTTGAAGTCCATATCTCCGAAAAAGTCTTCTATTCCTTGAATGTCTGTCATCATTACATAGTCGTTTTCATCTTCAGGGTTTGTGATTAATCCTGTTGAAATTCCTGCAACAGGTCTCTTAATTGGAACACCTGCATCCATTAAAGCTAAAGTACTTGCACATATACTTCCTTGTGATGTAGAACCATTTGAAGATAAAATTTCTGATACAACTCTTATTGCATAAGGAAATTCTTCTTTTGATGGAAGTACTGGAACTAATGCTTTTTCTGCTAATGCTCCATGTCCTATTTCTCTTCTTCCAGGTCCTCTTGATGTTCTTGCTTCTCCTACCGAATATGCAGGGAAGTTATATTGATGCATATATCTTTTAGATTCTTCTGTATCTATTCCATCTAATGCTTGTTCTTCACTAACCATTCCAAGTGTTGCAATAGACATAACTTGTGTTAATCCTCTTGTAAACATTGCGCTTCCATGTACTCTTGGTAGAAGTCCTACTTCACATGATAGAGGTCTTATTTCGTCTAAGCTTCTTCCATCTACTCTTTTTTTCTCATAGAAAATCATATCTCTTACAACTTTTTTCTCTAATTTGTATAAAGCTTCTCCAATTGCTGTTTTATCTTCTTCAGCTTTTTCTTCTCCAAATTTTTCAGCATATTCTTCATTGATTTTTGCTGTTAGTTCTTCAACATTGTTGTCTCTTATAGTTTTATCTTTTTCTGTAACTGCTGTCTTCATTGCATCTTTGTAATTTTCTGATAAATAATCATATAGTTCTTCATTAATTGCAAATGATTTGTATTCAAATTTTGGTTTACCAATTTCTTCTTTGATTTTTGAAATAAATTCGCAAATTTTTTTTATCTCTGTATGTCCAGCTTTTATTGCATCTAACATAATTTCGTTTGATACTTCATTTGCTCCTGCTTCTATCATAGCGATTTTATCTGCAGTTCCTGCAACTGTTAAGTTTAAGTCACTTACTTTTCTTTGTTCCTCTGTTGGGTTTATAACAATTTCTCCATCTACTAATCCAACATTTACCGCAGCTGTAGGCCCTCCAAATGGAATATCTGAAATTGAAAGTGCTGCAGAAGCACCAATCATTGCTGAAACTTCTGGTGAATTGTCTTGATCCACGCTTAATACTGTTGCAACAACAACTACATCATTTCGAAAATCCTTTGGAAATAAAGGTCTTAAAGGTCTATCTATTGCTCTAGATGTTAATATTGCTTTATCTGAAGGTTTTCCCTCTCTTTTTGTATAAGAACCAGGAATTTTTCCTACTGAATATAGTTTTTCTTCATAATCTACTGATAATGGAAAGAAATCTATTCCATCCTTTGGTTCTTTTGATGCTGTAACATTTACCATTACACATGTGTCTCCATATCTAACTAAGACACTTCCATTGGCAAGCCCTGCCATTTTTCCTGTTTCGATTGCAAGTTTTCTACCTGCTAACTCTGTTTCATAAATTTTAAACATGTTTCCTCCTTTTTCATTTGGTGTCGGTTCTTTTTTGCCCGGACATTTGGGACCGGCTCTTTTTTGTTGAATTATAAAATCGACATCCATTTATGCATAAATTTATTTTAGAAATGTAACCTCTATAATATACTAACCTATATTGGCATGTTTTTCCAAATTATTATTTAATACATTAAACGCAAAATGTGTGTAAAAAAATTTTTTACTCAGAGATTTTTAAATAAAAATTAATACATTATACAAGCTACTTATCTAATAATAAATTTATGATTTAAAATAAAATAAAAATTTAAATAAAATGAATTAGATTAAAAGCCCTGCCTTAAAAATAACAAGGCTTTTAATAAATTATTTTCTTAATCCTAAACTAGCAACTATTTCTCTATATCTGTTAATATCTTTTTTAGCTAAATAGTTTAAAAGATTTCTTCTTTTACCAACCATCTTTAGAAGTCCTCTTCTAGAGTGATTGTCTTTTTTGTGAACTTTTAAGTGTTCTGTTAATTCATTGATTCTTTCTGATAAGATTGCGATTTGAACCTCTGGAGAACCAGTATCATTTTCATCTCTCTTATATTTTTCAATGATTTGACTTTTTAGTTCTTTTGAAATCATTTTTTACACCTCCTACTTTTCTTAGTCCTAAAACTGAGCTTAAATTTTGGTGTATAAATCTTAAGCCAAGTTAAAGGAATTTTTTAACTTTAATTATTATACTACAAAATATTTGCAAAATCAAGGGTTTTACGAAATTTTTTCTAGTGGACAAAGGGACCATTCATTTGTCCATTAAATATCTTTTGAATCTTGCTCTTGTTCCCCTTCTAATTCTAACTCTTTATATTTTGGATTTAATACTACTTGCTTTCTTTTCTTATCTATATATCCTAATATGTTATCTGTACTAATTTTTTTCGTTGGCTTTAAAAATAGTCCCATTCTATTTCTGCGCATTTCTATAAAACTTAAAGCTTCTTCTTTTTCTTCTTCACTTATTTCTACAAAATCCATATTAGTATCTTTATTTTTTCTATACAATACGATATAATTATCGGCTCTACTACCAAACATATTTCCGTTATATTCAAACGAAAGAATCCTTTTTAAATCTTCATCGTTTTTTATATCTCCACACGGCCATGAAAAATCTGTTAAATCATCATCTGTAAAAACATAAAGCCCTTTTTCTATTATTTTATCACATGTTTCTTTACTTGTAGTTGCTTGCATATAAATGCTTTCTTTGTCAATATTCACTTTAGAAACTAGTATTTTTAGTCTATTCATAAATTCAGGTGTTACTTCATTCATAAATTTTTCTCTTTTTGCTTTTTGTATTTTTTTCGAACATAATTCTAAATTTTCTATTGTATACATAAAACTTGGTAATATTTGTAATAATTCAGCATATCTCTTTAAAAATAGTTTTTCGTTCTCTGTTAATTCATTCTTTTTTAAAATTTCCAAAAGATTTGGAAGATGCTCAATATAACTACTAAAATAGAAAGCTAGCTCGCGACTTGCACTATCAAATCTTTCAAATTTATAATCACCATTTATCTGTTCTTCTAATGCTTTTTCAATACTCTGTTTATTTCTACAAAAATCAACATCTGCAGAAAACTCATACCCCCTACTTCTTGTTTCTCTTTTGCAATCTTCATCAATCTGATTTAAAAATCCATCCATAATATCTTGTTCTGAAGTTTTAAGCATAATTCCAAATTCTTTACATTTCATTAATACTTCATTTTTTAATCTCATATAATTTTCATATGCATTTTTTACCCTGTCATTGTTTTCTATATCACTTAATTTATACAATGTTGACATTTCAAAAAATCCCTCATAATTACGTCCCTGATTTTCATACTCTATTCGTGATTTCATTATAGCATTTTTTAAAGAGTCTAAAGTATTACTATCAAGAAGTTCAAACTTGCTATCATTTTGACGTGCATCTAGTCTTTCTACTGTTACATTGCCTTTATACACAGTACATTTATAATAGGTTATTAATCCTGTATTTCTATCAACTTTCTTAATAAAAAATTTTTTTCCAAATATTCTATCTAATAAATCCATATTTTTCCCTCTCTTATATCTTTTGGACAAAGGAACTGTCCCTTTGTCCATCACATCTTAATCAAGTTATCTGTAGAAATATCTTCTACTTTAATTGTTTTTAATACTTTCTTTTGCTTCTTACCTGCTGTATTTGAAGCATGTTTTACAATTGATTTTTCGTACACATTTCTAACAAATCTTGCATTTCCAAAATTCTTTGTATCTTTATACTCTGTAATTATGTTTTTGACTTTATCTTGAGCTTCAGGAGTTACTTCAAATCCTGCTTTTTTCATCATTCCCATAAATATTTGTAATAACTCGTTTTCTGTGTAATCTTCAAATTCCACTGTATATCCAATTCTTGAAACAATTCCAGAGTTCATATCCAAAAAGTCTTGCATCTCTTTTGTGTATCCTGCAAATATTACAACTAACTCATCTCTGTAGTTTTCCATAGCCTGAATTAATGTTGCAATTGCTTCTTCATTGTATGAACTGCCTTGCCCTTTACTACTTGCTAAAGAATAAGCTTCATCTATAAATAGAACTCCACCTAAAGCTTTTTGAATAACTGACATAGTCTTAGGAGCTGTCTGCCCAACATATTCTGCTACTAAGTCTTTTGAAGAAACTTCTATTAGCTTGTTTTGTTTTATATATTTTAAATTGTATAAAATCTCTGCAACTATTCTTGCAACTGTTGTTTTTCCTGTTCCTGGATTTCCTAAAAATACCATGTGAAGGTTAATATTTTTTAGTTTCAAATCATCTCCTGCCTTGCTTTTAAGTTCTACAAGGCTTACCAATTCATTAAGCATTTTTTTAACTTTTTCTAATCCTACCAAACTATTTAATTCTTCAAAAATCTCTTCCATTGTTTTATCTTTTTCATATTCAGGAACTTCTTTATTAAACAATATCTTTTCTGTTAATCCATCCCTGTATTTTGTGAAGCTTAAGTCAGTTTCTGGATATGTCTTTGAAATATAGTCTAATAGCTTTATTTTAAATTCATCTGTAGCTTCTAGTGAATTCCCTAATTTTTCTAAAATATCGTTATACACATCTTGAACATCAGGATTTATTTCATTTATTATAAAATCAGCAAATTCATTTTTTAATTCGTCAGACATTAAAAATATACTTTCTAATAACTCTTTATTTTTTGCTACAAAAACAGTTAAATACTGCTTTTCTTTGTCTACAAGATTTTGATTAATTTTATATATAATTTTTTCTTTTTCATTTTGCTCTTTTGTATTAAAAGCATTTGGATTTTCAAATACAATTATATTGTTGTCTGAACTATAAATTTCATCAATATTTTTAGCACTTTCTATATCAAAAAATGATGTTAGTCCAATATCTCCTTGTGGAAGATAATTGAAAAAATTTATACTATCATTTAAAATGTGCAAAATTTCCTGCTCTGTTTCTTTGCTTTTTGAAAAAATACACATATTAAAAGATATAAAATTTTTTTCAATTCCTTCATTATACTTTCTAATATATTCTATTATTTTTTTCATAGTTTCTTTAGATTTATCGTCTATGTACAGCTTGTCTATTTTTTCAAAATTTTTCTTTAAAAACTCGTCTTTACTGTCTGTGCCCATTTTTTCCTGGTCTTGATTGTTTATTGTTTCTTTTTCTTCAGGCATGTTTATTTCAATAGTGTCGGATTCAAGGCTTTCCTTTATTTGCATATTTAACTCCTCTTCTTCCTTTTTCTTGCTAATTCCAAAAAAATCATCATATACATTTTTTAAAATATCTTTTTTATCCATATCTTCCATCCTTTCTTTTTTCAATTAATAAACCTAACATATTTTTTTAAGTTTAATTTGCAATTAATAAATTGACATTAATATTTAGAAAAAATATATATTTTTTCATCAAAAATTTATAAATGCACTATTTTTCAAGCAATTAATGACGTTTTATTATAATGAATTTTTAGTTTATATTTTATCAAAATGATTATTCCATTTAATAAAAAGTACTAATTTTCAATTCTGAGCCGTTTAAGCTACTCTTTAAATGTATGTTTCTTAGCTCTTGTTTGGTTTTGTAATGCATTTACAAATTTTTCATACAAAATAAATATTTATATACTCAGCTTAACTGTTTATTTTTTATTGACATCTCTATAATCTCTTTCACTCTCTCTTCTTTTTTGCATAAATACAAATAACCAATAAGAGCTTCAAAAGCAGTAGAATACATATATTCTTGCACATTTGCATTTTTAGGGAGATGATGATTTTCTGCATTTCTTCCTCTTCTAACTATGTCTTGTTCTTCCTCTGTTAATTGATTTTGTATGCGGTAAAGCATTTCTGCTTGTGCTTTGGCTTTTACGAAATTGATTGCTTTTATATGTAATTCATGTGGTTTAAGTTTTGTTTCATTTACAAGTTTTGTTCTAACATATAGTTCAAATACACAGTCTCCGACATAAGCCCATGTTAATGGAGATAATTGATTTATCTCCGATTCGTCTTTTAATATTTTTATTAGTTGTTCCAAAATTTCCCCTCCATTTTTCTGGACAAAAGAACTGTCCTTTTGTCCAATTAATCACTAACTAAACCTATATTATCATAAAAGCAAGTAATTATCAATAATTACTTGCTCAAAATTATATTTTTTTATTATTTTTTCATTGTTATAAAGAAATATCAAACGCACTTTTCAATCGTAATCCTTCCAAGTCTTCCGCTTCTAAAATCATCCAAAATAATTTTTGCAGTTTTTTCGTCATCCACATCTCCACCTGAAATAATGGCTCCACGTTTTTTTCCAATTTCTTGCATAATCTCGTAAATATTGAAATTTTCAGGTTGCTCTTGCTCTAAAACTTTCTCTATATATTCTAATGATATTTTATATCTTTCTGCAACATTTTGTCTATAATTCTCTAAAAGAAATTTTAAAAACTGATATGCAATTTCTGTTTGTTCTAATACATCATCTTTTATCGTTCCTGTAAAAGCTAGATTTAGCGCTGTCTTCTCATCTTCAAATTTTGGCCATAATACTCCTGGTGTGTCTAAAAGATTTATTTTTTCATTTATACTTATCCATTGTTTTTTCTTGGTAACTCCAGGCTTATTTCCTACTTCTAATCTATTTGTTTTTACAATTCTGTTTATAAATGAAGACTTTCCAACATTTGGAATCCCTAAAATCATTGCTTTTATTTTTCTTCCTGTTCTTCCCTTTTCTGCAAATTTAGCTAAGTCCTCTTTCATAATGTCTTCAATAGCTTTTGTTACATCATTTATTCCTTTACCAAGATTACTGTCTGTTAAAACACATACTTGTCCATTTTGGTTAAAATGATTCTTCCAGGCTTTGTTTTGTACTTCATCTGCTAAATCTATTTTGTTTAATACTATTATTTTCTTTTTCCCTTTTGTAAGCTCTACTATATCAGGATTTTGACTTGATAGAGGTATTCTACTATCAAGTAGTTCTACTACTATATCTATTAATTTTAAATCCTCTGTTATTTCTCTTTTGGTTTTGGCCATATGGCCTGGGTACCAGGAAAAGCTTGCTGGTCGAAAGTTTTTTTCTTCTTTATTTTCCACTTTTATTCACTCCTATATTATTTATATCATCATACTAAAACATGCTATATATACTCTAGTATGTTTTAATATCAATTATTGTTTTTATGTATTTTTATCTTCATTTATTTTCATACATTCTATATTATATTTATTCCAAAATTCCTTTTCTTCTGGTTTAGATAAATATTTTTCATATAATTGAACTAATAAAGCTTTAGTTTCTACCATAACATCTTGATCTAATAAACTTTTGCTTTCGTCATATTTAAAAATATAATTTGAATTCATGTTATCTTTTAAAAACTCAATAAAATCATTTGGTATTTTAGTTCTATCTTTTAAAGGTATTCTTTTTATTAATTCATATAATTCCAAATATGCTTTTTCATATTCACTTTTATTAATCATGTATCCAATCACATCCTTTACTTTCTGTATATTTTGTAAACTCTTCAAACACCATAGATGCTTCTCTAAATTTTCCCATAACTTCAGGTGATAAAGCAACCTCTTTTATACCACTTAAAATATTATCGTTCCTATTTTCTGATGTTGAATTATTGGATAATACTTTTAAATATTCTTCTCTTCTTGTTTTTGATAAAATTCTTAAGCCTTTATGAAGCATTTCATTTATTTTGTCTTGTGTTATTGGCATTATTTCTTCTTCATCATTTAGTGTATATGTAATTCTCTTGCTACCATCTGTTGGTGTAAATATATAAAAAATTCTCATTTTTCCATTTTCATCAAAACAAGTTATACCATTTGAAACAAAGTGCTTTTTTATTTCATCAACTCCTATACATTGTTGAACTACTTTTTTAAAGTATTCATTTCTTTCTACGCATCTTAAATCATTGTGCCCCATATTCTTTGTAATATAATCAATTTGAAATGCTATCCATTCTTTTTCAGATAATAAACTAAATTCCGGCTCTTGTCTAATCAAAACAAGTTTATCTTTTAATTCCTTAATCACATCATCTAAATATTGACCGATTATATGTATAGCCAATTTTATCGTCAATTTCTCTTAACTCACTATCATCAAGCGTTAGCACTGTATCAATTTTATCTAGCAATCCTCTTTTTTCTGCCTCTTTCATTTTTTCCTCTGTTATACTTGGCAGAAAATATTCTGTTTTTAATCCAACTTTTATATTGGTTAAATCTCTAATTAACTCTACTGAACCCTCTTTTCCATCTATATCTATTTGTGTAAATGCATGTCCAATATCTTTTGGGTCATTAGGATCTCCTGGTATATAAACTGTTTCAGCATTAATTCCACATCTTCTTAAAAGTTCTGTATATATTTTTGATAAAGAAATACAAACTACTTTGTTGTTTGTTATTTCATTTATACCTCTATATGCTATCTTTTTACGTGTTTCTATATCTTGGGCTGCAAATACATCTGGATCATAAATAAAGTATTTTCCCAACTCTATATATAGAAACCTTGCTATTTCAATTTGATTTAAACCTTCTGGTATACTATTTAATAGTTTATCATAATCTATCATATTAATTTCCTCTCATTTCATTATATCAAATACGAAAAAATCTCTACTTAAAATAGTTAATGTTTTCAATGGTTTCAAGGAACTTTCTATAAATTGTTTTATCGCAGTTGATACTTGTACTTGGCAACTTTTCTTTTTTATCTTCCATATTACTCACTTTCCTACTTTCTATTTAATTATTCTTAAAGTTTTTCATCTATAAATAAATTTGAGATTGTATTTTTTTCATCTAGTTTAGAATCAACATAAGTAATTTTAGAATTTATTTCTATTTCATATATAGTATAAGTTTCGCCATATTCTGTTTCTTTTGTTGCTTCACCTTTTTCTGCTAATTCTAATATTTTATTAATATCTCCATTTTTAATTTTAAATTGTTTTGTTTCTTTAAATTCCATTTTTTCATCTAAGTATGTAATTTTTCCAACACTTTTTTGTGAATCAATGAATAAAGTTTTATTTTCATGCATTCTTCTTCCTGCTAATGGATCATTCCAATATTCATGTATTTTTATATCCCAATCCACATCTTTTGTAGTTTTATTAAATGCAAAGAAAATCACTATCCCTACAATTATACAGATTGTAATTAATCCCCATATTATTTTACTTTTTTTCATAATTTTCTTTCTCCTTTTTATCAAAATTTATCATATCAGATTATTTCCTATATTTTTAGTCTTTTTTATTAATATTATTAAAATATGTAAAAATCTCAACAGCATAAATTCAGTATTTTCAATAGTTTGAGTGAACATTTCGAAAAATAAGGATATACCAGTTAATGTTCGTTTTATTTTCCATATTTATTACCTTCTTACTATTTTAATATTTTCCAATATCCATTTTTATTTGCACCAATACGTTCAATATATCTTTTTTCTTTTAATGAACGCATAATTTTATTTATATATGGTTCGCTAAAATGAGTAATCTCCATTAAGTCTTTAGTCTTATATGTTACATCATTTTTTATTAAATTTAAAATTTTTTCTTCAGTTTCATTTAAGTCATTATACATTATTTTTGTATTTTGGGTTTCCTCCAGTAATCTTTTATTAAGAGGAATTGTTACAATAATTGTATGCTCACTAATATAAAATGCATTTTTGCCATAGTTTTTTATAATTAATGGAACTCCATGCCCAGTTTGATCAATATAATCTAAGTCCCTAAATACTTTTAAAAGTTTCTTATTAATAGGTTTAGAAATTCCTGCATAAAAATCCTCTTGTGATAATGATGATGGAAGTCCTCCATTTGACACAATTTCAATTCTATCATCATATATATATACAACTGGTGGAATCTCTTCTGCCCATTTTGTGTGTACACATGCATTAAGCCAAGCCTCTTTAAAAGAACTAAAATCAAAATATTTTTCTTCTTTTCTTTGAATTCCACCAACTTTTACTTTAGTTTCATTAATACTTTCCATGTATTCCAATACATTATTTACAGATAATAATAGGCACTTTCCACCATATTCTGTTCTTTTTAACATAACAGTTTTATCTTCTCCTGCAAAAGTTACTACTTTGATAGAAACATCATTTGAATCTGCTAGTAATTCAGCCATAAAATTATATTTGTTGTCTTTTGTAAATAATCCTAAATTTTCCTCAATATTTTCATTATTTATCTTTATATCATTAGATAAATATAATCCTTTTAACATTTTAAATGTCAATTTTTGCTTTAATGATGCTTTTTGAACTATATAATCAGGTTCTCCATCTCTATTTATTAATGCTTTTAGCATTTCAGGAGAAAGCTGTTTATCTTCATCAAATGATCTACTATAATACTTACCAAAAGCAGAATATGGAATGTCATTTCCTTTTACAGAAACCTTAATAATTTTTTTATCATTGATAAGTTCTAATGCTATTGTAGGTATAATTTGTGGCTTTATACCTTCTGCAATTTTTCTTGATACATCACGTAGAGTATTTTCATTTATATCTTTTTGTCCAATTACATCACCATTATTTTTAACTCCAAAATATACCATTCCTTCTCCATGCTTATTTAACATCGCAGATATAGATATTACACCTTCTATAAGTTCACTAGTGCTCTTTTTAAATTCAATTTTTTCAGATTCTATTCCTAAATTCATATCTATTTTCACCTCATAAAAAAATATAGAATATATACATTTTTATTCTATACTTTATTCTATACTTTATTCTATACTTTGTCAATATTTTTATTAAAACAAATCATAACCTATTCATTTTTTGAAATTTAATTACTTTCTTTCTTCTTTTCTACTAATTCTTTATGGTAAAAATAATTTGTATATTTAATATTCTTTTGTTTACAATAAGTATTTATTTCTTTAGCCGTTTTTTTCCAATATTCATTATTTTTGTTTACATATATATCAATATACTCTGAATATAAATTTGAATAATTATTCTTAATATAATCTAAAATTTCTTTTTTATAACTGCCTCTTAAATTAAGATTTTCAAACCAATATTCATCTATATAGTTTTTAGTATTATCTATTATTTCTTTCCATTCAGTTATATAAGGAAAAATTGGAGACATAAATAACACAGTATAAATTCCATTATTGTGCAACTCTTTTAGTGTATCCATTCTTTCTTTTATTGTGCTTGCATTATCCATATCACTTCTAAACGTTTCATCTAATGTGTTAATAGACATACAAACTATCAAATTTTTCATTTGTTTTAATAAGTCAATATCTCTTAAAATTAATTTTGACTTTGTAGAAATAGATAAATTACAATCTGAATTAACTAACTGTTCTAGTATATTTCTTGTAATACCATAGTCTTTTTCATATTGATTATAGCAATCAGTAACTGATGATAAAAAAACATTTTTACCTGAAATCTTTTTTAAATCAATTGGTTTATCACATCTTTTAACATCAATAAACTTTCCCCAGTTTTCTGTATGTCCTGTGAACCTTTTCATAAAAGATGCATAACAATACCTACACCCATGCGTACAGCCGACATATGGATTAATTACATAATCACTGTCTGGTAAATTAGATTTTGTTAGATAATCTTTTATATTTAATTCTTTTATTATCATATTATCACCTTTTTTATTAGATTATACTTTATATATTATACTTCTAATTATTTTTATAATAAATAATTTCTTTTCCTAACTTCTTAGCATATTCTATTTCTAACTTTGTGCTATTTCCAATATAACCATTTACATTTACAACAAATATAGCATCAGATAGCTCTATTCTTTTAAAATGTGCTTCTTTAAGCATTGAAGTTTGTTTTTCTGTTATTTCAAGATTTTCTATAACCGGGTAAGTAGGAGTAAGAATACAATTACCTTTTAGCGCTAATTTTTCTGCAACTATCATCATTTCTTTTTGAAATTTTATACTTCCACATAATGTTATAATTTTCATTTCACTCTATTCTCCTTTATGGATTACTATTTATATACAATTTTTTTTACAAATCTTTAAAATATATAACCATTTTAGAATTAAAATTCTTTTATATTAACCTCTTTTAATAATTTTGATTTCTACACAAATGATATGGTTTTACAATAGATTTCACCTTTTTTGAAGCTGTAAAGAAAAAATCATTTATATCAATTGCATTTGTATTATCAATTTGATTTTTTATATAATCAATCACAACTATCATGCTTGCCCTTATTTCAACTTCATATTTTGAAGAATATTCTATTTCGTGCTTATTATCTATAATATTTGATAATTCATCATTATACTCGATTATTCCTAATGCTCTCATAGTTTGCGGTATTTTATAATCTGAACATCCGAGCTAAATGAGAATAATCGACTTTTATATTTTCCATTTGTTCCCTTAAGTGAAGTATATCAGAAGTTAATAATTGAGCTAATTTGAAAAAATAAATAGTTTTTCCGCAATATTCTCTTTCATCTTTATAAGATGGAAAATTGTTAATAATAACTTCAAATAGTTCAATATCACTATGTATAGAATACACATATTTATAAAAGTTTCCATTCATTTTTTCTTTTATTATTTTTCTGATTTGGTCTATTGTTTCATATCTTTCTTTAATTAAAGGAATTTCAACATTGCCTTTTAGCATCAACTTTAATTCTTCATAATTTATATTATATAATTCATCTAAGCTTTTCTCTCTAACATATTTTAACATTGAATATAGTAATGCATCTGAACCATCTTTTTCTCCATCTTCAGTTACAATAGTCCATTTCGGGTTTCCCCAAAAAGAATAATCTATTGCTTCAAAAAGAAGTAAAAAATTTATAACCTTTTCTATGCCTAAATCTAAAATATTGTATGGATTGTTGCTAAGCCAATATTTGAGGTCTTTACAATCAATGGTTGTTATAAATTTGTCTAATCCCTTATAATTAATTGTTACATATTTTGCGTTTTCCATTACATATTTACAACTATCTATAACTTTTTCTAACATGTTTTTTTCATATTCTTTTGGCATTTTCATTACTCCATTTCTTTATAATATACTAATAAAACATTACTATCAATCCTATAATACTTAAAAATATACAACTTACCTTTTGAATTACAACCTTCTTGCTTAAATTTTCATTAAAATATTTTGGTAAAATCTTTGTTCCCAATGCTCCAAGAATAAATACAAATATAGTCTGAAAACCGTTTGAAATATTTGCAAGAGCAATAGGTATTGTTACATTTGCAAAATTTACACATAGGTGAGCTAATATATTTAATAATTCATTTAGTATATTTAAAGATAAATATACTTTTCCATTATTTTTTATTGCATTAATAAATGTTTTTCTATAATTTCTAAACATTAATAAAATAACACCTATAACTAAAAGACTTATTTGAAACCAAAAAGCACAAGAATTGAATTGGCTATTTCTAATTGCAATATCAAATAAAATATAGTATATAGCAGATAACAAAGAAGCAAAGACCATTAGTGCTAAAGCTTTAAATTTTTTCTTATTATTTTTTTCTTCAAAATCATATGAAATGATAACTGCTGAAAAAATAATAATTAATGCACCTATTATTTGCCTAATCGTTAAACTCTCTTTAAAAAATACTAATGCCAAAATATAACTAAAAACAGGTATCATTTGAAACATAACAATAACTATTGATGCATCATTTTTATCTAACGCTATAAAATAAAAATAAGTTGCTAGTATGTATATAATTGCTGAAATAAATATACTTATTAAAGATATTGCACTAATAGATATTGAAAAATTACATATTATTAGCCATATAGGGCTAAACACTAGTCCTGCGATAAATGTTGAAAATACTAATAATGTCTTTATGCTACTCCCTGATTCGTCAACTCCATTTATTAAGAATTTATCAATATGAGTAGATGCTCCCCATAATATTGCTGAAAAGATTGTCATCATTATTGCTATAGTCATGAACTCCTCCATTTTTAATAAATTATATATATTTAAATTTCTAATAACTCCTTCAAATTATCCGTAATTTCTTTAATATCTTTATATGAAATTAATCTAATTCTTTTATTTCCTCTTATCATTGTTGAAACTTTTTCCACATAATTATAATCATATATTGCAATTATTTTTTTGCCTATTTTATCTGCAAATCCAAGCTCATATCCTACACCTAATGATGGAATTGAAACCTCTGCAAAAATTATATCTGCTTCATAAAGCTTATTTTCTAAATCTATAAATATCTCTTCATCTTTCTGATATGCCTCATTTGCAATTGTGTTTTC
>Ga0247611_10006409_pt1 | contig 15128 bp, 15 predicted proteins | sample 177DNAGHGhighgp2_FD_192422 | JGI IMG/M metagenome (GOLD analysis project Ga0247611, IMG submission 192422) | Sheep rumen microbial communities from Palmerston North, Manawatu-Wanganui, New Zealand - 1770 DNA GHGhigh gp2 | ecosystem: Host-associated > Mammals > Digestive system > Stomach > Rumen...
TTTATATTCTTTCTATATTTTTTCATATTTTACATTATGTTTGTAACCTTTCATGATCTATATGTGCTGTATATAGTGATAGCACATTGATACAATGGAGGCGATTTTTTGGAAGACAGCAGGATAGTAGATCATTATCTGGAAAGAAACGAAGAGGCCATTAAAGAGACATCCTCAAAATATGGAGCAAGGCTTCGCCGTCTTTCCTATGGGATCACAGGGGATCATCAGGAGTCTGAAGAGTGCGAAAACAGTACATATCTTCAGGCTTGGAATTTGATACCTCCAAATGACCCAAGATCCTATCTATATGCTTTTCTTGCAAAGATCACAAGGCATCTATCCCTTAATGTCATCAGAGAAAAGAAAGCGCTGAAAAGGAATGCACAAGTTTTAGAGCTTAGTCTTGAACTTGAGCAGTGCATACCTGCTCCTGATGATTCAGAAAGCAGGATAGACAGCATAGTATTCTCTGAAATGATAAACGGATTTTTATCAGGTCTCGATCTCGAAAAGAGGAGCATTTTTGTCCTTAGATATTGGCACCTAAAAAGTATTTCAGATATATCAAAAAGCCTTGATATATCCCAAAGCAAGGTCAAGACCACTCTTTACCGTCTGAGAGAAAGCCTCCGGCAATATATAGAAAGAGAAGGGTACACGCTATGAGGGGAAATGAATTTCTTGATAAGATTGGTGACATAGACCCAAAATATATTGAGGATGCTGAAAGGCTTATATTAAGAAGGAGAAAAAGAAGCTTTGGCAGATGGGCAGCAGCGGCAGCTTTGGTAGTTTTGGTATTCTCAACAGCCTTCTTTGCAGATGATATAAAAAGGATCATCGGGATAGAAAGCGGCAACAAAGGGAGTATTTACGCAGAATCGGTACCTATCTCTATTTCTGACATTCACTATGAAATCGGAGGTATGGGATTCGAGGGATATATACTAAAGGATATCTCTCAGCTTGAGAACGGCGATCCTTGGACTGAGGATATGGTGATATCAAAGCTTCCTGTATATCTGAATAAGGCCTTCGATGAGGAATCATCAGGGGCCGCTCTAAAGGTAATATACAGCGAAAAAGAGATGAAGAAGATGCTAAAGAAAGCAGCTTCCTGCTTAGACGTAAAGATTTCTTCTATGGAAAAGATATATACAAAAGTCAATGTTAAGAAGACAGTCAAAAGGCGTGTAAACGGAGTTCCTGTTGAAATAGAGACTACCTATGACACTGTCCTTATATCCATGACAGCAGAAACGAGCGGTGGAAAGTTAAGAGTCACTGCATATGACGGAAGTCTTACTTTTACTCCGAATAAAGGTAGTATTGAGATCCCTTTGGATGTCTATTCAGATCCAAATGAAAAGACCTGGTCTAATGAGACTCTCCTTTACCTATCCGGGCAATACGAAAAACTTTTAAAAAGCTTTGGCATATCAGATGTTAAGACTTTTATAAATGAGCAATATGATATATACGGAAACTGTAGGCAGCTCTATGGAGCAGTTTATGAAGCTCCTTCAGGCAGTGATGAGGAAAAAGTTAAAAACTTTTATCTTGAAAACCCAATGATCATTTTTTCCAAAAACTCGGAAGGCGGTATCAATAATATATCATTCTCCGGATCTACGCTCATATCCAAAGATGCAAAGACAAGAGAATACATGGGCGAATATCCGATCATATCTCTTGATGAAGCAAAAGAGAGACTTTCCTTGGGATATTATTCGTCAAGTTATCCGGGAGCATATAAAGGAGAAGAATACATAGCCAAGGCAGAACTGATGTATAGGACCAGTGTCAAAGATGAATATATCATGCCATATTATCGTTTCTACATCTGTATCGATGAAGATCTCGGTAGTGATATAGCAGCGGGAACTCATAGCTATGCAGCATATTATGTGCCCGCAATTGCTGATGAGTATATCATTGACATGCCGGTTTATGACGGCAAGTTCAACAGATGATCAGTATCTGTCTCTCATGACCTTATTCTAATACTAAACAGGGCCGGCATTCGCCGGCCCATCTTTTTAGTGTGGCATCTGATAGAAGGGTATCATCTCCGCTTATTAGATCACTCCTGCAAGAACAAGTCCCAGCAGCACGAAGCTTACGAACAGAACAAGTGAAGCGATGACCACGCCTATCTTCTTTTGCCCGGCAGACGATGAAGAGGGTTCTACAAGCTTTGCCTTTCTTAAGGTGTTCACTACAGGCTTGTAAAGAAGCATTGCAAGAGTTGCATTGATACCGCCCTTTACCAGGTTGAATGGAAGGAAAGTGGGTATCAGCATTTTAACGACTACGTCTCTTGGAACTCCCATATAAAGAGGGGTAATGAGCCAGTTCCACAGTATCATTACAGCTGTAGCTGTAAGAACGCCTGCTATCAGTCCTATGATCGCCCCTTTCATCTTTCTGTTCCTTTGATAGAATGCAGATGCTACGCATGCAAAGGAGCAGCTTTGGATCACGTTCATTATGAACCCTATTATTCCCGTGGTGCTGATGGAGACCATCTCTATGAGAGAGACTATGACTGTGATGGCTGCTGCCATTACAGGACCTCCTATAAATCCGGCTATGACGATGACCACGTCTTTTAGGTCAAAGGAGAGAAAGCCTGCTACCATTGGGAATATAGTCGAGATGAGCTTTGCAACGAATGCTATAGCGCTCATCATTCCCATTACAGCAATGGATTTTGTGTTAAATACTTTTTGTCTTGAAGTTTCGTTCATTTTAGATTCCTCCGTTTTTTCTCTTTGGAATCTGTCAGGTAATAAAAGACCCCTGAAAAATTCAGGGGCTGTCAGCAAATTAAAAAAGCTGGTTTCTTTCATCCGGACTATACCGTTGGTGCCGGGATCTAACCGGCTCGGCCCTAAACATAGGGTTCGCGGACTCGTGGCTTTCGCCCTTTACCGCCAGTGGGGAATTGCGCCCCGCCCTGAAACAGATCTCATTATCGATTTCGAAGAGTAGTATAGTCCACTTCTTCCAAAAAATCAATAGTGCCAAAAATCTGAACGAGAGTATCGGGAACTTTGTGAATTGTTCGTATATAACAAATATAATAGCCATTTTTTGTGTATAAAATATATAAATACCCTTGTTTTTTCGAATGATTAGTGTTAATATCTATGCATTTTAAAGAACAAATATTTGTTGAAGAAAAACAAAGATTTTTAGAAAAAATTATGTTGACAAACGACCATGTTAAGAATATATTATGTGCATCAAAAAAAGTTGATCGTGCTGGCAATGAGGCCCGCGGTCGACTTTTTTGCGTTTTAGGAGGAGATCATGGAAAGTTTTATTGAGAAGATCGAAAGTATAAACGGTTCCGTCAACGGAGTCGTATGGGGATGGCCGGCGCTTATCCTTTTGGGATTTGTAGGTATCCTTATGACCTGCATGACCGGGTTCTTCCAGATAAGCCATTTCGGTCACTGGATGAAACACACCATAGGAGCTATCTTTAGAGACAAACATGTTACAGGACATACGGCTGACAGGACTATATCCCAGTTTCAGTCCCTTTGCACAGCCCTTGCTGCAACTGTCGGTACCGGCAACATAGTCGGTGTTGCAGGAGCTATAGCAGCAGGAGGCCCGGGAGCAGTCTTTTGGATGTGGCTCATAGCTTTCTTTGGCATGATGACCAACTACTCAGAAAACGTTTTGGGCATACTTTATCGCCGCAAAGATGAAAAAGGCGAGTGGCATGGCGGCGCCATGTACTATTTAAGGGACGGCCTCGGATCTAAGAAAGGAATGAAGGGCGTAGGCGCTGTACTTGCAGTACTCTTCAGTTTCTTCTGCTTCCTTGCTTCCTTTGGTATAGGAAACATGAGCCAGGTCAACTCCATGGTAACAAATGTTGAGAATGCCTTTGGTGTTCCTAAATACATAACAGGTATAGTCTTAGTCATTGCTGTCGGAGCTGTCATCATAGGTGGTCTTAAGAGGGTAGCTGCCATAACAGAAAAGCTTGTGCCTTTTATGGTCATACTCTACTTTATAGGCACCTTCGTCATAATCGGACTCCATGTAAAAGAGATACCTGCAATATTCGGATCTATCTTTAAGTGCGCATTTTCCGTTAAAGCTGCTGTAGGCGGCGGCATAGGAGCGGGCATAGCAGAAGCTATGAAATGGGGATTCAAAAGAGGCGTCTTCTCCAACGAGGCAGGACTTGGTTCATCAGTCATGGTCCACTCAAGTTCCAATGTAAAGGAACCTGTACGCCAGGGCATGTGGGGTATATTCGAAGTATTTGCAGATACCATCATAGTCTGCACCCTCACTGCTTTGACCATACTTGGATCCGGTGTCATTGACCTTTCTACAGGCGCGGTATCTGCAGCAGGAGCTGAAATAGCATCATCTACATACATGAGCTATGCTTTCTCTCAGGTATTTGGTAAGGTTGGATCCGGCTTTGTAGCAGTAGCAATACTTCTGTTCGCGTATTCAACAGTACTTGGCTGGAGCCATTACGGAGCAACAGCATGCCACTATCTCTTTGGAGATAAATCGGTGCTTCCATATAGACTTGCATTCGTGGTCGTCGTATTCCTTGGCTCCATAATGGAAGCTCAGCTTGCATGGGATATTTCTGATACCTTCAACGGACTTATGATGATACCGAACCTCATCGGTGTCCTTGTCTTGAGCCCAATGGTAATGAAGTGCACAAAGAACTATGTGGACAGAAAACTTCACGGGAAAGATATAGAGCCTATGCTTTCGGTATTTCCTGACATCCAGGCCAAGGAAGCAGAAGAGATAAGGAATTCAAAGACAGAGGAAGAAGCTGAATAGGTACGGTATAAAAAATACAGAACTTATTCACATCTCTAGCAGTTTTTTGAAAAAATATGCAAAAAATACTTGACACATCTATTCCGGTGAGTTAGAGTATCAACAAATTTAAAAAGTCCATGATAGAGGCGCAGCAAACAAGAGTAGCTTTGATCAAAGGCCTAAGGGAAGGTCCAAAGCGAAAGGGGATGCTGCCGAAGGGGGAATGAATATCCCGTTTCATTCCGACCCTGGGCGAAGGGAAAATATCCTTTCGACTGTCGCATTTTGCGGAGAGCTATCTGATGAATACATATCCTTTTAGTTTATGTCGAGTCATGATAGGTCATGGCTCGATTTTTTAAACTTAAAAGGAGAAAGAAAAATGAAAAGATTATTTGCAGTAGTAATGGTTCTTGCAATGATGCTCTCAATGGCAGCATGCGGAAACGGCGGAAATGAAGAAGCAGTCATCCCCGGACTTGAAGATGGAGTTTTGACTGTAGCAATGGAGTGCGCTTATGCTCCATACAACTGGGCACAGACAGATGATTCCAACGGAGCAGTACCGATCAAGGACAGCCCCTTCTTTGCAAACGGCTACGATGTCATGATGGCAAAGGCCATCTGTGAAGCCAACGGATGGGAACTTGAGATCATTCAGACAGACTGGGATTCACTTATCCCCGGCGTCATCTCAGGTCTTTATGATGCAACTATAGCAGGTCAGTCCATGACAAGCGAGAGGATGGAAACTGTAGATTTCGCAGGACCTTACCTCTATGCATCCATCGTATGCCTTGCAAGAAACGACAGCAGATTTGCAAGCGCAAAGGGTCTTGCAGACCTTGCAGGCGGCAGCTGCACCAGCCAGTCAGGAACCATCTGGTATGATACATGCCTTCCTCAGATTGCAAATGCAAACATACTTGCACCTACAGAATCAGCTCCTGCCATGCTCATGGCAGTTGCATCCAACCCTGATATCTTCGTATGCACAGACAGACCTACAGCTCAGGGCGCTCTCATAGCATATCCGGAGCTTGTGCTTTTGGACTTCGCAAATAGCGGAGATGATTTCACAGTTTCCGAAGAAGAAGTCAATATAGGTATTGCAGTTCAGAAGGGCAACACAGCTTTAGTCGATGCCATCAACTCCTATGTAGGAACTCTTACAGTTGATGACTTCAACAGACTCATGGATCAGGCTGTAGCAATTCAGCCTTTGAGCGAGTAATTTAGATCTTTTGCTGATACTTTTAATACATGAGCCCGGCAGCGGCGAAAGCTGATGCCGGGCTTGTCCCTTGAGGAGGACATTATGTTTTCACAGCTTATTGCTGATATCGTAAGTCTTTGGACGAAATACAGCGGCGCATATCTGAACGGTATAAAGAACACGCTTCTTCTTGCCGTTTCAGCAACTGCCATTGGATGTCTCATAGGCTTTATCTGCGGTATACTTCAGACCATACCCTGCAGCAAAACAGACAATATAATAAAGAGGATACTGCTTGGTTTTTTAAGAGTGGTGATCAGGGTCTACGTGGAGGTCTTCAGAGGCACTCCTATGATACTTCAGGCCGTATTCATCTATTACGGCGTACCCTACTTTTTCGGACACGCTTTCAAGAGCATATGGGTAGTGAGTCTCATAGTCGTATCCATCAATACGGGTGCATATATGGCAGAGTCTGTAAGAGGAGGAATACTTTCTATAGATCCGGGTCAGACAGAAGGCGCAAAAGCCATAGGTATGAATCATTTTCAGACCATGCTTTACGTCATCCTTCCTCAGGCTCTTCGCAACATAATGCCGCAGATAGGGAACAATTACATCATCAATGTAAAGGATACTTCCGTAATGTTCATAATCGGTTTTTCCGATTTCTTTTCCATCCACAAGATGGTCAGCGGAGCTATATACAAATACTTCCCCTCCGCGATGATAGAGATGGCGGGATATCTCACGCTGACGCTTGTAGCATCCTTCCTCCTTCGCTGGGTCGAAAAGAAACTGGCAGGTTCTGAGAGCTACGAACTTGCAGCAGGTGACCAGCTGGTCATGGCTGCAGGGACATACAACAGCCCTGCAAAGGGGTCGCCCTTTGATGAGCAGAGCAAGGAGTTCAGCGCTCCGAGATATGAAATAGAAAGGGACAGTAAGGCAGGAGAGGAGGCATCAAGATGAGCGAGCAAATATTAGAAGTACGCCACCTTTCCAAATTCTTTGGAAAAAACGAAGTTCTGAAAGATATAGATTTCAACGTAAACACCGGTGATGTGACCAGCATAATCGGAGCATCGGGAAGTGGAAAATCAACTCTTCTTCGTTGCATCAACCTCCTTGAAACACCGAGCAGCGGTGAGATACTCTATCACGGAAAAGACGTGACCAAAGGAGGCATCAGCCAAAGTGCCTACAGGGCAAAGGTCGGTATGGTGTTTCAGAGCTTCAATCTCTTTAACAATATGACGGTCCTTGATAACTGCATCATAGGGCAGCAAAGAGTCCTCAAGATATCAAAGGAAGAAGCAAAAGAAACTGCCATGAACTACCTTGGTAAGGTAGGGATGACGCCCTATATAAATGCATATCCAAGGCAGATATCGGGAGGCCAGAAACAAAGAGTAGCCATAGCAAGAGCTCTTTCCATGAACCCGGAGATACTTCTTTTTGACGAGCCTACATCGGCTCTTGACCCTGAGATGGTGGGAGAAGTATTGTCCGTAATGAGATCCCTTGCAGAAGAAGGTATGACCATGCTCGTTGTGACCCATGAAATGGGATTTGCAAGAGACGTCAGTTCCCATGTGGTATACATGGCAGACGGAGTCATAGTTGAAGAAGGGTCTCCAAAGGACATCATGGTAGATCCACAGAATCCAAGGACGAGAGAGTTCTTATCAAGATTTCTTTAGTACAAAAGCAGCAACGCTAAACAAAACAGTATAGACCACATGTTTGAAGAGATCCTGTCTTGGGGGTCTCTTCATATTTTTAGGAATTGGAGTATAATCAAGTAGTATTCGTTACAGGTCATTACAGGATATATCAATAATGAACAGCAGAAATAGTAAAACTTATTCAATGGTACTTACGGCTATGCTCCTTGCTGTAGGCCTCATCCTTCCCTTTATCACAGGAAACATACAGGCCATAGCAAAGATCATAAGTCCCCTTCATATACCTGTCCTCATATGCGGACTTTGTTGCGGATGGAAGTGGGGCCTTGGACTTGGTATGATCCTTCCGCTTTTCAGGAGCCTTCTTTTCAGCATACCGGTCTTTCCGACTTCGGCTCTGCCCATGGTATTCGAGCTTGGAACATACGGCCTTCTTACAGGTCTTTTTTATGAGCTGCTTTTACACAAAAGCGAGGGAGGCGAAAAGAGTCATCTTCCCAAAATATTGCTCTCTCTTATCTCTGCCATGATAATAGGGCGATTTGCAGGCGGCGGAGCAAAAGCATTGCTTCTTTCCCTTGGGATCATAGGAACGAATTCTCCATTTACCTTCAGCGCATTCCTTACAAGTCATTTCATATCCACAGCTCCCGGAGCTTTGATACACATCATTCTCATACCCTTGGTGGTCATGGCTTTAGAAAAAGCAAAGCTCTCGCCAATGCTTATGCATAGGCAGTGAAGTTTAAAGAACTATTTCCGTATAAAAAGGACACGCCTTAGTTTGCGTGTCCTTATCTTTTCTGATCATTCGTAGGGGATCCTTATTCAATATTCTTCAGGATCTCGTTTATGCTGATGCCCTTTTCATCAGCTATCCTGCTAAGATCGTCATATTCATACTTCGTTCTTTCCACACCGTATCCTTTAGACACCTTTCTTCTTATGATGCCGTATGGCGTATCCACATCTTCTATTTCTCTGTCAAGAACGAAACGGTCAAGATCATGCCAGCGTATGCCTATGGTAGTAGTATGTTTAAAGATGAGCTTGGCCATTTTTAACCTTTCTTCCGGTCTGCACAAGGTCACAAAAAGCAGTCCGGTGCGTCCTTTTTTCATGGATACGGGAACTGTATAAACATCGAGAGCTCCGCCCTCTATTATCTTTTGAACAGCGAAGGAAGCAGCTTCCGGAGTCATATCATCTATGGTGCACATGAGCTCTGTGATCATGTCAGTTTTTCCTTCGGTCTCACCTATCATAGCCCTTATACAGTTGGCCCACTCCAGGTCTTTCGTCCCCATACCGTAACCTATGGCGCTTGTCCTCATGACAGGCATTTCGCCGAAATCATCTGCAAAATACTTAAGGATAGCAGCTCCTGTAGGAGTACATAGCTCAGTCTTTATGCCGCTTGAATAACTGGGTATACCTTGGAGAAGGTAAGCAGTGGCCGGCGCAGGGATCGGCAGTATGCCGTGAGCACATTTGACTGTGCCGCTGCCCGTGTTGACAGGAGATGCAATGATCTTGTCCGGTGATATCTCGTTTATGAGCATGCATACAGCAGTTACATCGGCTATTGCATCCATAGTGCCTACTTCGTGGAAGTGTATCTCGTCTACAGTAGTCCCGTGTACATGGTTTTCTGCTTCAGCTAAAAGCCCATAAACACCCAAAATGTCTTTCTTTACTTTGTCCGGCACATGGAGGTGGTCTGCTACTATGTGCTTTATTTGATCCATGCCGTGATGTTCATGGACATATTCCTTTCCGTCCTCACCTACATGCTTGTGACTGTGATGAGCATGAGCCTGCTCATGATGATCTTCTTTATCATGGCTCATTATCTCTTCTGCTTTTGCGGGAACACCGGGTTCTTCCTCTTGCCCGTTCACCTTTACGGACATATGGGTCCCCTTGATACCGCATTTTACAGAGGTATTTGCCTCAAATACTATTCCTGGGATTCCGAGGCTGTTGAGTTTTTTTACAAAGGACTCTTTGTCAGGAAGCAGCTCAAGGAGGGCAGCTGTTATCATATCTCCTGCTGCACCCATGCCGCAATCGAGGTATAGTGTCTTCATAGTTTTTCTCTCTTTTTTATCGTTTATCTTCGTTATACAGTACGGCTCCAAAGAATGTGGCCGTAGACTGTCCGTTTATATATTTCATAGCAGCTTTTCTTGACAGCTCAAGTACGTTGAATCCATAACCTTCTATGGAATGATGGAGAGCTTCAGGGAATCTGCAGGGCTCATCCGGGTAAGAGCATTTTTTGCATCTGTCGCAGGATTCGTTTGAAAGGATCTGAAAAGTCTTAAGAAGGTCTTTTAGTTTATCGTCAAGTATTCTGTCCTGTTTCTTAAAGTCAGACATAGACCTTGCCATTTCTTCAAGATCCATGGTGTCAGCAAGTACATATGCTTTAGAAAAGAGCATCATATGGCTGTATTTAAGGACTCTTTCTTTGCATTCTGCAACTGTCCCTACGGCAGGCGGACATGCCCATGTCCTTCCGTACTGCCTGCAGCTGTTTTTCTCGCATTGGGTCCTTACTTCGTCGTGGAAATCAAGCTCTGATGTTTTTATGACGCCGCATTCCTGAAAACCTGCTTCAAAGAGTATGTGCTGAAGCTTTGACGAAAGATCGCCAAAGGCTTCCTTTGTCTCTTTTTCTTTTTCGTCCCACTTTTTATACAGTTCATCGGCAAAGCGGCATTTGCAGTAGCTGCATATGAGGCTGTTTTCCTTGTGAGGGCAGTAATATATATTCTTTCCGTCTTCAACTCTTGTAAGGAAATGAACGGAAGATTCCGGATGCATAGGGCTTTCCAATATGAATGTTAAAACCAGGCTGGCATTGACTATGTACTTGTGAGAAGGCTTTGCTTCTGCCCAGACTTCATCAAGGTATTCCTCAAGAGAAGACTTTAGTTCGATGACCTTTTCGTCCTCTATGTCACCTTCAAAAAGTGTGAGCACAGCCGGTTTGCCAAAACTAAATCTTCTTCTTTCCTTAGGTGACAGGGTTCCCAGTTCCTCATATTTATTTATGGCATCTCTTAGCTCAAGGTGGACATTTCTGTTATGTTCGTTGACAGGAAGATCCAAAGTGTTTTTCTCCATACCTTCCCATTCCTTGTCGTCATACTGAGAGAGTATATTTTTTGCCAGTTCATACTTTGTCATCGATCTGCTCCTTAGTCTTTGTTTTATCAAGAAAATGATACCAAAAAGTATTGATTGGTCAAGTCAGATATTGATAGAGGGAGATCAAAAAAGGGAATTTAATATATATATATTGACAATATCGATACTCGATGTTAAAGTGTAGGCGATCAATATCGATATTCGATATTATGACATGCAGCAGAGCGTTTTCAAAAGCTATTAACTAGTAGAGGAGAAACATATGAACAAGATCAAACATATGCCGCCTTGGATCGGTTATACTCATGTGGACAGTCTGGCAAAGCTTCTTGAGGAGCAGGCAGCTGCCGGTTGGCGTTTTAAAGCTTTTCGATTCGGACTGGAATTTGAAAGATCTTTTCCTGCTGATGAACATTATGATGTTCAGGTCTTTTCAGGCAATACTGAACTTGATACAAGGCCCGAGCGTGAAACAGAGGAATTTTCAGATTACTGTTTAGCTGCAGGATGGGAACTTGTAGACAGCAGCAGAAAGTTGACAGTCTTTAGAAAGATCAGAAATGATGCTGTCCCTATTTTTACAGAGGAAGAAAAACTGGAGGAAGTATTTAATGCGGAAAAGAAACGAAGACTATGGTCTTTTATAAGCGCGCTCCTAATAGCTTTTTCGTATGGGATTCAACTTTCACAGTTTCCCGGAAGATATCTGTTCAGCGGTGATATTCTCTTTGCTTTATCGTTCCTTTTGATCATGGTGACCATCCTGATCGTGAGATTCCCTCTCATATTTTTATGGAGGGAAAAAAAGAGAAAAGAGCTTGATGAAAAGGGACATGTCTTCTTCGGAGGAAGGGACATGTTCATGCCTTTGGTCTATATGGTTATTTGGGTGGTGGTCTTTACATATTTATGCCGAGCATTGCTCGGAGGGATTGTACCGATCTATTGGATTTTTATAGCCGGAGTTATACTCTCGACCATAGTTCCTTCGATACTTAGATTATCAAGGGATGCAAACTTAATTATGCAGATTTTTGTTCCTTTTGGGGTGATCTTGCTCGTCATAGCTCTGGGGATTTCAAATGCTGTTTCAGAAGAAAAAAGTCTTCCTGCTGCAGATGATGCGTCACTTATGCTCAGCGATATATGCGAGATCAAAGGAGAACTAAACTCAATTAATTTTGAAAAGGATAGCAGTTTTCTTGGAGAATATGAAATACAGTTTTCCACATATCATGCACCCGGCTATGACGAGATGAAGGATGAGTGGATAAAAGAGCATGGAGCAGCAGTCCCGGTACCACAAGATCCTGACGGCCAAAGTTTCAAGCTGGACTTTTACTCATCCAAAAGCAGTTTTCTGATAGATATAATAGAGAATACAGAGAAAAGGTTCGTAAAAAAATATCTAAACAGCGCTGAAAATGTAACAAAGGAATGGGACGCAGATGAAGCTCTTCTCAGAGTAGTAGGCGGCAGTTTTCAATACTATGTCCGCTATGATAAGAGTTACCTTCATCTTATAGTAGATGAAAGACTGACAGCTGAGCAGATCAATATCGTAAGAGAAAGGCTGGGCATATAGCTATGGCAAGAGAACAGTTTCAGACATTATCAGAGCCCATGTACTACATACTTTTGGCTCTTACGAGGGAAAGAAACGGCGTAGATATCATGGAAAAGGTAAAGGAGATCTCAAACGGCCGCGTTACTGTAGGTCCCGGTACCCTCTACGCGATGCTTCAAAAATTTGAGTCATCGAGTGTCATAAAGCAAACAAAAAGCGAAGGCCGACAGAAATGGTACATCGCTACTGAGAAGGGCCGAAGGATGCTCGAGGATGAGATACACAGGCTCTACCAAATGCTTGATGACGCAGAGAAGATGAAGGACTAAGGATAAGGGGATGCTTTTAGAGCATCCCTTTTTTGAGAAGTTCGTTTTCTTTTTTCCAGTTGTAATATTCTGCTACGAGCGGGGTGTATCCCAGTCTTTTCAGATCCTCATAGGAGACCTTGTAATTCCCTTTGTAGTGCCTTCCTGAATAAAGGAAGCGAAGATATTTGACCATGTAAAGGTCTATTTCCTTAAGACCTTTATGCGTATTTATTACCGGGAAGTAGAATCTTGACCATGTGAATGAGTTGTCTCCGAATATATCGTAAAACTTTCTGTCAAAGCTGTTTATGAGGGCCCGTGCTGCCTTCTCATAACTTTTGCCTTTCCTTTCTTTCCATCTTAAGATCTTTCTTGCTTTTCTTCTTATCTTTCCTTTGATCTTTTTGATCGTGGCATCAGACAGGTCTATAACGCCTCTTTCGTACGAAAAACCTAAGAACTCCCACTTTTCTCCGGGCTTTGATACTTTGTATTTTTCCATATTCAGTTCAAGGCCCATGTCAAGGAGAAAGGCATTGATGAATTCAAAACTTCTCTTAAGTTCCTCTTCAGTGTCCGGAAAGAGGATCATGTCGTCTGAGTAGCGAAGATAGGGAATATCCATGTCTTCAAAGTGTCTGTCAAGTTCTGCAAGGTATATGTTTGCAAAGAAGCTTGCAAGGGGCACTCCTGCCATGGCGCCTCTTTTTTCTTCTATGACTTCTCCCTGCCAAATGCATCTGTCCTGGAGCAAGAGCTCCTCAAGAAATGACAGCAGATGCTTATCATCGTCTATTACCGATGAAAGGATGCTAAGCAATATATGTGTATCTATGGAGTTGAAATAGTCATGTATATCCAGCTTAAGACAGTATTTGGAGTCAAGTCCTTCAATGCTCCTTATCCTGTCAAAGGCAGTCTTTGCGGTCTTGGATCTTCTGAATGAGTAACAGTTTTCGGGGACCTTGTCGTCATATTTATACAGCTTGTAGGCAAGGAGTTTTAGCATCCACGTCTCGTCTTCACTGAAAGAATAGACTATGCGCTTTTTTGAAGACCCCATTTTTGTGATCTCTCTTTTTACGGGATAACCGAAAGCAGAGACTTTATCGTATCTTTTTTCTGCAATAAAAGTCTTAAGGCTTTCAAGTTCCTTTTTTGTAAGCTGGTCTCTTTCTTCCTTGTACTTAAGGAAAGAGATCCATTCATCTTCATTTTTAAGGCTGTCTAAGATCGAATCCATGTTAAAGAAAAAAGAAAGAGAAAACGCTTTGAAGTAAGCTGTGCTTACGGTACCGGATCATACATGGCTGCGGCTGCCTGCAAAGCCCCAGAATATAGCTGCCATGCTGCATCCCCTGCAGGCGCATACATGCTTTTCTCTTTCTTATCTTGATTATATATCCTTATGTACTTTTAGGTCAAAGTGCTTTTATCCCAGATATTTGCGAAGTCTTTCTTCGATATACTCCGGTCTGTTCGGATAATGCTCTATGAAGTTTATGAAATAGTATCCTCTTCTTTCGGCCTCCTGACGGCTCCAGCGGTATTCTCTGTGTGCTGTTGTCGTCTTTCCGATGAGCATGATGAAAAGAACAGGTTTTGCTCCGTCATAAACTCCTATGGAATAGTTCATGAACTTGCCGGTGCCTCCTATGGTGGTCGGCGATACATTTTCTTTTACTTCATACCTTGGGAATTTGTCTGCAAGGATCTCCAGTATCCTTTGCCTTGCAGTCTTTCCGTCTTCATAATCATCGTAGATGGAAGCTTCCGAAGGCACGCTCCCTTCTGTAGATGGGAAATCATCTTTGATGCTTTGAACGGTTTCTTCAAAAGTGACTCCGGTCTTTCCTTCTACTTCCTTTTTAAGTTCTTCTGCAGCTTTCTTCAGGTCATCCTTATGTTCTTCAAACCCCTTTTTTAAGGAGTCAAAAAGATCAGCTGCCTTTTCCTTGTTTTCTTCACTTGCGATGTCTTTAAGAGCGTCTGCGCCTTCTTTTAAGATCTTATCAAATAGTCCCATGATAAACCTCCTGCAAACAATTGAATGTACTAAACTCTCCTTTGTACAAATGTGTAAAATATTAACATTAATGCAAAAATATACCTATACGTCGATTATACCTTAATATGTAGAAAAAAGCGATAGAGCAGATAAAAACTAGATATCTCTTTCCATATACCTTACTGTGTAGTGCTCCTGTTCTTCCCTTGCACCGTTAAAGCTAAAGCCCATGGATAGCCAGAACTTTTCACCCTCCTCGTTTCCTTCTACGCAGCCAAGTCTCAGCTTGTCGTAACCAAGGCCTGCAAGGGCTGCGCGTATGTCTGCAAAGATCTGTGAACCTATGCCTTGTCCTTGTATC
>Ga0247611_10006410_pt1 | contig 15125 bp, 18 predicted proteins | sample 177DNAGHGhighgp2_FD_192422 | JGI IMG/M metagenome (GOLD analysis project Ga0247611, IMG submission 192422) | Sheep rumen microbial communities from Palmerston North, Manawatu-Wanganui, New Zealand - 1770 DNA GHGhigh gp2 | ecosystem: Host-associated > Mammals > Digestive system > Stomach > Rumen...
TGGATAAGAACACACTCGAAAACGCCGTCGAAAATTACCTGACAAAAGAAGTCGAACGACGAGGCGGAATTACATACAAATTTGAATCACCCGGACAAAAGGGCGTACCAGATAGAATCGTAATCCTAAACGGCCGAACAGCATTCGTGGAAACCAAGAGGCCAAAAGGAGGAAGATTCTCCAAATTACAGAAATGGCAAATCGACAGGATGCGAAAAGCCGGAGCGGAAGTCTACACCGCCAAGAACAAAGAAGAAGTAGACACAATAATGGAGGAACTAAGTCGATGAAATTCATACCACACGAATATCAAAAATTCGCCGTAAGAAACATAATAGCAAAAAAGCGAATAGCCCTATTCCTCGACATGGGTCTAGGCAAGACCGCGTGCACCCTCACAGCCATAAACGAATTAATGAATAATTACTTAACAGTGAATAAGGTTCTCGTGATCGCACCACTAAAGGTAGCGAGACTCACATGGCAAGAGGAAATCGATAAGTGGGACCACCTCCACCACTTAAGAATCAGTCGAGTCGTTGGAACCGAGAAGCAAAGAATAAAGGCACTCGATAAAAATGCCGACATTTACATCATCAATAGGGAAAACACCGTGTGGCTACTTGAATACATGAAAGCCGAAAGAGCTGGAAGATGGCCATTCCAGATGATGGTCATTGACGAATCGTCATCATTTAAGAACCGACAAGCGAAGAGGTTCAAAGCAGCTAAAGTGATGACTCAAATCACTCCAAGACTCGTCGAGCTAACAGGAACACCGGCACCAAACGGATTAATGGACCTGTGGAGTCAAATCTATTTATTAGACCAAGGCGAACGATTAGGAAAAACGATCACTCAATACCGAGACGCCTTCTTCCTACCAGATAAACGGAACAAAACACAGGTGTGGAGTTACAAGCTAAAAAAGGGAGCAGAGAGAGAAATCTATCGAAGGATTAAAGACATAGCCGTAAGCATGAAAGCTGAAGACTACCTAGTCCTTCCAGAAAGAGTCGATAACATCATCCACATAGACATGCCGGAGAAAATCCGGAAGGTTTACGAAGAGATGGAAAACGAATACCTCATCACCCTAGACGAAGAAACCGTAGTCGCAACCTCCGCCGGAGTCGTGATGAATAAACTCCTCCAGATGGCAAACGGTGCGGTTTACACGACAGAAAATCCAAGGTGGGTATTGATTCACAATTTAAAACTCCAAGCCCTAGAGGAAATCATGGAAGCAAACGAAGGAAAACCCGTGATGGTTTTCTACCAATACCAGCATGACCTAGAGCGACTACAAGAATACTTCAAACACCTAAAACCGAGGATCCTAAAAACCGATCAAGACAAAAGAGACTGGGACGAGGGAAAAATCGGAATGCTACTAGCTCATCCAGCATCGATGGGACACGGCCTGAATTTACAAGCCGGAGGACACATCATCGTATGGTTCGGACTTACATGGAACCTAGAGCAGTACCAACAAGCCAACGCCAGACTCTATCGACAGGGCCAAAAAGAATCGGTAATTATTAACCACATATGCATGAGCCGAACAGCTGACGACACCGTCATGATGAGACTCACAGCAAAACGACTCACGCAAGATGACCTAATCAACGCAGTCAAAGCAAAGATAAAAGCAGCAAAGGAGAAGAGAGCATGATTCAACCAGCGACAATCGAAGCCATCCGCCAGTTTGAAGACACCAAAATCAACCTAAGAATCAGGAAGATCCAACTGGACCAATACGTCGAGCTTCAAGCCGTAGCAGTTACAAAAAGACAGACAACAGGCTACGAAAAAAGAATAGAAAAAACAAAATGCGAAATTGAAACATTAGAGCGTGCCAAAAGAAGGTACATTCGACTCCTTACTGACATACGTAACGGAATAGAAGGACCACACTTCAACGTTTATTATCTTCACGTAGTGAAGGGCTACTCACTAGGCGACACAGCGAAGAAAGCCCACTACTCCAAAAGCGGGGTCTGCAAGATACTAAGGGACATCATGAAAAGAGTGGACAGAAAGTAGACAGGCAACCCTGTCTTTTTATTTGTTTACTTTTTTATGACGTGATAACATATGCGTGACCGCGAGAATCAATGAGGTGCTACTTCGCCCCGTTCCTCGATTGGACTCAAGGTCACCCGAGGATAAATCAATGCCAACACCAAGTAAGAAACGAGAGAAGTTCTACCACAGCAAAGCATGGGCGAAGGTAAAAGAAACAAAGAGGCTGATGGCAAGAGGCATCTGCGAACGATGCGGCAAGGCAGGATGGGAAGTGCACCACAAGATACCACTCACCGATGAGAACGTCGATGATCCAATGATCGCACTGAACCTCGAGAACCTCGAACTCCTCTGCACAGCCTGCCACAACGCAGCAAGAGATGAGGAAGCCAAGAAGCAAGGACGAAGAAGAGACTACTACTTCAACGAGCAAGGCGACCTCATATTCAAAACCGGGGGAGGGGGGTCCAAATCCTAAAAATGAGATTTTTTCTCACCGGCCGAGGACCTCAAAAATAGATATTCCCGAAATCAAAGGGAAATAAGACCGAAAGCGCCAAACTGCGCAGAAGTTCGGCACGAAGCAAAGAAAACGGAGCGAAAAGACATGAACGTAGAATTATGGCCAGTGGAGAAGTTAGTGCCCTACATTAACAACCCACGCAAGAACGATAAAGCCGTAAAGAAGGTCGCGGAATCCATCCAGAAATTCGGGTTCAACGTCCCAATCACGGTAGATAAAAATGGGGTGATCGCAACCGGCCACACCCGACTCAAAGCGGCAATCCTACTCGGAATGACCGAAGTGCCGGTAATAGTTCTCAGCGACCTAAGCGAAGAACAAATCAAGGCGTGGCGCCTAGTCGATAATAGGACAAGCGAATTCGCCGAATGGGACTTCGAGAAGCTCGCAGAAGAACTCAAACAAATCACCGAAATAGATCTCTCAGCATTTGACTTCAAGATGCCAGATCCCGTAGGCGGCCTCCACGAGGACGATTACGAAATCGACATCCCGAAGAACCCAAAGTCAAAGCCGGGAGAAATCTATATTCTCGGGCCGCACCGAGTAATGTGCGGAGACGCAACCAACCCAGAAGACGTCGCAAAGCTCACGAACGGGGAACTCGTCGACCTGTGGGTCACGGATCCACCATATAACGTGAACTACGGAGCAAGAGCGAAAAAATTCCGAGAAGACGGAGGCAACATTCATAACCTTAATGAGAGAACTATTAAGAATGACAACATGGATGAGGCAAGATTTAGAGCATTTCTCGAGGAAGCATTTGCAGCGGCTCGTGACGTTCTTAAACCGGGGGGGGCCTTCTATGTGTTTTATGCAGATAAACGAGAAGCTGAGTTCCGTGAATCATTAACAAGTCAGGACCTCGAAATAAGGCAGAGGGTAATATGGCTCAAAAATTCATTTAACCTTACGCTTCAAGATTATCAGCAATTACACGAGCCCAGTATGTATGGGTGGAAAAAAGGTTCAGGTCATTACTTCATCAATGACAGAACCCTAGTAACCGTAATCGATTTAGATAAAAAAGATTACACAAAGATGAGCAAAGCTGACCTCATCAAATTAGTAAAAGACCTTCAGGAGCCAAAAGAAGCCACTACTATAATTCGAGAAAATAAACCTCTCAAGAGTGAGCTTCACCCAACGATGAAACCAGTAAGGCTAATGGGTAGGTTAATAGCAAATAGCAGCCGTAAAGGCGAATGTGTGTTAGATACCTTCGGAGGGTCCGGTTCCACTCTTATCGCAGCCGAACAACTCGGTAGAAAATGCTACATGATGGAACTCGAACCTAAATACGTGGACGTTATCATCGACAGATGGGAAACATTCACAGGACAAAAAGCGAGGAAGGTAGAAGGATGAGATTATTCAGCACAGAGCAAGTAAGCAAGTGGCATCCAGACAAGATGGCCGACCAAGTCAGCGACTCCATTCTCACCGAATGCCTGAAATTAGATAAAAGCGCCCACGTAGCATGCGAAACCTTACTAAAAGGAAGCACATGCGTACTAGCAGGCGAAATCACGACAACAGCGAATGTGGACTTCGCTGAAATCGCTAAAAAGAAATTGAAAGAGCTCGAACCATGGAAAGACTACAAAGTGATTCAACTCATCACCAAACAAAGTCCACAAATTAATGCAGCAGTCGCTCAAGAAGCTAATATCGGAGCCGGAGACCAAGGAATGATGTTCGGATACGCGACAGCTGAAACCGATAGCTTACTACCTTACGGCTTCGCACTCGCCAACGAGGTGATCGCTAGACTTGAGAAGTTCACGCGAGAAAACCCAAACGTCCTCAAAGGCGATGCCAAGACTCAGGTAACAGTAGACCTAGACAAAGAGGGGGCCGAATCAGTAAAACTCATCCTCATCAGCGTGTGCTACTGGCCTGAATGGCAGCTCGGAGTCATAAGGAGCAAGATAAGAGATCTCTTCCCAGAGTACAGTGAGGAACAACTCCTCATCAACCCAAGCGGCGAATGGACCATAGGCGGACCAGATGCCGACGCGGGACTCACAGGAAGAAAAATCGTAGCCGACCAATACGGAGGCTACTACCCAGTAGGCGGAGGAGCCTTCAGCGGAAAAGACCCAACAAAGGTCGACAGAAGCGCCTCCTACATGGCACGAAAGATAGCCTGCGACCTAGTTCACGACTTCGATTTATTAGAAGCTAGCGTACAACTCGCATACGCCATCGGACGAGCCTATCCAGTAAGCGCGATCGCCACGGGTAAAACACAAGCGGGAGAAGAGCAAGACTTCAGTCGATACGTAGCGTTCAATTACGACCTAACGCCAAGAGGAATCATCAAAGCGCTCGATTTATTGAATAAAGACTACGCCAAACTCGCAGAAGGGTGTCACTACCGCAACAATTAACAAAAAGGAGCGAAGAACAAATGCCAGCAGGAGGAAGTAGACCAAACGCCGGTCGTAAGCCTTCACTGAACCCAGTCGGACACCGCACCAAAGCGGAGAAGGAACCAAGGCTGGAGACAGCCCAAGCCTTACGTACAACGAGCATTCTAAAATGCCCAACGTACCTGACCGACCTAGCAAAGAAAGAGTGGAGACGCACAATGCGCCTCTACAACCAAATGGACGCGTCAATTTTATGCGACCTAGACACCGCAGCACTCGTCATGTACTGCGAAGCATGGAGCATTTACAGAACCGCCCAAGACCAATGGTCCAAATTGAAGATAGTCGCCACTACTAATCCAGCAGCGCAAACCTTAATCGACAAGACCATGGACACAATGAACAAACAAACTACTGTCATTTGTAAACTCGCCGAGCAGCTATGCCTAACACCGGTGGGTAGAGCCAGAATGGGCATGAACCCAACAAGGCATAAAGCAGGCGATAAACTCCTCGAGCTCCTAAACAGCGACGAGGACGATGATGAGTAATTACATCGCCAAATACATAGAGAAGCTAGAATCCGGTGAAATCGTAGCTTCAGCTAGAATTAAGCAACTATACCTCCAGCACATCAAGCCGATAATCGAGGACAAGGACCCCGACTACTACTTCGATGAAAAGCGAGGAAGTAAGTTCATAAAGTTCGCAGAAGCATTCTGCAGACAATCAAAAGGCGAATGGAACAGCCAGCCATTAAAGCTCATGCTCTTCCAGAAAGCCAAATACCAAGTGATATTCGGAATCCTTGAGAGGGAAACAGGACTCCGCAGATACCGCGAGGTGTTCGACGTAAGAGGCCGTAAAAACGGCAAATCAACGGAGAACTCAGCCCTAGGTTTATATCTAGGATTTGAAGAAAAAGGCGCCGAAGTTTATGTCGCCGCAACCATCAGACAACAAGCCCTCCGCGTGTGGGAAGAATCGAGGTCGATGATTGCGAAATCAAAAGAACTTCAAGCCTTCTGTTCCTCAAAAATATTCCCTCAAGCCGAGATAGCAGTAAAAGGATTTGACTCCTATTACAGAGTGCTATCAAGGGACGTGAAAACGCAAGACGGCCTGAACGCAAGCTGTGCCATCATTGACGAAGTTCACGAATTACCGAGAGCGGTCTATGACATCCTGAAGCAGGCGACCTCCTCAAGAGAACAGCCTCTAATCTCGATGATCACCACCGCCGGGTTTAAAAGAGCGGCACTGTTCGACGACCTCTATGAATACTCATGCAAGGTCCTAGACGGCACCGTAAACGACCCGCACTGGCTCCCACTTTTGTACGAACTAGATTCGCCAAGCGAGATGGAAGACGAGGACTGCTGGGTCAAAGCCAATCCGGGAATTGACGTAATCAAGAAGAGAGAAGCTCTACGCGACAACGTCAATAAGATGAAGGGAGACCTCAACTTCGCCAACACGGTCAAGATTAAGGACTTCAACATCATAGGCGTAGGAGCTACAACATGGCTCGACGGAGAAACAATAAACAACCCGGAAGTTTATTCCGACGAAGAGCTCGCAAAGCTCAACAACTCAATCGTCATAGGCGGGTACGACCTATCACGAACGAACGACCTGACGGCGTTCAACACTCTCCTATTCGACCAAGAAAGAAGAAAGATCATCGCGATCACCATGTACTGGATAACCGCGGACTTCCTAAACTCTCCAGAAGCGAAAGAGAGCAAAGTACCATGGCAAGCGTGGGTAGACAGAGGCTTAATCCGAATCAGTGGAGAACACCTCATCGACTACCACGACGTGGCCAACTACGTAATCTCAACCTTCCAGAAATACGGCTGGGGTTACAACAAAATTAAATACGACTCATATAGCGCCGGCTACTTAGTCGATGAGCTCGCAATGATGGGATTCAGCAAGAACGGATGCCAAGAGGCAACACCACAAGGCTTCAAGACGCTATCAATCCCAATGCAAGAACTCGAAGCGCTACTAAAAGCAAAAGACCTCATCTATCAGAACAACCCGGTCACCAAGTGGATGCTCAGCAACATCGAACTAGAACAAGACCGTAATGGCAACCTGATGCCAAAGAAGATGGGCGAGAAGCGCGCAAACAAAATCGACGGACCGTCAACGATTCTGAACTGCCTCGTCGAATACTGCGCAAATAAATCCGTTTACATGAAACAATAACGACCGCGAAAGGAGGAAATCATGGGAGCATTAGGAAATCTATTCAACCGATTATTCGGGTCGAAGGCAAAAAAGACGACCGAACAAACAAAGCTTCAAGCATTAAACATATTCACCCCCAACTTCAGCAATGAAGCGAAGGCAGAATTCAACGCCAACTTCGTCGCAGCCGTTAACGCATACGGGGACTTTTTATCAAAAGTAAAGCCTCAAGTTTATAGAAACGACGCACCAGCAGAAAACGAAGGAGCGCTCAATAGGATCCTCAGCTTAAAACCGAATCCAATAATGAACGCAGCCCAGTTCTACAAGGCCATCGGCAAAGCCTATAAACAAGACAACCTCGTACTCATCTGGCCGGAATTTGAAATAAACAAAGATAAAGGCCAGCGCCAACTAAAAGCCCTCTGGCCACTCGACATCGACACGGTCAATACCGCCACCACCAATGACGGAAGAATCGTGATCGAGTTCGCAGTAGGAGGCAAGAAGTACTACAAGTACGTCGAGGACATCATCGTTCTAAGAAGAGATTCAGACATTAAGAAGCTATTCGGAGGAAGAAGTGAAGCCCTCAAGTTCACTCTTAAAGCAATTCAGGCATCATACGAAGGCCTAGAACAAGCGATAAGGATGAGCCAATACATCAGATTCATCGTCAAGAGCGCAACGCTCCTCAGCGAAGATGCAATCAAAGAAAGACAAAAAGAGTTCGCTGACAGATTAATCGGACATGACGGACTACTCTACGTCAGTGGAAGCGAGGAAATCAAAGAGGTCACTTCAAACGGTAAATGGCCACTCGCATCCGAACTCGATAACTTAAAGAGCGACATATACGAATACCTCGGAATTACCAAAGACATCGTCAAGGGTGACTACAAAGAGGAACAATGGCAGAGCTTCTATGAACGAAGCATCGAACCATTCACAATCGAGCTCGCTCAAGAATTAACCCTGAAGTTATTCACAGTAGATGAAATCAACAGAGGCAAGAACATTCGAGTAGTTACTAGCCCGTTACAAACCGCGAGCCTTAACACCAGAATCAAGATCGCGGAAGCATACCAAAAACTCCCGCTAGTCGTTCCAAACGTGGTATGCGACCTGCTCTACTTACCACTCCAAGAAGGGGGAGATAAGCCACAGGCATCACTAGCATGGGTGCAATCCGATAAACAAAACGAATACCAAGGCGTCAGTAAGCCAAAGAAGGAGGAAGATGACGATGAGTAAAGACATTAAAGAAAGAATGGTACGCAGCACCGACTACAATCGATTAATTGAAGTCAGAGCCGCTCAGCATAAAGAAGACGAAACCGATGACGAAATGATCATCGAAGGACGCGCCGTAGTTTATGACGAAGACACGCTCCTATTCTCCCTTCCAATTGACGGAGAAACAATCGAAGTTCACGAAATCATCGACCGCCACGCATTAGACGAGACGGACACAAAAGACTGCTTCTTAAAGTTCAACCACAGTGATGAAGTTCTCCCATTAGCGAGAACCAAAAACGGTAGTCTCGAGCTTAGGAACGAGGAAGACGGACTCTACATCAGAGCGAAACTTCCAAACACCCAACAAGCCCGTGATTTATACACATTAGTGAAGGAAGGAATCATCGACAAAATGTCATTCGCCTTCACGATTGATAAAGAGAGATGCGAAGAGGAAGAGGACAAGGAAAACAAGGTCACTCGCTACACGTACACCGTTCTAAAAATTAGAAAGCTATACGACGTAGCAGCGGTCAACCTTCCAGCCTACGAATCAACAGAGCTCTATGCCCGAAGACACGGAGATGTGGAGACACTCCGCGAGAAGGTGGAGGCCGAAAGGGCAGCAAGATCACTCCAAGCCAAAAAAGACGAGGCTCTCGAATTTATCAAAAATCACTCAAGTAATTAATAAGGAGGAGTCCACAAATGAATGAAAGAGTAAACCAAATCAATGCTCGCCTCGCGGACATTGAAAAACTAATTCCAGAGGCTAAGACCGAAGAAGAAGTAGCAACACTTCGTTCAGAAGCGGCCAGCCTCATCGAAGAGAGGGGACGTATCCTCGAGGATGAACAACGCAAAGCCGATGAAGAGGCAAGAAAAGCGTTCGAAGATTCTCAAAAACGCCAACCTGTGAATCATACGGAGGAAAGAAACATGAAATCATTCACAAAGAGACAAGCTCTCTGCTTGTTAGCCGGTATGTGCGCAAGACAAAAGAACTACAACGACCTTATCAATGACTCCGCAAAAGGCGAAGAAAATAAGGAAATGTTCAGAGCTTTAGATCAAGCGCTCACCACAACCGCAACCACATACGTCGCAGCTACATCTGAAGTTAACGGCGTCAATAACGGCGGATTATTAATCCCAACCAAAATCCTTCTCGACTTTTTAAGAGAAGAAGGCAAACTCAGCCCAATCCTTAACGACATCGTGTTCAGCAACGTTAAAGGCTTAACAGTATTCCCATACCGTGCCTCTAGAACTGCTGCCAACAAGAAAGCCGAAGGTTCAGGCACTAACAAGAACCAATTCGAATTGGCTCAATTATCCTTAGACAAAGGATGGCTCCAAATCTTAATCGATGTCACCGATGAAGTCGAAGCCTTAACAGAAATCGACCTCGGCGAATACGTCCTCAACAGAATCGCTGAAGACCTCAATGAAGATTGGTGCAACCAATTAATCTACGGCCGTGGCAACACCACATACAGCGAAGTTAAGGGTGTCACTTATGGCGCAACCTCAACAGGCATCAGCTCTTATGCCGCAGGTAAAGAACTCGAAGCCATCGTCGCAGGCATTAAGCTCTGCAAAGGCGCATACCGTAGAGGCGCTAAAGTTTATGTCGCTCAAGACGTTTATGACGCGATCGCATTCGCAACTGACGACAACGGCAACTTCAAGTTCCCAGTCGTTAACGGCGGCGTCGGTGTTTCCTCACTCGGCTCATTAAAAGTCGAAGTCGATGAAAACCTCTCAGACGGCGACTTCGTCATCGGTAACGTTGGTAAATACTTCAAAGCCAACCTCTTACTCCCTCTCAGCCTTGAAAAAGACAGAGACATCAACAAACACATCACCACATATGCCGCAGCGCAATTCGTGGCGAGCGCACCATTCCCTGGCGCATTTGTTAAAGGCTCCCGCGCTTCCTAATAGGAGGATGCAACCATGGGAAAAAAATGCGATGCAATTAACGCCTTGATCGTTAAGCACGGCGGCACCGCAGGTCAAGGAACCGTCAAAGACCTTCTTATCGTTCTTGCGAAAAAAGTCGATGGCGTGACCGTAAGCGGAAACACAATCGCCGAAGTCGTAAACGACTGGGCCGATAAATTCACTCCAGCCCCAGCCTCAGCAGCAGAAACTACTCCGGCCGGCGGAAGCGACTAAGAAAAACAAAGGAGGTAGCCAATGAATAAAGTGCTATTAACAAACGAAGAAGTAGCAAAAGCAATTCGAGTAGATCCTGACTATCCAAGGGATGAGCTCAAGGCCTACGCAGAAGCGGCTACCTCCTTCGTACATCAAAAAACAGGTTACAAGTTCGCCGATGACACACCCATAGAACCTCTCGCAAAAGAGTGCGCAAAACTCTATGTTCGTCAGCTCCACTACGGCGCGGACGGATACAACAAAGAGCATGATTATACTCTAGGAATCGGCTCCTTAATTGAGGATCTAAAAGACATCGCCAGAAAGAAGCAGTCATGAGCTACGCATACCCACACAAAGATAGGCTAGTGAAAATCTACTTCCAAAAGCCAGTTAAATGGGTGAATAAATACGGGAGCGGAACCTTCTACGAGAAGAGATACGTTCACCCGAAAGACGAACACCTAAGAGCCTACGTTCGACAGATAGTCGCCGAGAATAAAATCAGCGACGAAGCCACATACCCAGCCGATAGATTCCTCGTTGTTATCAACTGGAGGGACCTACCAAAAGGGCAATACTACATCGAATGGGGAAATAAAACGCTTAAGGTTCTAAACAAAGACGAATACGAGGGAAGACGCGAGGAAATCAAGTTCGAAACTCAAGAAGTCGATGCGGACGTAACCATCTATAAGCGAACCACCGGGGAGAAATGGAAATGGTAAACGTAACAGAAGCACTAAAGTACACCTCAGAATCGGTGGAGAAAATCCTAGAGTCAATTAAATTTGTTAACGGCGAGACGCTCCAAAACGATCAAGCCGCGAAAACACCGGCCGACAAAGTCGTGTTCTGGATAAATCGTGCGCAGATTCAGGACACCAATAGACCGGTATTCCTATCGGTACTGGTGCAAAGCCCAGAAGCGAGAGGAAGAGCCGATAAAAAGGTTTCATTCAGAAGATGTCGAGCTTACATCGACATCATCACTTCAAAGGTCAACACCGACCCAAAACTCATGCGCATAATTGAGAAGATAGAGAACGCCTTCCGAGATGCCGAGTGGGAATTCGAACTGGTAAGACAACCAGAAAAAGACGACCGCTCAGACAAAACAACGTGGACGTTTGAAATTGAAAAGACCCTATAGGAGGAAACAAAATGTACGCTCAATTAAGAATATTCCCTATTAGTTCCTTCGCAGCAACCGGGGCGCCAACCATTACAAATTCGCTCCCACTACTCGCAAAAGGATCCAGCGAAAAGGAAATTAATAACATTTCACTCGAGCTCACACCTAGAGTCGTCGCCAGAACATGGAAAGCCGACAACAAGGAAGAAGAAGATACAGTGAAAACTGGGTACGACGGAACAGTAACCTTCTACGGAATCGACAAAACCGCGATCGCTGCGATTAGCAACAACATAATCGATAGCAACGGACACACGGTTCTCGGAAGTTCAGCTGAAGGCAACCCAAAATGTGTGCTATTCTACCACGGCAAAAACGCCAAAGGCAAAAAATACAATTGCTGGCTTTACTCGGTAGAATTTGGAGAAGTCCCCTTCAAAGCAGCACAAGAAGAAGACACACCAGATAGCGTAAGCCTCTCATTCTTCGCCGAAACAATCACCTACACCCCAACAGGCGGTAGCGCCCATGCCGTGCAAGGAATCATCGTATACGAAGGAGAAGAAGGCTACATTCCAGAAGGAACAGAGCCAACCGCCGCTGGTTTAATTCTTCCAGAATACGAATAACCCTAATGATTGTAAAAGAATTCAAAGGACACAGGTTATCCAATAGCGCCGCAGCAATAGCGTTTTACTACCCAGCCATCAGTAATGGCGCGGACATGATAAACGACTTCGTAGGCACAGTGGATAACCCGGCCAAGGTTTATCCGGTAATGCTTCAATGCTATGTAGCGTTCAGAATGGCGGGGGACGAAGAAGCAAGAAAGAAAACCAAAGAAGAGATTCTCGAAGAAGTGAATCTATTCGACCCAGAAGAGAACGCCGAGTTCCTCAAGGTCGTAAGAGAACTACTCAACGAAAAATCAAAAAAAGACTAGCGAGAGGTCAAAAAGAAAATAAGGAAGGCGGTAGCTTCTCGCAAATAGACACCGCCTTCGAAATAATCGCAATCTTTAGTAATTTACTACTACCGAAGGAGCTCTACTACCTATGGAGCTACGTCGACATTAATGACTTCTTAGAATACCAGAACAGGAAGAAAAAAGGAGTTAAACCAAGTAAGACCTACAGCGACAGAGACTTAGACGCTCTATTCCGATAAGGAGAACAAAATGGCGAACGAACTCAACCTTGACGAATTTAATAACTTCACAGAAGAAGCTAAAGAAGCCGCCAAGAGCGCAATTCGCGAAGTTCTAGCGGAGAAAGCACACGAGGTGGAAGAATACCTCAAGGTCCACTCTCCCGTCGGTCCTACGGGCAAATTACATGGAGCGGTAATCAGCGTAAAAATTGAAGACAGCGATAGAAGAATCGCCTTCCGAATTTCATACGAAGGCGTGAACGCAGAAGGAACCGCGTACCAGTTAATCGCGAACGCACTGAATCGCGGCTACTTCCTAAACAACTCCGGCAAATACGTAGCCGGAAAACACTTCATCGATGAAGCCGTCCATTTATTAAAAGGAATTGACGAAATCATCGGGGCAAGATTCGTAGTAAAGATGGGAGGAGTTAGCGATGGCGACCACAATTAGTAGAACGCTTAAAGAAATCGAACAAGACGTAAAGCGCGTCGACTCGTCCTTTAAAGCCGCCCAAAGAAGCGCTAAAGGTTTAGCGGACTCTTTAAAATTGGATCCAACCAACGTCAAACTCACCCAAGGATACTATGACGCTTTAAGAAAACAAGTAGACCTCTGCAAAGACAAACTCCGCCTTTTAAGAGAGGAACAAGATAAGCTCGTCGCAGCAAATGGCGACTCAGCAAAAACAACTCAAAAATACAAGGACCTCGAACTTGCTATCGAACAAACAACGGTCAAGATGAAGTCCCTCGAGAATGAGCTCGATAAGTCCACTCAAAAAGTGGGTAAATTTGGAGATACAGCAAAAAAGAATTTCTCCCAAGCTCAAACGATAGCCAATGGAGTAGGCTCAGCTTTTAAGAAGATTCTAGGAACAACAATGGCCCTTATCGGTGCCGTTATTGGAATAGGACTCGCATTCGCAAACACTGCAGACGAAATCGCCAAAGCCTCGAAAAAATTCGGAGTCGGAACGACCGAATGGCAAGTGCTCAGCAATCAATGGGAACAACTCACAGGAGATGCCAGCGCTTATGCCTCAGTCCTCCAAGCCTTAACAGCTGTCAGCGCTCAAGCAGCGATAGAATCGCCTAAGCTACAAAGAATACTCGAGAGACTCGGACTAACATTCGAGGATCTTCAAGGTTTATCCCTAAATGAACAACTAGAGGTATACCTTGAGGCATTAAGAAGCTGTGAATCCGAAACAGAAAGAATGGCACTCGCCACGAAACTATTCGGAACAAACATCGGTCCATGGATGGCAGAAATGGCAACCACAGGAAGCGGAGCCATCGCCCAATGGAACGCCGAACTTGAAGAAGCAGGCATACTAACAGAAGAACAAATAAGACAAGGCGAAGAACTCGCCGATACTTTTTCATATTTTAAGAAATCAATTCAAGCGATGATCGCCGAGAGCGGACTAGAACTTAAGGCATTAATTGAATCGCTTCTCGAATTAGCAAAGAACCTCATTCCGCTAGTTACAGCGATCGCTAAAGGATTAAATGCAATCGGCCCAGCAGGAGCAGTCGCCATCGGCGTGTTTATTTCAATGATGAGCGCACTCCCAACATTAATCGTTATGCTTAACGCCTTAAACGTCGCAGCCAAACAATACGCCACCGCAATCATATCCCTAGGCGTGCTCGCGACAGTTAGCGCATTAGGTGCGGCCGCATTAGTCGCAGCGAACAGCAACGGAAGCACGAGGATAACAGGAACCGCTCCAGAATACGTAGGCGCCAGCCAAGATGAACAAGAAGAGCTCATCTATCAAGGAGCTAATGGAGCCGGAGCCAGCAGTACCTCAAACTCAAAGGTCGTGAATTACGAAGATAACGCGACCTATAACTTCAGCATCAGCAATAAGATGGACCTGGAAGAGGTCCTAGAAGAAATCGCGAACAAAAAGCGCGGAATGATAGGAGGATAAGCTCATGAACCAATACACAGTAGCGGACAGCTTAACCGACACGATCCAATTCGATGTAGTCGAGCTAGAGCAATACCAACAGGTCCAAATTAATGGCAACCCCTCCAAGCCACAAACCGAGCTCATTCTGATGCCAAGTGGACTGGGATTCGCCCAATCGCTAGACCTAGTCGTCGGAGAGGTCATCGACTACGTAATCAACCAAACCGTAACTAAGAAACAAATCAAACTCACACTCGCGTGGAAGGGCCAAACAGCCTACAAAAAATACCAAGACTTCGCGACGTGGGTAGCTCAATACTTCGACCTCACCAAATACCACATCAGATTCAGCTACGCAATCGGCGGAGCAAGAAGATACGTAGAAG
>Ga0247611_10006412_pt1 | contig 15121 bp, 14 predicted proteins | sample 177DNAGHGhighgp2_FD_192422 | JGI IMG/M metagenome (GOLD analysis project Ga0247611, IMG submission 192422) | Sheep rumen microbial communities from Palmerston North, Manawatu-Wanganui, New Zealand - 1770 DNA GHGhigh gp2 | ecosystem: Host-associated > Mammals > Digestive system > Stomach > Rumen...
TGTTTTTGGTATGTAACGGTGTGGATATGGGAAAGGGTGAACAGACGCTGGGGATTGTGGGAGAAGGACAGAGGCTCTGTCTGCCATATAGTGGAAGGTAGGTCTGCCTACTTCCGAAGAGGAACAAAAAGAGGTTTGGAAGACGAAAAGAATGAAATGATTAAAACGAAAAAATGAACACTTTATTTATTGTGATTGTGGTGCTGTTGATAGCACTAGCGTTATTTGATTTGGTTGTGGGGGTGAGCAACGATGCGGTGAATTTCCTTAATTCTGCCGTCGGGGCCAAGGTGGCATCTTATAAGACCATAGTGTTGATAGCGGCAACGGGCATCTTTGTAGGGGCGGCGATGAGCAACGGTATGATGGATGTGGCGCGTCATGGCATTATGACTCCTGCCTACTTCTCTTTCTATGAGGTGATGTGTGTTTTTTTGGCTGTGATGGTGACTGATATCATCCTGCTGGATATTTTCAACACCATGGGTATGCCTACTTCTACCACGGTGAGTATGGTGTTTGAGTTGTTGGGTGGGGCTTTTGCCATTGCGTTGATAAAGATTTTAAATAGTGCTAATGGCGTGGATGGTGCAGCCCTGTCGTTGGGTGATTTGTTGAATACGGAGAAGGCTCTCAGTGTGATTTTTGGTATCTTCCTGAGCGTGGCCATTGCTTTTGTGCTGGGTTCTGTGGTGCAATGGATTGCCCGTATGGTGTTTACATTCACATACCGTGTGAATGGCAGAACGACTGACGTGAAGGGAAATATGGGCAGTCTGTTGAGCTCGTCGCTGAAGATTGGTGTTTTTGGCGGCATAGCGGTGACAAGTATCATATGGTTCTTGTTGATTAATGGGTTGAAAGGGTCGAGCATCATGACCCCGGAGCTGAAAGCGACAATCGACCAAAACACCTGGCTGATATTGGGTGGCGGTTTTGTGGCTTTCTCGGTGTTGATGACACTTCTGAGTGCCTTGAAGGTGCCGGTGCTGAAGTGTGTGGTGCTCTTGGGTACTTTTGCTTTGGCCATGGCCTTTGCGGGCAACGACATGGTGAACTTTGTGGGGGTGCCGCTGACGGCGTTGGATAGTTATAACGACTTTGCGGCCAATGGTGCGGGGGATGCTAGGGGGTACATGATGACCTCGCTGATGGAGACAGCGCATACGCCTACCTTCTTCTTGGTAATTGCAGGTGTGTTGATGGTGTTGTCGTTGGTTTTCTCCAAAAAAGCCCAGAATGTTGTGAAAACTTCGGTTGACCTATCGCGGCAGGACGAGGGTGACGAGATGTTTGGCTCCAGTGCTGTGGCCCGTGTGGTGGTACGTTCTACCCAGAAGACTGCTGCAACGATAGCGGGGCTGATTCCCAAAAGGGTGGGCCGGTGGATAGACTCGCGTTTCAATGCCACTTCGGCTGTGCTGCCAGAAGGGGCCGCCTTCGACCACATCAGGGCTGCGGTGAACCTAGTGGTGGCGGGGTTGCTGGTTGCCATAGGCACCAGCATGAAACTGCCGCTGTCGACCACCTACGTCACCTTCATGGTGGCTATGGGGTCGAGTTTGGCCGACCGCGCCTGGAGCCGTGAGAGCGCTGTGTACCGCATCACGGGCGTGCTGAGCGTTATAGGCGGCTGGTTTATCACGGCGGGAGCGGCCTTCATCCTGTGCTATCTGGTTGCCACAGGTATCTTTTTCGGCTCCTTCGTGGGCATGGTGATAGCCACCGTGTTGGCTGTTGTAGTACTTATACGCAGCCATTTGAAATATAAAGAAAACCAAGTGGTAGATGAGGCAGACAGACTGTTCAAGCAGATGAGCCGAGAGCAAGACCCCACTGCACGTTGGAAACTTCTGAAGAAGCATGTGAACTATTGCAGCTTGAAGCAACTGCGTTTTGCCAGCAGCTGCTACGAGAAAGTGACAGAGGCTTTCTTGAAGGAAGACTACGGTCCGCTGCGCCAGTCGGTGCATGAGATAGAGACCGCCCATAAGCAGTTGAAGCGACAACGGCGGCGTGAGATCATAGGGTTGCGGAAGATAGAGCCTGTGGTGGCCATGGAGAAAAACACTTGGTACTTCCTTGCCAACAGCTCGTTGGAGCAGTTGCTCTACTGCCTAAAGCGCATCAACGACCCTTGCTGCGAGCATGTGGGGAACAATTTCTCACCTGTGGGAGCCGGATATGCCGCTGCCTTTGAAGGCATACGAAAGAAGATGCAGGACATATTCCTCCAGACGGAGGCCGTGCTGTCAGCCCCAGAGATGAACGAAGGAGATGCCAAGATGGTGCGCGAACAGACTAAACACATACAGCAGGAGCTGTCGGCATACCGCAAGGAGGTGATAGACTCAATGCAGAAGAAGTCGGTAAACATAGAGTCAACCATTGTCTACCTGAATATGGTGCAGGAGTCGGAGCAGATACTGAGTTGCCTGCGTCATATTGTGCGAGGTGGCACGAAGTTTTTTGACTGATTGTGTTTTTTTACGTAACTTTGCAGTATGAATTAGTAAGAGTATTGGCATTATGGCCATGAAATACAACAAAATAAGTATATGGACCCTAAGAAGATACTGGTTGTGGACGACGAGGAAACGCTTTGCGAGGTGCTGAAACTAAACCTCCAAAACGAAGGCTACGAGGTGGATATTGCCACCAGTGCCGAACAGGCGCTGACATACGATGTAAGGAGTTATGCGCTGATATTGCTGGACATCATGATGGGTGAGATTAGCGGCATACAGATGGCCAAGATATTGAAGTCGGAGCCGGCAACGGCGTCCATACCGATTATTTTCTGTACGGCACGGGACTCGGAGGACGATATGGTCCGCGGCCTTGATTTGGGTGCGGACGACTACATCATGAAACCATATACGGTACGGAATGTGATGGCCCGGGTGCGCAGCGTGCTGCGGCGCACGGCTCGTCAACAGGATGTTGTGATGCCGGCTAGCGATTATCTCTTGCAGGTAGAGGGGCTCCATTTGGATATGGATTTGAAGGAGTGCACTGTTGACGGCAAACAGGTCAAGCTGACGAAAACGGAATATGAGCTCTTGGCTTTTCTGATGGCTCACCGCGGTAAGATTTATTCGCGTGACGAGATTGTCCATCGCGTGTGGGGCAACGTGATTGTGCTGGAACGTACCATAGATGTGAATATCACTCGGTTGCGGTCCAAGATAGGCCCTTATGGTGCCTATATCGTCACCCGTCTGGGGTTTGGCTATGGTTTCAGTGGGTGAAAGAGAGGTCTCCATGGCGAAGAGTCGGGTAAGAGTAGCCCGTTGGTAGGGTGGGTACTCAGCTTTTAAAAGAAAGAAAAGAGTTATGGCTGCAAAACATAGATTATCGTATCACAAGCGGCTGTTTTTGCTGCTGATGGTGTATTCATGGACGATTATAGCCTGTTTTGTCCTCTTTCAGTATTATCGCGAAAAACAGTGTAAGTCAGATGTGCTCAATGCACAGCTACAGGTTTACAATCAGCATTTGCTGAAGGTATTGGAAAACAGGCCTGACTATCTGTCCTATTTGGCCAGTCACGAGCTGCCTTTTGAGGAGCACCGCATCACGCTGATAGACTTTGAGGGTGAGGTATTTTTTGACAATACATTGTCGCCCGAGATGTTGGACAACCATATCAACCGTTCCGAGATTGCGGCCGCCATGAAAAAAGGGTCAGGGTATAGCATCAGCCGCCATTCGGCTAGCGACGGCAGGTCCTACTTCTATTCAGCCACCAAAGGCAAGCAGATGATATTGCGGTCGGCGGTGCCCTATACTGCTTCGCTGCAGGAGCTGCTGAAGGCCGACTGGGCCTTCCTTTGGGCCATCATTTTCTTCAGTGTCCTGATGAGTGTGTTTGCCTATTTTGCCACTCGGCGGTTGGGTAGGACGATTGAGCGGCTGAACCAATTTGCTGCCAAGGCAGAGCGGGGCGAGGCATTTGACGAGAACGAGCCTTTCCCAAATGACGAGTTGGGCTCCATCTCAGACCATATCATCAAGCTTTATGCCCATAAACGTCAGCTGACCAATAACATTAACCATGAGCTAAAGACCCCGGTGGCATCAATCCAGGTATGTCTTGAGACCCTTCTGTCGGGTATCGAACTGAGTGAGGAAAAACGACAGGAACTGTTGGGGAGGTGCTATGCCAATGCCGACCGCCTGCGGCGGTTGTTGGCAGATGTGTCGTTGATAACCCGTATGGAGGATGGCAGCCAGTTGATAGACCGTGAAGAGGTTGTGGTGAACGACATACTGGACGAGATTGCCGACGAGTTGGAGACATTGTCGGATGAGCACCCAATGGTGCTGCGGCTAGATATTGGGGAGAGGATAGTTGTTTATGGTAACCAGTCGTTGCTGAGTTCCATCTTCAGAAATCTGACCGAGAATGCATTGGCTTATTCGGGAGGAAAGAATATATATGTGACACTGGTGTCGCACGAGAAAGGACTCTATCATCTGCGCTTTGAGGATGACGGTTGTGGTGTGGAGGAAGAGAAGTTGTCTCGGTTGTTCGAGCGGTTCTATCGTGTGGACAAAGGGCGCTCGCGGAGTAAGGGCGGCACAGGCCTAGGCCTTTCCATCGTCAAGCATGCGGTGCTCTTCCATGGGGGCACCATCAGCGTTTGCAACCGTCAGGGCGGCGGTCTGCGGTTTGATTTTACATTGCCTGATGGAACTGTATAGAGGGGGAAGAAGTCAACGCATAGAAATCATCAGTAATTAGGGCTGATGAGCCTATTGCTTGTGCTCCTAGGGTACTGGCGGTGTTTTTTCGTGGTGCCTATGGGGTGGATTGTTGCTGGACGACTATAAGTCTTTATTTAGATATAGCCGAATGGGCTATTGGGGAGTGCTGCTGCACAAGCCTTTGAGGTATTGGAGGGATTGGGGTCCGAGGTTGAAGAGAAGGTCGAGGATGGAGAGGTTGGGTAGGAAGCCGTAGCGGGTGTCGAAGACTTGGCTGTAGGGAGGGAATGTTACGGAGGGCTGCGCATGCTTGGCACAAAGCGTAGTGCGGAAGTCGTGGAGGGCAGATAAATTATTGTTTGTGGCAGGGGTGTAGTCCTCAGTATAGGCTATTTCGCAATTGATTTTTAGCTTCTTGAGCAAGTGCGCCAGCATGGTGTTGTTGAGATCGACAAGGCGTTCGTAGGGCTGCAAGAGGATTTTCTCAATGCCATCGCGGTAATAGAGGAAATAGGGGGCGGCACTGTAGGCGGAGACGATGGCTCGCCAATGACGGATGTGCCAGGGCTCTTGATAGCTGATGCCTATCTCCTCGGTGCGGGTGTGGTTGCCCTGGGGGCGGACGACCGGCACGCTGAGCACCTGCAGGCCGTTGCCTGTGGCTATGACTGCCCGGTTGCGATGGGTTTGCTTGGGAAATGTCTCCTTCGTCTCAATGGCGATGCTTTCGTATTGCGACAGGCAGGCCATGTAGTAGACCGAGGGGAGGTAGGCAGTGGGAAAGAGGGCTGTCACGGGCGTGCTATTTGCCAATGCTGATGGACATCAGTTCGTCGTCTTCGAGATAGAAATCAATGTTTCCCTCGCTGAACGAGACGCGCCTTTCTCCCCATTCTTCGTTGTCTACATCCTGTTCGAAGAAGTGGTTCTCGACCATGAGGGCAACAATCTCTTTTTCGCCCAAGTCGAAAATCTCCTTGCCGAAGAGTAGGGTGTCCTCGTCGGTAATGTCGATACAGGAAAGGGTGGGGTTGTCACCTTCAAAGAAGAGGGTGAATTGGTCGCCGTAGCGGAGGACCGTGGTGGTTTCGTCGGCAGCGTTCTCTATGGCCTCAACTTCGTCCGCTTGGCCCAGTAGGGCGACCACATCTTCGACGGGCATGTCGAATTGGATATCGCCGTAACCTTTTTTGATGTGTATTTCTTTGTTCATGTCATTAATTTTAGTTGTCTGGGGCTTCATCATTCACCCCAATTTTTGTATTTTTTTGAGGAAACAAAGGTACAATTTATTTCTTAATTAGGCAAATTATTTCAGAAAATATATTCTTATGACTATTTTTATTTGTTGATAATCTGGTGTTTACTTGAAATGTTAAAAATAATAAGGGAAAAACTTTTTGCTAAAAGAGAAAAAAGTTGTACTTTTGCAAACTCAAATTTGAGGATGACTAAGTAGCTCAGCAGGTAGAGCACATCCCTTTTAAGGATGGGGTCCTGGGTTCGAGCCCCAGCTTAGTCACAGAGATAATATGGGAGACTAAGTAGCTCAGCAGGTAGAGCACATCCCTTTTAAGGATGGGGTCCTGGGTTCGAGCCCCAGCTTAGTCACGAAATTGAACCGGGAGCGCTTTTCTTCCGGTTTTTTTGTATCATGAGAATGCCACGAATAGCACGAATGGGACTTTTGCTGTTCCTATTGTTTTGGACGGCCACCGGCCGAGCCCAGCAAACACAGGAGCAGTTGGCTTCGCACTACTACTCCAACGGCGATTTTGCACAGGCGGCTGAGCTCTACGAGCAGATGTACAACCGTTCGCCCAATAAGTTCTACTATCAGATGCTATTCCGTTCCTATCTTGAATTGGAACAGTGGAAAGATGCCGAACGGCTGGCCGAACGCCGTCTGAGACAATTCCCCAAAGAATTGGACCTCTATGTCGACCTAGGACAAGTGCAGGAACGCCGTGGCGAGCGCAAGAAAGCCCTGAAAAGCTATGATTCGGCCGTGGACAAAATAGGTTACGACTCCAAACAAATTGCCGACCTCTGTCAAGCCTTTGAGACCGCCAACCACACCGAATATGCCATCATGGTCTATCTTTCAGCCCGAAAAAAGATGAAAAATGAATTAGCCTACGTGAGTGAATTGGCCACCCTCTATGAGCGTTCGGGCAACTATGAGGCAATGATGCAGGAGTATTTCGACCTTCTTGACAAGCAGCCCCGCATGATGAATCAGATCCAGATTGCGCTGCAGCGAGTACTCAACGAGACCTCCAACCCCAAAGTGTCCGAGGGGCTTCGCAGTGCCTTAGTGCAGCGTGTCCAGCAGCACCCCGAAAACCAGCATTATCTGGAAATGATGATTTGGTACTCCCTGCAACAGAAAGACTTCCAATTTGCCATGGTGCAGGCAAAGGCAGTCGATGCCCGATTTCCCCAACAGGAAGGCGAAACCCTCATGCGCGTGGCCGACATTGCTCAAAGCAATCAGGCCTACGACGTGGCGCTGGAGTGCTATGCCACCGTGGCCAAGAAAGGCACGGATGGGCCTTTCTATTTCGACAGTAGGGTAGGGGAGCTGAACGTCCAATTTGCCCGCATCAATCGCAATTTCCCCATCGAGAACAAGAAACTATGGGCGCTGCTACACGACTACGAAGCCGCATTTGCCGAACTGGGCAAGAACGAGCATACCGTGTCCCTCATGCGCAACTATTCCGACCTCATGGCCTATTATGCCGACAGCCTCCAGCGGGCAGCCGACATGCTTTACGATATTTTAGACCTCCCCCGTCTTTCTCCTCAGCAGCGCGATGAGACCAAACTAGCCCTCGGCGACCTGCTGCTTTTCGCCGGTGAAGTGTGGGATGCCTCCCTGCTGTATATGCAGGTGGAGAAAGCCAACAAAAATGAGGTAATAGGGTCTTTAGCCAAGTTCAAAAATGCCAAACTCTCCTATTACAATCACGACTTTCTCTGGGCAAAGACCCAGCTGGACGTGCTGCGGGCCTCTACCAGCAAGCTTATCGCCAACGACGCCATGGAACTTTCGCTGCTCATTAGCGACAATATGGAGGAAGACAGCACTTTCGACATGCTGGAACGCTATGCCGATGCCGACCTTCTGCTCTACCGCAACCAGCTTGACTCGGCGTGGGATGCCTTTGAGTCCATTGCCACTGGCGCACTCTCTCACCCACTATTCGACGAAGTGCTGCTGCAGAAAGCCAAAATCCGCATACGGCAGGAGCGGTATGCCGAGGCCGACTCCCTCTTGGGGCAACTTGTGACGCTCTATGGCAACGACATTTTGGCCGACGATGCCCTTCTATTGCAGGCTCAGCTCAACGAAGATCGGCTGAACAATCCTGCCAAGGCTCGCGAATGCTACGAGAAAATCCTTTTGGACTATCCCACCAGTCTCTATGTCGACCAGGCACGTAAGAAATACAACGAATAGAAGGCCTTTACGCCCACCAATCTTTAAGTCTATGGAAGTACGCGCAAAGAAATACCTAGGACAGCATTTTCTCAAGGACGAGCATATCGCCCAACAGATTGCCGAAAGCCTCACCGGCTCCACTCCCCACGTGTTGGAAATTGGCCCCGGAATGGGTGTGCTCACCAAATATCTTCAGGCCAACCCCGCACTAGATTTCCATGCCATCGAAATTGACACCGAGTCGGTCGCTTACCTCCACGACCACTATCCCTCGCTCCATGTTATCGAGGGCGATTTCCTCAAGCTGGACCTTCGTGAGCTATTCTCTGAGCCTTTCGCCGTCATAGGCAACTTCCCCTATAATATCTCCTCACAAATACTTTTTAAGGTTTACGAGAACCGCAACAGCATTCCCGAAGTGGTAGGCATGTTCCAAAAGGAGGTGGCCGAGCGTGTCGCTGCCAAGCCGGGCAGCAAGACCTACGGCATCCTCAGCGTGTTGCTCTCGGCATTCTACGATATCGAATACCTCTTCACCGTCCACGAGCATGTCTTCAATCCGCCCCCAAAAGTCAAGTCGGCCGTTATCCGCTTGCAGCGCGACCATGTGTCCGCACTCCCCTGCGACGAGGCCCTGTTCACCAAGGTGGTAAAGATAGGCTTTAACCAGCGGCGCAAAACCCTCCGCAATGCCCTTAAACAGCTCAATATGGACATCTCTGCCGTACCCGACGGCCTCTTGTCCCAACGGGCCGAACAACTCACCGTGGCCGACTTTGTCACAATCACCAATTCGGTGAAAGAAATCCCAACAAATCAGTAATTCCCCCAACCCCATGTCAGTCATAGAATACATCCTTCTAGCCTTTGCCTTGGCAGTACCTACCATGGTCACCGTGCGTGGCTGTGCCGTCAAGAACCCCATCCGTCTTACCCGTGGACTGGGAGTATCCTTTCTCATTGCCTTGGAGCACACGCTGCTCCTCTTAGCAGGCATTCTGGTGGGCAACCTGCTGCGGTTCGACATTCCCGATTACGACAACCTCATCTATCTGGGCATGCTTGTGATAGTGGCTGAGCGTATGTTTTTCATGGCATTCAGCAAGAAAGAGAAACCCTCCTACGACATCGCCAGTTGGCCCACCGTGCTACTGCTAGGCGTCGCTACTGGAATCAACTCCCTCTTTGTCGGCCTCGGTCTCGGCTTCCGGGTGTTGGTCGAGAACGAGTTGTGGAAAGTAGGCATCCCCCTCATAGTGGTCATCTTCCTTTTTGCCTACCTCGGCATCATGCTGGGCCGTCGCAAGAAACAGGTACGTGTCCGCCGCTGGATGCTCTTAGGCATGCTTTTCCTGCTCATTTTTGCCGTCAAAGGAGCCTTCTTCTAGCCCTTCACCCCCAACAATACTGGTTAAAGCCATCTGTGCCCTCCCGGGAGGGCAGGTGCAGCCCTTTCTTCCGCTTCCGCAGCCGTATCTTCTGTCGTGCTTGTGGCCATCCAGGCGGCTGGTGAAGGTTCGCTCTTCCTTCGCTTGATGCTCTATACTTGTTCTATGGATGTTCTATAGTTCATCGCTGTTTTATAGAATAATTGTAGGCCTAACCCATAGCGTCCCTATATGTAATGGCGTTGTTTAAGTGCAGATGCAGCGTAAAGAATCGAATTGGGAATAGGGATGGATGGTTATCCATCATGGTCGGAGGGTTGAGAGTTGGGATGGAATAGAGAATGGGCAGGAGCCACTTTCCTTGGAACAATTAAAATGGTAGATATGGTGAAAGTCGAGCCCCTATGGGCTATATTGACTATGGGTGCAATGTGCTGGGTGTAAATGAATTTGTTGATGCTGTTCCTTCCTTTTGTGCACAAGAAAGCATTAGTGGACTGTTTCGGCTGGTATGGTTGGGAGAGAGTCGTTCCGTAGTCTGCTGGAACGGCTGCATTGACCTGTTGTCAGATACAGTATACTACTACAGGGGAAATATGTCTGTTTACTGGCAGGGGTGCACCTATGCGCAAGTCCCTAATCCAATCCTTTGTTTATCGTGGCCTTGAGGGCGCGGATGCGCTGGGCGGAGGTGTGGATGGCATCGGCGCTGAGGGTGCCGTCCTTCACAAATCGAAGGATGGCTTCGACGGCGCGAGGTACCATGTTGGGGTCGTAGCTAGATCCGTTGTTGCTGATGCAGAGGAGGTCGCAGCCTGCCTGTATGGCCATCTTCAGTGCCTCTTCGAAGCCGTATTGCTTGGCGATGGCGCCCATGGCTAGGTCGTCGGTGACGACCACTCCGTTGAAACCAAGCTCGTTGCGCAGTTTTTCGGTGACCACCAGCGGTGAGAGGGAGGCGGGGAGGTTGTCGCCAAATTGTTTGTTGACCACGTGGGCTACCATCACCATGTCCACCTCGCCGCTGCCAATCAGTTCGCGGTAGGGGAGGAGCTCCTCTTCCTGCCAGGTGTTGGTCACGTCGACCAGACCGGCGTGGGTGTCGCCTTTGGCGCTGCCGTGGCCGGGAAAGTGTTTGAGGCAGGAGATGACGCCCTGCTTGCGTTGGAGGGTAATCCAGGTGCGGGCAAAGTGTACTACTTGGTCGGGGTCGCTGGAAAAGCTGCGGCCCAACTGACCGATGACGGGGCATTGGGGGTTGACGTTCACGTCTACGCAGGGTGCGAAGTTAAGGTTGATGCCAGCCTCGTTTAGTTCTGTAGCTATGGTATTTACGTTTTCCTCTACTGCCTTGTCGCCTGCTTGGGCCGAGGCCTCAGCACTCTTGGTGGCGGGGAAGCCGTCTTTGGTGCGTAGGCGGGTCACATTGCCGCCCTCCTGGTCCACACCTATCAGCAGGTTGCCTCCGGCATACTTCTGTAGGTCGGTGCAGAGCTGCTTGAGTTGGCCGGGTGACTGGATGTTGCGGTGGTGGGTGCCGGTGGGGGCGTCGTGCTCGAAGAGGATAATGTTGCCGACATGGTAGTCGCGTATGTCGCGCACGATGGTGCTTTTGTCGTCGACGGAGGTGCCGCGGAAGCCCACCAGCAGCATTTCGCCTATATCCTCACGCAATTGCTTGGTTACATTTACATTAGTGGGAGTGGCGGGAGCCTCGTTTGACTGGTCGGGCACATTCTGACCGCAGGCCGAGAGTCCGCAGGTAAGTAAGAGTGCTATGAGGGTAGGGAAAAGTTTTGTAGTAGTCATGTTATCAATATTTTAAATGGATTTTCGCGTTGGTTATTGTCCGAATGGGACGCGGTGGAGTATGCTTCGTCCGAGGGTGATTTCGTCGGCATATTCAAGGTTGTCGCCGATGGCAATGCCGCGTGCGATGGTGGTGACCTTCACACCCAGGGGCTGGAGTTGCTTGTTGAGGTAGAAATTGGTGGTGTCGCCTTCCATGGTGGTGGGTAGGGCTAGGATGACCTCCTCTACAGGGGCGGGGTTGCCCTCCTGCACCCGTTGGATGAGCGAGGCGATGTTGAGATCGCGTATGCCCACTCCGTCAATGGGGGATATGACGCCGCCGAGCACATGGTAGAGGCCGCGGTATTGCTGGGTGTTTTCGATGGCCATGACCTCCTGAATGTTTTCAACCACGCAGATGATACTTTGCACCCGCTTGGGGCTGGCACAGATGGGGCAGAGGTCTGAGTCGCTGATACTATGGCAGATGCGGCAATAGTGCACGTCGGTTGTCAGGCGGTGGATGGCATCGGCCATGTCGGCCACTTCATGTGGAGGCTGCTTGAGCAGGTGCAGGGCAAAGCGCAGTGCTGTCCGTTTGCCCACCCCTGGGAGTGAGGAGAGGACTTCCACGGCCTTGCTGAGTGTGGTTGAGGGCAGTTCCATGTGTTCTCGTTCTTTTTTTGAAATGCAAAAGTACACTTTTTTTCTTGTTTTGACAGTTTTCTTTTTGTGGATGTAGGCGAATTATTTTGTTGAGGACTGTTCTCCGTGGTGACGGTTTCCTTTTTTTTGTCGTTTATATGCTTTATGTAGCAACTGGCCGATGGTGTCAGAGCAGGCATGTAGCGTGGGATGAGACAAAATATGTGGTTAATTGTAAAAATATTTGTATCTTTGCAGTTTGAAAATGTGATAACCCCTATAGAGAATGAAACATATAACCGACTTTACTATTGTCTGCCGCAAACAGTTGGGCGACCATTACTTCGCCCTCACGCTGCGCCATCCGAGCCAGTTGCCTCCCATTGCCGCAGGGCAGTTTGTTGAGGTGGAGGTGAAGGGTAACCGCGACGTCATGCTCCGTCGACCCATATCCATCCATGATGTCGACCCCGAGGAGAACACCCTTACGTTGCTCATACAGATAGTGGGCAAAGGCACTCGTCAACTGGCGCAACTGCAGGAAGGCGACCGCCTGAACCTTATATATCCCCTTGGGCACGGTTTTGCCATCGAAGGGCAGCGCCCCCTTTTGGTCGGCGGTGGCGCAGGCATTGCCCCGCTGCTGCATTTGGCCAAGTGCTATCATGCCAAGGGTATACGCCCCACTATCCTGCTGGGCGGCCGCACGAAGGAACTCATCCCTGTCCGAGAGGCTTTTGAGCCTTACGGTCAGTTGCTGATAGCCACCGAGGATGGCAGTTTGGGCGAAAAAGGCATGGTGACCCAACACTCGCAGTTTGCCGCCCCCTATGACCACATCAGCACCTGTGGTCCCACTCCGATGATGAAGGCCGTGGGGCGCTATGCAGTGGAGAATGGCATCGGCTGCGAAGTGTCGTTAGAGAACATGATGGCCTGCGGCATTGGAGCCTGCCTGTGCTGCGTGACCGACACCGATGAGGGACATAAGTGTGTCTGCAAGGAGGGTCCAGTGTTTGATGCCCTCCGGCTAAAGAAATGGATGGGATTGGAATAACCTGTCTGCATAATTCAACAGAAAGGACAATTGACTATGGCAAAATTAGAGACTAAGATACATAATATCACGCTGAAGAATCCCGTGATGACTGCTTCGGGCACTTTCGGCTACGGCGAGGAGTTTGCCGATTTTATCGACCTCTCACGCCTGGGAGGCATCATCGTGAAAGGCACCACTGGCGAGCGCCGTCAGGGCAACCCCTATCCGCGCATGGCCGAGACCCCCATGGGCATGCTCAATGCCGTGGGACTGCAGAATGTTGGCGTGGGCACTTTTTGTAAAGAGGTATATCCTAGGATTAAAGGCATACAGACGAATATTTTGGTCAATGTCAGCGGTTCCTCTATTGAGGAGTACTGCAGTGTGGCCGAGCAGATAGATGAGTTGGAGAATATTCCTGGTATCGAACTGAATATCAGCTGTCCCAACGTGAAGAAGGGAGGCATGGGCTTCGGCACCAATCCCGACATGGCAGCGCAGGTGGTAGAAGCTGTACGCAGGGTCTATCACAAAACCCTGATAGTGAAGCTTACCCCCAACGTGACCAGCGTGGTGGAGATTGCCAAGGCCGTAGAAGGGGCAGGAGCCGACAGTGTGTCGCTTATCAATACCTTGCTGGGCATGGCTATCGATGTGGAACGCCAGCAGCCCTACCTCAGCACTATTACAGGCGGCCTGAGCGGCCCCTGCGTGAAGCCAGTGGCGGTGCGTATGGTGTGGCAGGTGGCCCATGCGGTGCAGATTCCCGTAGTTGGTTTGGGCGGCATAGCTTCGGCAGCCGATGCATTGGAGTTCCTGATGGCCGGTGCCAAGGCCATCGAGGTGGGCACGGCTAACTTCGTGGATCCCACGGTGACGGTGAAGATTGTGGAAGGATTGGAAGATTACTGCCTAAGGCATAAGGTTGAGGATATCAACGACATCATAGGCATAATATGATACTCCTGGCCGACAGCGGAAGCACTAAGACCCACTGGGCCTGTCTGGCCAAGGACGGGGTGCGCGAGCTGTTGACGGATGGTCTCAATCCCCGTCTCACCGACGACAACGCCTTTGCCACTATCTTGACTTCGGTGAGGGAACAGATGCCCTTGAATGAGAGGGTGGAAATGCTTCATTTCTACGGGGCGGGCTGTGGAACTAGGGATTCACAAGCCCACGTGGCCCAACTGCTGAGAGAGGCATTTGGCAACGATGTTGGAGAAGTTCGGGTCGAGGGCGACCTTTTGGGTGCTTGTCGTGCCTCCTGCGGCACTTCGGCGGGATGGGTTGGCATTCTTGGCACTGGCAGTAACCTCTGTTTCTATGACGGCCAGTCTATTGCACGTCAGCGGGTGTCGACTGGTTACATCCTTGGCGACGAAGGTTCGGGCAACCACATAGGGCGTAGACTACTAAAAGACTATTTGGAAGAACGTATGCCAAACGAAATAAGTGTCATGTTCCATGATACTTATAAACTGACTACCGACCAGTTTATCGACCGCCTCTACCGTCAGCCTAACCCCAATCGCTTCCTGGCCTCATTGGCCTCCTTTGCCGCCGATCACCAGAGTGAACGCTATATTGCTGCGGTGCTGGAAGACTGCTTTGACAGCTTTTTTTGCCAACTGGAGTCCTTAGGTGGTGCAAAAGGAAGGCCACTTCATTTGGTGGGTGGCATTACCCAGTCGTTTGCCCAGCCTTTGACCCATGCAGCCGCCCGCCGGGGCATCACCCTAGGCAAAATGCTTGGCCTCCCCATGCCCGGCCTCATCGCCTTTCACAGTCAGGCGGGCTGATCTTAAATTCCAGTTACAAGTGCAACACTAAGTAGAAAAAAAGAGTACCAAAATTTGGTACTCTCAGGTAAAATGACTACTTTTGTGTTGTCAAATGAAAAGATATAATCACCTTACCAAAGAGCAAAGATACACAATTTCTGTGTGTCTGAGAAAAAAAATGTCGCTGTCGGCAATCGCAAAATTGATAGACGTCAGTAAATCAACCGTCAGCAGGGAGATAAAAAAGAACTCCAATATGTACCGACACTATGTCGCAATCGAAGCGCAGCAGTTCTCCGAGATGAGAAAAAAGATA
>Ga0247611_10006413_pt1 | contig 15117 bp, 17 predicted proteins | sample 177DNAGHGhighgp2_FD_192422 | JGI IMG/M metagenome (GOLD analysis project Ga0247611, IMG submission 192422) | Sheep rumen microbial communities from Palmerston North, Manawatu-Wanganui, New Zealand - 1770 DNA GHGhigh gp2 | ecosystem: Host-associated > Mammals > Digestive system > Stomach > Rumen...
GAGTATAATATTCTTAGAGGCAAGGATGTATTTTACGCACTCTGCAAGCAGAAAGGTGTGGCTCCGGCTGACCTTTTAAAACCAGAATATATGGATGCCGTAATAAAGAAATACGGCTACAAGGACTGGGATAATATCTATGCTTCCATAGGCCACGGCGCCATCAAGGAAGGACAGGTATTTTCGAGGCTTCAGGATGAATATGACAAGCATCATCCTAAGGAGATCACCGATGAGGAGTACTTAGAGAGCTTAAAGGATCCGAAGCGTGCAAGAAATATCCCTACCATGACCAAGGGCAGCATCATAGTACACGGTGCTGACGATCTTGCGGTACATTTCTCAAAATGCTGTTCACCTGTACCGGGAGATGAGATAGTGGGATTTGTGACCCGCGGCAGGGGTATATCCATACACAGGACGGACTGCAGCAATATACTTACACTTCCGGAGATAGACAGAAAACGCCTTCAGCCCGCAGAATGGAATACAGCTGTGGCTCCTAAGGAGGAAAAACTGTTCTTAGCAGAAGTAAGGATATTTGCAAGAAATCAGGCCGGCGTACTTTTAGGCATCTCAAAAGTACTTACCGAAAACAACATAACCATCATCTCCATGAATGCGAGAGCGGGCAAGCAGGAAACCGCTACCATCACGGTAAGCTTCAATATCAAGGATACGGAAACACTCAACTCCATTATCTCAAAGCTCAGAAACGTAGAGAATATCATAAACGTTGAAAGAGCTATGGGAGGCTGAGGAAGGTTATGACAATAGAAAAAATATCAGTAGGAGCGCTGCAGGTAAACTGCTACATTCTCTTTGATGAAAATACAAAAAAAGCAATAGTTATTGACCCCGGTGACGACGCAGACCGCATTTATAAAAAGCTTAAGAACGAGCTTAATGTGGAATGCGTTGCCATACTGTTAACCCATGGTCATTTTGACCATATTATGGGTGTGGAGGAATTAAAGGGGCTGACAGGCGCACCGGTATGGGCCGGAGCTGATGAATACAGGCTTCTTACCGATGCGGATATTAATGTTTCCAAAAGGATCAGAAGAGCTACCGAGATTATCCCCGACAGACTTTTAAAAGACGGGGAACGCGTTGAGATTTCGGGTTTGAGTTTTAAGGTGATATTCACCCCGGGGCACACTGAGGGAAGCGTATGTTACTATTTTGAGAAAGAAAAAGTGCTCATTACCGGGGATACGCTGTTCCGCTTCGGATATGGCAGGACAGATCTTCCTACAGGCAGTGAGGCGGCTCTTTTCTCATCCATAACCCAAAGACTTTTCAATTTACCTCCGGATACAAAATGTTATCCCGGACATGGGGAGGCTACCGACATTGCAACTGAACGTAATAATTTCGGGCTTTGATATGACACAGGAGGTCGGACCTCTTATAAAGTCATTTTATCCGGGTACGGAAGTAAATATAAAGTATGAAGTATCAAGTATTTTGCCTGATATGCCGATAAAACTTATAGATGGTAAAATATCAGAAACCACTCGTGACAGTGAAAACGGTACGAAAGGATGTGCAGAGAGCGGACTCGGGGGAGACCGGGCAGATTGCCTGGATATAAGACTTGCTGACACATCCTTCACCATCGTCTTTAACGGTAAAGAAGTTAATACCACACCGTTTAATTATGTGGATGTCCCTGATGAGCACATGGTTTATGAAAAGCGAAGAAAAAGAGCATATAAGAACCTGCTCTTAAAGGAACTGTACAAAGTGCTTTTTAAGGAGACCGGACGTACGCTTCCGTGGGGGATATTGACCGGAGTCAGGCCCACGAAGCTTTTATTTGAGCGTCTTAAAAAGGGTACTGTCGGTAATATCACATATATGACCACAGAGTATCTCTGTTCGCCGAAAAAGGCAGGTCTTGCTCAGAAAACGGCAGCCAGAGAGCTTGAGATATTAAACAGATTCGATTATAAAAACGGCTACAGCCTATATGTGGGCTTTCCATTCTGTCCGAGCATATGCAATTACTGCTCGTTCGGCTCGCACCCGATAGACAGGTACGGGGACCTCGTACAGGCTTATATAGACGCGCTTTTAAAGGAAATAAACAAAACCTGCGGTATACTGAGAAACAAAAAGCTGCAGACCATATATTTCGGCGGAGGCACACCTACAGCAGTTTCGGCCGAACAGCTGAAAAGCGTTATCGACCGCGTAAAGCAGAGCTTTGAGATGAGTGATGTATTGGAGTTCACCGTTGAAGCGGGACGACCCGACAGTATCGATGCGGAAAAGCTGCAGATGTTAAAGGAAGAGGGGATCACCAGGATCTCGATCAACCCTCAGTCCATGTGTGAGCGGACGTTAGAGCTTATAGGCAGAAAGCATACCGCAAAGCAGACGGTGGAGGCTTTTAATCTTGCGAGATCCATGGGCTTTGACAATATCAATATGGACCTCATCGCGGGACTCACCGGCGAAAGCTTTTCGGATATGAAATATACATTAGATGAAGTAGGAAAGCTTGTACCTGACTGCATAACCGTGCACACACTCGCTTTAAAGCGTGCGGCCCGTCTTACCACACAGAAGGAACTTTACGTGGGGCAGGAAGCATCTGATGTAGAAAAAATGGTGGATTATGCCGCCGATTTCTGCATGGATAGAGGATACGAGCCATATTATCTCTACCGCCAGAAAAATATGACGGAAAACCTGGAAAATGTCGGATATGCATTACCGGGGAAGGAAGGCTTGTATAACATCCTCATCATGGAAGAGGTACAGCAGATACTTGCCTTAGGTGCCGGGGCATCATCTAAATTCATAGACAGAAATATAACAAACGGCAGACGTTTCGGCCGTATAGAAAATGTCAAAAACGTTTCGGAGTACATAAACCGTATTGATGAAATGACTGACAGAAAGCTGGAGTGCTTTTCTTAAAGATTATAAAAGATACTAAAGGGGTAACTAATGTTTAGGGGACGTAGAGAATTACTGGGGCTTTTCAGTGTCGATGAACGATCCTTCGGAGATATAGGGGATGTCGGTCCTGAAGCAGTAGAAGAAATAGAAAAAGCCGCCATGGAAGACAGCGAGGAAGCTATCGACCACGGTATCCTTGTGGCTAACCTGGCACTGCGTCTGGCCCAGGAGCTCAAATTCGATGAGGATTTCTGCAAGCGTGTGGCAGAAGCAGGTATAGTGCATGACATAGGAAAGCTGCAGATCAGTAACTACCTGTACGGACGTAAGGAAGGCGTGTTGCGAATAGAGGAAATCAAGTATGTCCGCCGTCATCCTACTCTCGGTTATGAATACCTAAGCGAAAAAGAGATAGGTGACGAAGACTTCCGCAACATGATCCTTCACCATCACGAGAACTATGACGGTTCAGGATATCCTGACAATATCAAAGGGGATCTGATCCCGATAGGTTCAAGGATCCTCCGTATCTGCGACGTATATGCGGCGCTTGTTTCGGAACGTCCTTACAGAGCGGCATTTGACAAGGAAAATGCCATGGAGCTCATGATCGATGAAGTGAAAAACTTTGATATGAAGTATTTCCTTGCATTCATGAGAGTGGTGCACGGCGACGGGATAAAAGATATAGATGACTACATCAAGAGATGTAATTCCAAGGTACATGTAAAATCAAAACGAAGGTAAATAAAAATCAGGTCCGAAAGGGTCTGATTTTTTTATGTGCTGATTGACTTAAACCATGTTAATTGGTATACTTTTAATGATTGTAAGAAAGTTGAAACTATCTGATGATCAGAAAGGTTTTTGTTAAAATGAAAAGGCATGTCATGAACTTAATGCCTGCTCCGTTAAAGATGATCCGGGAAGGCAGGAAGACAATAGAACTTCGTCTGTATGATGAAAAAAGAAAACAGATAAATATTGGTGATATTATCACGTTTATTAATACCGAAAACAAGGACGATGAATTAACAGCCCTGGTCACGGACCTGTATGTATTTAATAATTTTGACGAACTGTATAAAAACCTTCCTCTACTTGAATGCGGGTATATCGAAGATGATATAGCTTCAGCTTCACCTGCAGACATGGAGTTATACTATCCGAAGGATAAGCAGAAGTTATATGGTGTTGTAGGTATAAAGCTATCTTTGGATGTAAAAGAAATAAAAAAAGGACAAAGTGGAGCCGGGGTATATGATATAAGCGGTTTGCGGATTTTTAAACATATAAAACGTGATCAAATAGAAAACGGAATGTTTGATACTTATACTAAAGAAGCATCGTTTTACCGGTCAGTATGTCCTAAGTCATTTTTACCTGATGTTCAGGATATTGAAATATCCGACGATGAGATAACTTTTGTTATGAAGAAATACAGAGACCTGGACAAAGATAATATAAGCAGCGGATGTATTCGGAAAATTGCAACTGTATTGGCGGATATCCATTCTATGGAGATACCGGAGTTTTTATTAAGCGGTAAGAAATACACAGACATTATATCTAACGAAGAGATAAAAAAATGTGTAGATGGATGGAACAGTGTATTGGGAGAGCATCCGGGGGCATTTGATGCTTCATTGCTTAAGGAGATATCAGAGAATATCAACAGCATTATTTCATGGCATAATTCAGAAGATAAAGTTTTGTCCCACGGGGACTTTCATTGGGACAACCTGTTAACAGACGAAACAGGTGAAATTAAAGTGTGCGACTGGCAAGGAGTAAACGTCGATGGGGAATCAGCCGACATCAGTTTCTTTTTCAGCCGTTTGGAAGCAGATGGGGTTTCGATAGACAGAGCTCTCTTTTTAAAATATTATTCTGAAGAGATAAAAAGAAAAAAAGGAACTGTTACAGATACTAAAGAAATAGAGGGACATATTGAGGCGTCAAATGTTATAACTGCATTTAGGTTTTGGCACTATTATCTTCACGGAAATCCTTTTGAAAGGGTGCGGGAAATATACGGAAAGATGGTAGAAGATTATATTAAATCGAGACGGTGATAATATGGAAAACATTATAATAAGAAGAATGGAAATAGAAGATGCTGAGGCTGTTACGGATATCCTGATAAAATCCTGGCAAACAGCATATAGAGGCATAGTCAGTGATGAACACCTGGATAATATGGACAGGGTTACACTGACTGACAGGAGAAGAAAACAATATAAGGATTATATTGTTGCTGTTTTTGAAGGGCGTATTGTCGGTTACTGCTGGTATATGAACGATAACTCATTTACAAATGATGTACCGGATATAGACTGCGAAGTAGTAGCACTCTATGTAGATCCTGAATTAAAAAGAAACGGATTGGGCAGGCAGCTGCTTTTATATGCTATTGATGATCTGAAAAAACAGGGCAGAAAGAAAATGATAATCTGGTGCTTGAAAGAAAACTATCCCTCCAGAAAATTTTATGAAAAAATGGGTGGAGAAATTATTGGAGAGCATACTACAAATATCGGTTATAAAGATTATGATGAAGTAGGCTTTCTATACAGGCTGTAATGTTTAAGGAAGGGTTTTCGACTTAAATGAAAAGGCATATCATGAACTTGATGCCTGCTCCGTTAAAGATGATCCGGGAAGGTAGAAAGACTATAGAACTACGTTTATACGATGAAAAAAGAAAACAGATAAGTATTGGTGATATTATCACGTTTGTTAATACCGAAGATGATATCGCTTCCGCCTGCAGGGTTAAAAAATAGTAAATACTAAGGATAAGGAATAAAGATGGATAAACCAAACATGATCAAAGAAAATGTGGATACTTTATATGAAACAAAGTTCCTGAAACTTTACGATTATCGGTATCTTGAAGGAAAGCATTACTTCTGTTCGAGCAGGCGTAATACTGAAGATCTGGTCGCAATAAAATCTGACGAAAATTTCAAAACTATGCTGCCGGATGCAGTTACAATTGCTGTTGTTTTACATCTTCCGAACGAAACCCCCAAACTGCTTCTCTCATATGAATACAGGTATCCGGTCGGCAGGTTTCTGCTTAGCCCCATAGCCGGGCTTCTGGACCCTGAGGACAGTGAGTGTGACGATCCCTTAAGAAGCGGAGCGGTAAGGGAGATATTTGAAGAGACAGGCATAAAGGTTTCGGAGAACGATAAGATCACGATACTGAACCCCTGCGCATTTTCAACCCCGGGCATGACGGATGAGAGCAATGCTTTCCTGAGTGCTGATATAACCATTCCGGATACTTCCATGATTAACCAGACTGGAGCGGTAGGGTCTGAACTGTTCAACGGTTTTGAACTGGTCAGTGTTGATGAAGCTAAGGAAATCTACAAATCCGGGAAAGATAAATATGGCAACACATTTTCGCTTGCAACATGGGCAGTCCTCGGATGGTTCGTGATGCGGTATACTTAAATGACAGGAGTATTAAAGGAATATGGATACAATATATTATGTAGTTGAAAGCATAGATGGAGATTATGCCAATCTTAAAAGGACGGATGCTGATTCTGACGAGCTTAAGCTTGTGGCAAGAGCATTGCTGCCAGATGAAATTGATGTCGGAACAAAACTGAAATATGAAGCGTTTGAATACGAGGTGATATAAAATGTATTATGTACCTGATGGAACTGATAAATGTGGGTTTTATGAGTGCAGCAGCTGTGGAAACCGTTTCTTAGATGTCAGGATAGCACCAAGTTTGGTATGCCCGTACTGCGGCGAAGAACCGGATATGGAGCTCGGTCCCGATGACGAAATGCCCGATACCGCAGAGAGCGCTAAACTTATAAAGATGCTGCAGGGAGAAGAAGTCGAAGAGTATGACACACTCCTGAGTCTTGCGATCACCGGAGGAGATTTTAACTGGATATAAGGTGTAACAGATGAATGAAGGAAAAAATTATGGAGAAGAGGAATACGGTGCGGATTGCAGTGCGGAGTTTATCGGATAGTTCAGCTGTTATCTGATGTGGTTTAAAGAGATATAAAGCGATAAGAAAGAAAATATTGAGATGTTAATTGATTTTCATACACATACTTTCCCCGACGGGTTGGCAAAGAAAGTCCTTCCGAAGATTGCCGGGGATGCGTCTATACGTTATTATACAGAGGCTACCAATTCTTCGTTACTGGAGTCCATGGATAGGGCGCATGTTGACATGAGCGTTATTTTACCTGTTGTAACCAAACCCTCACAATGTGAGACGATAAATAAAACTGCGATAGAAATAAATGACAGGTATTTCCCAAGACTATTGTCATTTGGCGGGATACATCCTGACAATGAGAACTACAGGGAAATCCTTAAAAGTATTAAGGAGTCCGGTATAAAAGGTATCAAGCTGCACCCGCTGTATCAGGGCGTTGCTATAGATGATATAAGGAATCTGAGGATAATAGATTATGCAAGTGAGCTTGGTTTGATCGTAGTGATACATGCCGGAAAGGATTTAAGTTTCCCCGGAGATCTTGCAGATCCCGACAGGATAAGCCGTATGCTTGATGAGGTTAAACCGGAAAAAATGGTACTTGCACATATGGGGTCATATGCTAAATGGGAAGATGTATATGAGCTGTTGTGCGGAATAGGAGCATATCTGGATACCTCGTTTTCTCTGAATCCTGTACGTCCTTTAGATGATACTAAGGAGGGCTGGGACAGTCTTGAGGCAAATCCGATACTTGTTCCGCCGCTTAAGCCGGAACTGTTCAGGAAAATAGTGGAAAAGAATGGCGCGGATCATATGCTGTTTGCCAGTGACAGTCCATGGTGCGATCAGAAGGAGACATTTGAATTGGTGGATGCATGCCTTAGTGAATCCGAAAAGGATGCGGTGTATTATGGCAATGCACTACGGCTGTTGGGACTGTCGGATACTATTTTTGAACAGAGATGATGGAGAAAAAATGATTACAGTGATTACATATGAAGACTATAAGTTTAGATTGTCGTTTTGGCAATTTTGCTGAAAAAAATCATTACCTGACCGGAAATTATTATACATAAATACCTATTGACATACTGTGTTAGTAGGTATATACTGTTGATCACAAGGTTAGAAAACCTGTGAATCTTTTAGAAAGGATTATGTGATATGAGCAGAATAGCAGTTTATACAATATCATGTATGTGTATGTGTCGAATGCTAAACTCCCGGGCAGTTAATGAGGTCGGGCGTCTGGCTCATATGTCATGCGCCTAAATAAAGGATTCGATCATTTCGGATTTATGAAGACCTTTGCCCGGGAGTATATTTGCCCCGGGCTTTTATTATGCTCTATGGGTAACTTGGTTTCATATCACGAAATAATATAAAAATCAGAGGAGTAAAAGATCATGAAAAAAGTAACAAGATTTATCGCAGTATTATTCAGTATCGTTCTTGGAATTGCAGCACTTACGGGCTGCTCATCAGAAGAACAGAAAACAAACGCAGATGATAAACGTATCTATAGGACACTTGATGAGATCAAGAGTTCAGGCACAATTAATATCGGTGTTTTTTCCGATAAGAATCCATTCGGATATGTTGATGAGAACGGCAGTTATCAGGGATATGACGTATACTTTGCCGAAAGGATAGGCAAGGATCTTGGAGTAAAGATCAACTACGTATCCACCGAGGCTGCCAACAGGGTTGAATATCTTGAAACAGGCAAGGTTGACATTGTTCTTGCTAATTTTACGGTAACAGCCGAAAGAGCAGAAAAAGTAGATTTTGCACTTCCTTATATGAATGTTGCTTTAGGCGTTGTATCACATAATGATCATGTGATCACAGATCTTTCACAGATTGGTGCTGATGAGCAGGTTATCGTTATTTCAGGAACAACTGCAGAGACCTATCTTGAGAAGAACCATCCTGATATCAAGCTTCAGAAGTTTGATACCTACGCAACCGCAAAGACCTCTTTTGAGAACCGTACCGGTGTTGCATGGGCAAATGATAATACAGAAGTTATCGCTTTTGCTATAGAAAATAATGGTTATACCGTAGGAATTCCTTCACTCGGAAGCCAGGACACCATCGCACCTGCTGTAAGCAAGGGCAATACAACGCTTCTTGACTGGATTAATAACGAGATCAAGTCATTGGCAGGTGAAAATTTCTTCCATGCCGATTATGAGGCAACTTTGCTTTCAACTTACGGCAAGGAGTATGAAGACACTCTTGTTGTTGAAGGGGGCGTAACTACAGCCGGATCTGCAGCCGGAGCAGTAGCAGGAACAACCGGCAATACACTTGATATTGAACGAGGCAATGGTGAGACCATTAAGATTGCAGCTTCGGCAACACCTCATTCTGAGATACTTGAGAAGGCAGAGCCTATTCTGGAACAATATGGTTACAAACTTGATGTTGTGGTATTTGAGGATTATGTTCAGCCCAATCTTGTGGTTGAATCAGGTGAATTCGATGCTAACTATTTCCAGCATGTTCCTTATCTTGACAGTTTTAATGCAGAACAGGGAACGCATCTTGTAAATGCGGGTGGTATCCACTATGAGCCTTTCGGTATCTATCCCGGTACGAAAAAGAGCTTATCCGATATAGCTGACGGTGACAGCATTGCGGTTCCAAATGATACTACAAACGAGGCAAGAGCACTCCTGCTCCTTCAGGATAACGGTCTCTTAAAACTTAAGGACGGTGTAGGTCTGACTGCTACGGTAAACGATATAATTGAAAATCCTAAAAACATTCAATTTGTTGAACTCGAGGCTGCACAGGTGGCACGTGTTGTAAATGAAGTGGAGTATGTTGTATTAAACGGCAACTATGCGCTTGAAGCCGGTTATTCGGTTGCCAAAGATTCTATCGCATATGAGGCCAGCGATTCTGTAGCAGCTAAAACATATGTAAATATCATTGCGGTTCTGGCCGGTAATGAGTCGGACAAAAAGATCAAAGCTTTGGTAAGTGTACTCAGATCCGATGAGATCAAGCAGTATATTAAAGACACTTACGACGGTGCCGTAGTTTTCTTTGAATAAACGATCGAAAAATAAAACCTTTTGCCGGATGACATTATCCTGGGTTAAAGTTGAATCTTTACACACGGATCGATGCTGTCCGGCAAAGGGCGTGCTTAAGGATAACAATCATAAAGAGGATTATAGAATATGAGTGAGATTGAGATCAGAAATCTGACTAAGAGATTTGAAGTTAAAGGTAATACCGTAACTGCACTTAACAATGTCAGTCTGAACATTGAAAAAGGCGATATATACGGAATTATAGGTATGTCGGGTGCAGGAAAGAGTACCCTTGTCAGGTCGATCAACTTCCTTGAAAAACCAACCGAAGGTACGATAATAATAGATGGTACGGATCTGTCTTCTCTTTCTGAAAAGGAACTCAGGGAAAAACGTCGTGGAATTGGTATGATCTTTCAGGGATTCAATCTGCTTGAACAGAAAAACGTGCTCGACAATGTCTGTTTTCCTCTGGAAATTGCCGGGATAAAGCGAAGGGATGCAAGGGTACGTGCCAAGGAGCTTCTTGACACCGTAGGATTGGCTGAAAAGGCGAAGGTATATCCTTCCCAGCTCTCAGGCGGGCAGAAACAACGTGTGGCTATCGCCAGAGCACTTGCCACGAATCCGGGAATCTTACTTTGCGATGAGGCTACCAGTGCGCTTGATCCTCAGACAACGGAATCAATTCTGAGTCTGTTAAAGGAGATCAACGAGAAACTTGAGATCACGATTGTTGTTATAACGCATCAGATGTCAGTTGTGACAAGTATATGCAAGAATGTTGCAATCATTGATAACGGTATTCTGGTTGAGGAAGGTGATGTTGCAAGTGTATTCGAGCATCCCGGGTCTGATGCGGCTAAGGAACTGCTCTTTGGAAACCGGCCGGTATACTCGCCTGTGGAACATTTGAACGAGGCCAGGAAAATAAGAATTATATTTAACGAGAATTCGGCTTATGAGCCTGTAATAGCCAATCTTATCCTGAAATATCGGACAGCTGTGAATATTTTGAAGGCTGATACGCGAAATGTCGGAGGAAAAGCACGGGGTGAGATGGTCTTAGGTCTTCCTGACGGTGAAGAACTTCAGAACGATATGATCGAAAGCTTGAAGAAAAGCGGACTGTCTGTAATGGAGGTGAATGAAGATGTTTACTGAAAAAGTGATCAGCATGATCTTAGTCGGAATCAAGGATACACTTTATATGACACTGGTTTCAACATTTTTCGGATATGTACTGGGACTTCCTCTCGGAATCCTTCTGAATGTAACACGAAAAGACGGTCTAAAACCCAACAGGATTATTTACGGTATAGGCGGATTTATCTGCAATATTGTCAGAAGCATACCATTTCTGATACTGCTTATCTTACTGATACCGTTCACAAGACTTGTAGTAGGTCAGAGCTACGGGTCGACCGCTACGATCGTTCCGCTTGTAATCTGCGCTGCACCCTATATAGCAAGAGTTGTCGAGTCGTCACTTAACGAGGTTGATGCAGGGGTAATTGAAGCTGCCAAGGCGATGGGAGCAAGCAATCTGCAGATTATTTTCAAAGTACTGCTTGTGGAAGCAAGGGTTTCGCTTTTTACCGGTGCGACTATTACTACAGGCCTGCTTCTGGGTTATTCTGCGATGTCCGGAACCGTAGGCGGCGGCGGACTCGGTGACATAGCGGTCAGATACGGTTATTACAGATGGCAGACCGATATCATGATAGTTACGGTTATCCTGCTTATCATAATATTCCAGATTATTCAGCATTTTGGAACGACGCTTTCGCGCCGTATAGATCACAGGAAGAGATGAAAAAATGAGCTTGGAAGTTATAGAAAACTATTTGCCGATGTTTGGAGATGCATTCCTGCTGACGGTAAAGATCGGATGGATAGGGATCGTACTTGCATTTGTTCTCGGAATCGGGTGTGCTTTTACATTGTATTACAAGGTTCCTTTCCTGTCGTTTATTGTAAAGTGTTATATAGAACTTTTTCGTAATACACCATTGCTTGTTCAGTTGTTTTTCATATATTACGGGCTGCCGACAGTGGGAATCAGAATCTCTGCAGAACTCTGCGGAATACTCGGACTTGGACTCCTAGGCGGAAGCTATATGGCGGAGAGTATAAGGAGTGGTCTTGACGCAGTACCTCTGATACAGACGGAGAGCGCGTTATCGCTCGGAATGACAAAATGGCAGATATTCAGGCTTATCATATGGCCACAGGCGTTCGGTATGAGCGTGCCCGGACTGGTAGCAAATGTGATATTTCTTTTGAAAGAAACCAGTGTATTCTCGGCTATAAGTCTGATGGATCTGATGTTTACAGCCAAGGATCTTATCGGTCTTCATTATAATACGACTGAAAGTCTGTTTTTACTGGTATTATTTTATATTCTGATGCTCCTTCCTGTTTCTTTTGCGGGAAGTTATATTGAGAAGAAGGCACGTTTCGGTATGTTTGGAGAATAGAGATATGGGAATAGAAGTCATTTTCAAAGGAAAAAATCTTTTGCGGCTCTTAGAAGGTTTAGGCGCTGCGATGAAAATAAGTCTTATTTCTGTTATTATAAGCATAGTGTTGGGTATTGTGCTGGGAATGCTGATGGCATCGAAGAGACCGATGATAAATCTGATCCTGAGGATATATCTTGAGATTGTCAGAATCATGCCGCAGATGGTACTTCTGTTCATTGTATTTTTCGGGTTTACGAAGCTGACAGGACTCAATCTTTCAGCTGAAACTGCAGCATTGATAGTATTTTCTTTCTGGGGAAGTGCAGAGATGGCGGATCTTGTCAGAGGTTGTCTTATCAGTATCCCGCCTATTCAGTATGAAAGCAGTCAGGCGTTGGGTTTGAGCAGGATCCAAACATATATTTATGTAATAATCCCGCAGATAGTCAGAAGGCTTTTGCCGTTGTCTATCAATCTGATTACGAGAATGATCAAGACTACAAGTCTTGTTATGATGATAGGTATAGTAGAAGTACTCAAGGTCGGACAGCAGATCATCGAGGCTAACAGAAAAAGTGCGCCAAACGCTGCATTCGGTGTGTTTGCGGTGATATTCCTGCTGTATTTTCTGGTGTGCTGGCCGATAAGCTGCCTTTCAAAATATCTTGAAAAGAAGTGGGCAAACTGAACTGTGAATAGAATCATAAGATATATTATATATGTGGTATGAGGTTAACAAAATGGATTACAAACAACAGAAAGAAGAAATACTGAAAATCGATCATCTGCATAAAAACTACGATGAATTGACTGTGCTCAAAGATATAAACCTCACGGTAAATAAAGGAGAGGTTGTGGTAATAGTAGGACCTTCCGGGTGCGGAAAAAGTACATTACTGCGCTGTATTAACGGGCTTGAGGACATTCAGGACGGTAAAGTTATTTTAGAAAGCGAGATGATCAATCCGTTGCCGGGGAAAAATACCTCATACAGACAAAAAATCGGCATGGTCTTTCAAAGCTATGATCTTTTTCCGCATAAAACCATTCTCGGAAATGTGATGCTTGCCCCGCTTAAGGTTCAGAAAAGAAACAAGGACGAAGTACGCAGGGAAGCAGAACAGTTATTGGAGAAAGTAGGCTTGTCGGCCAAAAAGGACAACTATCCCAGACAGCTTTCAGGAGGACAGAAACAGAGAGTCGCTATAGTAAGAGCCCTTATTATGCATCCTGAAATCCTTTTGTTTGATGAGGTCACCGCGGCACTTGATCCCGAGATGGTCAGAGAGGTTCTGGATGTTATCCTGGATCTGGCAAAACAGGGACGTACAATGCTTATAGTTACGCATGAAATGGCATTTGCAAGGGCTATAGCCGATCGCATTGTTTTTATGGACGGAGGTTCGGTTATCGAAGAATCCGATCCCGAAAGATTCTTTACCTCACCAGAAACCGAAAGAGCAGCCAGGTTTTTAAGCACATTTGAATACCAACAAAATAAATAATTAAATAATTAAACTGCCCAATGCTGCCCAATGTTAATGGAACCACCCCTTCCCGGCTTTCGTCTAATGACTGTTAAAACAAAAGCTGTAAATTTAAAATGGAGAGGAAGGTATTTTATGAAGAAGGCATTGTCATTAATTATCATTTTGTGCGTGGTTGTCAGTATGTTCACCGTTTCTGCGGACGCAAAATCAGATTCTAAAACTAAAACTATAACAATGTACCTCGAGGGAGAGATCAGAGGGGTACAGGTAAACTGCGAGGTTCCCTACTATAGCAAATGGAAGGCACCTAAAGAGACTGTTACCGGCAGGAGTATGGAATTTACAACTTCCAAGGATGAAACCGTAACCGTAGCGGTCCTTGATGCGGAAGATGAGGATGATGCAAAACTGTTGTGCAAATACCTTACAAAGAAAAAGTACAAGAAGCAGCTGTTTGCCTACCTGTGCGACGGATTTTCGATTAATATAAAGGATGCCGATAAATACTTTAAACTGAAAAAGGACGGAAACGGAAAATACATGATCATAATTGACTTAGGTGACCAGTATGGAGTGCTCAGGGCCATAGATGGATCAAATGTATTCATGTACTTTACGGAAACCGATAAAGGATCAGTTTCCGCTTCACTTAAGAAGAAGCTGATTTCCTATACCAAGCAGGTAACCATAGAGACAAAGGCCGTGGGCGTCAACGGATCGGACTTAGGATCGATCAATGAGGGTGAGCAGCTTAATATCGAGCTTGATCCTAATAAGGTAATATTTGAAGACGTATATACAAATATGGCGTGGGGATACCAGAAGCAGGCTACATACATCCTTGGTGATGGCAGGGTTTATACATACAATTACAGTAAAAATCCCGAAAAGCTGGAGGATCTGTCGGAAGAGAGCGTCATAGAGTATCTCAAAGGAACGGAACCTACATGTGTGATGAGCAAGACATATCTTATGAAACTGTATTCATACGCCGAGCAGATCAATCCTGATGCAGCATACACCACACAGCATGAAAGGTACGACTACGGTCAGAGAGCCCTGTATTTCCATGCCGAAGATGGTACAAAAGTAAAGTGTTCTTGTTATGGTGATGTAAGATATATCTACGATGATGATTATGCCAAAATGGTTGAGAGTCTTTGGGAAGAGTGGTATATGTACTGCGAGGAGGCATAAATAAGATTAACGATATAACAG
>Ga0247611_10006414_pt1 | contig 15114 bp, 11 predicted proteins | sample 177DNAGHGhighgp2_FD_192422 | JGI IMG/M metagenome (GOLD analysis project Ga0247611, IMG submission 192422) | Sheep rumen microbial communities from Palmerston North, Manawatu-Wanganui, New Zealand - 1770 DNA GHGhigh gp2 | ecosystem: Host-associated > Mammals > Digestive system > Stomach > Rumen...
AGTGGATTGATAATGTGAAAACTGTATTTTGTTTTCACTCATTGTACATTGTCTTCCCTTTTCGGACACTCATGGAAATCGTTGTGTTTTTTGTTTCTATGGTTCCATTTTTAGAGGAAAGATACAACTTTTTTGCCGATACCAGCAAGAAAAATGTTGTTCTCTCTCCGATAAGATGTTCCACACCCGCTGTCTGCTCCGTATTGCCGATGCCTCTCTGTGCTCGTGGTTACAGACTGGACACACCTCGGGGCTTTCTTGCCGACAACGATGTGGTTTTGAGCATTGCCAAATCATATTACTCACGCGGTTGAAGTCGATGCCTTCGTCAACCCTAATGACCGATTTGGGTTCATTTCTCAATTGCCCAGTTGTCCGGGCAGACGCAGTTTCTCTTTCTTTGGGAAGGTGGACTCATAGGCTTCGAAGTCCTCAGGATGATGGTTGGCAACAAAATACCCTTTTGGAGGCGTATACGTTGCCTCTGTTATTCCGTGGTCCTTAAGCCAGTTAGGGATAAGCTCTTGTGCAAGGAAATAGGGGACCTCGGCTTCGTGGGGCTCATCATGGTAGTGGATGCCGTATTTGCTGGCAAGGTCGAAACCTGCATGGCGGTAGAAGTCAATGTTGCCCTCCATGCAGAGGAACCCGACACCCATCGCACGAGCCCTCTCCAACGCATAGTTCAGCAATCGGAGCCCATAGCCCTTGCGCTTGTAGTCGGGATGTATGCTGATGGGACCGAAAGTCCACGATGGCACATGCTCGCCGTTATCCAGCACCAGCTCCGCTCTCGAAAACATGACATGCCCCATAATGTGGCCATCAAGCTCCATCACGTAGTCCAGCTCGGGAATAAAGTCCGTGTTGTTGCGATATTGATTCAGCACATAATGCTCCAGGCATCCTGGACGGTAGACGTTCCAGAAAGCCTCGCGGGTCAAGTTCTCCACCTCGCGGTAATCCTCTGGTTTCTCTAATCTGATATTTATTTTCATTGTTTTTTTATTGATTGAGGCTAGGAATACTATCAATTATCAATGTCATATTTTCTTTCATATCCTAAGAACGAATGTCTGTGATGCGCTCAAGTAGTTCTTTCCATTAGCCACCACTCTTATTAAAGCGTATGGGAATCATGGTGGTTATAATGCATTTCTTGTTCATTCTCCTTTCAAATATTTCTCTGCTTCACGGTCGAAGTCGGAGATGTATTCGCGGTCTTGGCGTATGCGGAAAATCTCGTATTCTTTCGTGGCTTTGTCAATGGCTTGGTCGTGAGAGACAGTGCCTTTGTCGGCAAGGATATTGCGTCGGTTGGTGGAGAGGAACACATCAGTCTGTTTCAGCCAGTCGGCCATACTCATCAATATTTCGTCCTCAGCCATCAACTCGGCATAGTCAATAAACATTGTCACTAAGCGGTTGAGTCGTGACAGTTCTTTCTCGTTGAGGTAGTTTTTGGCGATGGTAACATCATGCTTCAATATCTTTCCATTTGGAGCAGCACTCCATGTGGTCAGTCCCATTGTGGGTTGTGCAGAATCAGCACGTTCATAGATAAGCTCTGCAGCGGTCTTGCCCGTTACGGCAAAGTGAAGCTTGTTTTGCACAAATGAATAGAACGCTTTGGTGGTCTCGCTTTTCTTGTCGTAGTCGTAGCTGCATTGCTCAAACACATCGGCAATTTTTTGGTAGGCACGGCGTTCGCTGGCTCTAATCTCGCGGATACGTTCAAGCAGTTCATCAAAGTAGTCTTTCCCGAAAGGTTGGCCGTTCTTGAGCATATCGTCATTCAGCACAAAACCCTTAGTGATATATTCTTTCAAGGTTTTGGTTGCCCAAATACGGAAGGCCGTTGCCTGATGTGAGTTGACTCGATAGCCGACAGCGATAACAGCATCAAGATTGTAGAAAGTAGTTAGGTAGTTCTTGCCATCCGAAGCAGTTGCCGAGTTTTTCTCGGTAACTGAATTCTTATCCAGTTCTCCTTCGGAAAAGATTTTCTTCAAGTGGAGAGAAATGTTGTCGGTCGAACAACCGAATAGTTCTGCCATAGCCTTCTGTGTCAGCCAGAAAGTCTCCTTGTTATAGTAAACGCTGACACACACATTACTCTCATTGTTCTGATAGAGAACGATGCTATGCTGTGTTTGTTGTATTTCTTTTTTCTTCATGTCGTTTTCTGTCTTTTTTACAGATACTCATTTCTGACAGATTCTAATCATTTGTTAACGTCGTTATCTATTACTTCCCAATAACCGCCTTTATCTGGCCCCACACGACGTAGCAATCCCTTTTCTTGGAGTTTTTTGATGTTTCTCCATACAGTCGTTCGCTCAAGGCTTAATTGTTTTGTGATTTCATCGTAAGTTAGATACTTGTTTTCTTTAATAAGGTGCAGAATGCCTTGTTGTGTCTTGTTTGTTTTTTCAGTTGCATTTTCAGTTGCATTTTCAGTTGCACTTACAGTTGCACTTACATGGTCAATTTGTACACTCGCGGGGAAGGTAATTCGGATAAAGTTATCGGTGAAACGGAAACAATCTTCACCGTAAGCACGAAGGATGCGGGGTATGCCAGAGCCCAATGATTCCACGATATCGAGGTCGCGATAAATACGCATCAGCTCTTTGTTGCGTGGGATGGAAATACCAGTAAAGAATTCCTCTCTACTGAGCGATTCAGGAAGTCTGCCTGCAGAGGTGATTTCCAGCCTATCGGGGAAAATCTCAAACTTGGGTGGCACTTCAAAGGAATAGTCATTATGCACGATGGCATTGATGACTGCTTCGCGCACCGCCACCCTGTCCCAGAGAGGCGTTTCGACCCGTTCCATAGGAGTAATCCTCGCAGCCGTCTTGTTCTCTATCTCCAACTTTGTCAGTACGCTTTTGGTGGCTTTGATAAGTGAGCAGTATCCATACTCGTTGTTCTCTATCAAGTCACATCGGTCGAGGCTGGAATATTTTGCCACCTTTATGGAGTTATTGTTCTCGTCTGCCAACAGGTAGGCCACATAGTTGTACTCACCCTCTTTTGTTATCAGCTCGAGGCTACGCTTAAAATTGTCGTTTAGGCGCTTGCTCCGTTCATCATAGTATATGCGCAGTTGCTCGAATGATAAATCTTGACGATTCGAGACAATTTTGCTGATGGAATTGCGTGTACGCATAGCAAAGAGTCGGTCAATCTGCTCTTGTGGCAATGCTTCAACCGAAGTACCCACACGAATAAATGCACCGCGAGGAGTCATTCCATACTTGGTTTTAAAGTATGGTTTATCCATACCACTGGCAACTGTAACCTTCACAATAGACTTGCCATCTTTTGTCTCTGTTGCAATATCGAACAATCCCATCGCCGAGGGTGATATGTTGTTTTTTATTCTATCCTTCAGCTTAAGCATGCAACCATCTGGATCCTCCACACCAACAGTATGCCCTTCTTTGTCGATGCCAATAAAGATGTAACCACCTTCCTTATAGTTAAGGAATGCAATTACCTCTTTTTCTATGTCAAGGTCGTCAGTCAGTTCTCGTTTGAATTCTATGCGGTTGGTCTCAGTCATATTTGATTATCTTTGTTATTCAAAAGTAGTCTTGTTTCAATTTTCGTTCCGATATAGAACGATGCTATGCTGTGTTTGTTATAGTTCTTTTTTCTTCATTGCCTTTGTTCGTGGTCATATTATTTTGTTCTTTGTCATTTCTACACCATTTCTATTCTCTTATAGTTAACTTACTTGACAATCTCAATTGTCCAGCCCATATTCAAAGACTTATTGATTTTGTCAAGCATTTTCTTTTTGTCCTTCGTGCTGCTATGGGTGAGAACATAAAGGCCAGGAGCTGCTTCGCGCTGAGCACGACCATATTTTTTATCTTTGGTTGTTGCTACAATATTAATGCGGCAAAATTTCAAACCAAGTTCTCTTACCTTTACCAATCCCGCCTCGACAATAGCTGACGTAAATGTTGTTGCAGCATCGTGTTCTTGCAGTATTGTTCCGTCTTTTCTATAAATGCAGAGACCTGTCTTGGGTGCGATATTTGTAGTACGGTTTTTCCGTGGACCAATTTCTTTATGTTCCACCTCGGGGTCGGCCTCCAAACGTTTGGCGTCAATAAGTGCCGAGATATTGGTCTTGCGGGAGAGAGCCACGCTGATGGGTTCTCCTGGGTGATAATCCACCACCAGCACCAATTCTCGTTGCACCTGTTTCAATGCAGGCGCTATGGTCTCCTTAACGACTGGCAAGATTTCCTTCTTGATTATATTCTCCTCCAGTTCGCTTACCTGCTTTTCGAGGTCTTCATTTAATGAGAGACCTTCTTTCCGCAATGTCTCCATTGCCTTGTATAAATCGCTGAGTCGTGACATAAGCTATTATTGATTATCTTTGATGACAGTGCAAATTGTGCAGTCGCCGACTGCACTATTATGGCATCTTCATTTTGTGCAGTCATTGACTGCACTATTTTATTCTGACCGTGAGCAACAGATTGTACAATTGGCAATTGCAATAATGTGTCCACATGTAGGGTGTCAATAAAACCAAGGAAAGATTCTGAGCTGTACGTTTCATAGAAACCCACCATATTGTACAAGTTTCTTTTGCTATAGTCTTTCCTTCTTGGATTCATGCGTTTCAGATAGTCGGCTAATTCGCTAACCACCTTGGCTCCCCACTGGGCAGACTTCAATTGTTGAGAAATGTATTGCCCCACCTCCCAATTTGTCAGCAACGCTTCCATATTCACTTTGGCGATAGCCGATGAACGGTGCCGTTCTATCAGTGAATTGACATACTCAAACTGCTGTTCCAGTTTTGTCAGATTCGGTATAGTTGGTATTGTCTTGCTCATAATTCTATAACGTTTTGCTGGTGATGGTTATTGTTTGCCCTATTCGTCTTTTTCCCCATAATTCCTATTTTGTCATATCGTGTTGATTTTCTGTTTCTGTTAACGGAGCATTTATTTGAAGTAATAAATCGTTATATGTTAGTCCCTTGTCTCACACTTTTTGTGCTAGAAGGTATCCCGTGAACCCCGTAACTGACCCAGTATTTCTTCAAACTGTTTCATTCGTTTCTCAATAAATGCCTGATAATGGTCAAATAACACATTTAGTTTATCATGTATATTGTCCATATACTGTTGTATGGTATCAATAAGTCTAATGAGTACGAATAGGTTTACTACGCTGGTGGACCAGTCGCACTTTTTATACAATTCAATCTGTTCCACAAATGACTTGTTTTTGTGAGCATCTAAATTGTCTCGAATGGATTTGGACACTTTTGTACTAATCATCTCTTTAAAAACAGCTTTGATGCCTTTCCAAAATCCATCAAGTTCATCTTTATTAACTATTTCAGCAGGATAATTACGCATCCCGACAGAAACCTTTTTGAAAAGATCGTTTTCCCTTACTTCGAATATTATTGTATAAGCATGTTTGCTTAGCATTTTTCGCTCGGTATCATTTTGTGCTTGAATCAGTCCTATAACGGTTGTTATGGCATCCATTTGAAGAAGTGTCAAAAATCCCATCATATCATATACATCTCTGTGGGTTTGAGAAATGCCCAACCACTTCCTTTTTGCAAAAGTATCACCCACATTGCACTCAATATCTTTCATTACCTGGTTTATTTCCTTATTTAAGGACTCGATTAAACCTGCATAAAGAGCACATCTTTCCCCGGCATATTCCAACTTTTCACGCAATTCTTCCTCATCGCAGAAAAAGCCATTCGTTTTCAAATAATCAATCGTATCCGCCTCAGAATGGCGAAGTTCGAAAATCTCATTGAATGAAACCTCGTTGAAGCCCACATCTTTGACAATTTCACTTACACTTTTCTTCATTTTACAAGATTATTTAGCCAAACTTCTTTTAACCATATTTATAAACTCGTTGTCAAATATGACCAAGGGGTCATAGGGGTCATTGAATTTATCTGCTGTTACGGCATATAGTTCGTCTTTTTCGAAAGCATCGATTTGCCTTTTGTCACAAGTCCGGAACCGGAAAAGACTACTTGGCATCATTTGAGAGATGACCTCAGAAATTGGAGAGAGTAAACTTACCAATTCGTTCTGAGGTGTTCCCCCAAGTATAACTATTGATTGTAGTCTTTTTTCGAATTCTGATCTGTCCATATTGTTGTCTTTATTGATTATGAGATCATAACTTCAGCAAAGCACCTTCAATGTGCACTTTTTCTTTATATTCGTGGATAATCCCAAAGCAACCGTATCTTTATCATACGTGATAAATTCTTTCATATCGGTTCTATTTTTGTTAATACTTATTACTTCACGAGTAGAATATTTTGGATAATTGCCATTTGGCTCTTTCACAAGAACCATATCTCCTACTTCTATTACAAAATTTTCCACTTCTATTTCTACAATGCTATTATGATAAAGATGCTTTATACTAATGGTAGGATTGCTCCCTCCATTCCATTTTAATTCATATAGTCTATCGTTTAAAAAAGCATTTATGGTTTTCGCATATAGTTCCAAAAAATAAACATATTCTTTGAAATATGACAAATCCATGATGGAACTACTATTCCCATGAGCAACATCATTTCGCCGGGCAACTAAATCGTTCAGCATATCATATAAAATACCCTCCTCTGTTTGATCCATTATTCCCTTGCTTACGAAGTATGAATGTAATGGATCATAAGCTTTCATTTCATGAGATATATCAATACCTAAATAATTAAAGCATTCACAAATCACACTATGCTTATAATTGCCACCATTTTGATAGTAGTATTCTGGAATCAAATTGTTTTTATTATTAATTTTTGAGTCATATAATAATTGAATAAGTTGGTTCTCTGTTAAATGGGAATACTTTGGATATCCCAACTTCCCATGTAGTTTTTCCCATCTAGAAAAAAAATTATTTTTTATATTAGTATGATTATCATCAAATCTCTTAATCTGATTTATTAACGATTCAACATATTCTTCAATCAAGGATTCTATAAAATGTTCAAAGAAACCATATAGAGAGATAATATTTGCATTGTAGTTGTATATTCTTTCTTTTGATATGTTTCTTTTTAACAATTGAAGTTTTTCTTTGTCAGAGACAGATGTTAATGCATTTGTATTAATATCAACAACAATATCGTTGCTATTGGTTTGAAACGCAATATGTTCAGTTATGGACTTTATGTTTGCGCAGAATTGAGATAGAGCTAAATTAAGCATTTACAATATTGTTAAAATACTTTTCGACAATTTCAATACGCTCTATCATGTTTGAACGATTGGTATTTCTGCCGTTAAATTTGTCTTCATTTTCCATATGAAATTTCTTTGTACTATTTAGAATATCCTTTTTCTTTTCAATTAAGATCCTAGATTTATCAAGCATTTGAGATATCACAAACATAATTGGGTCATATAGTACAATTGCTGGCCTACTATACAATACCCAATCTTTTTTTACCTTATTATATTTCCATAATCTAAATGCATCACTCCCATATATCTTATAGACCAACTCTATAGTATCATTAAACAACTTTTCATAGTTTAATAATACTTGGTAATCAAATTTATTAGCCTCTTTTAAAAAGCAATCTAAGAAACTTTTTAAAGACATATCCTCAAATAAAGTAATATGGCGCATAGCAAAAAACCTCAACACAAGTTCAACATCTTTCATTGTATTATATATCACATTACTGTTGGGGTTATCTTCATCATCTCCCTCATTTCGAATAGAATCACCATCAATTTGAGACGGAGGAATATTAAATATACTACAAAAATACTGATTCCTTGCCAACCGAATAGTTAAGTCATTGAATGCACCAGGGAAGAAAGCGTTGCGAGACTCTTGAGGTTCTAACTTTACACCACCACTATTAATTCTCTCAAACACTAGTTGCTTAAGTTTCTCTGCTTGTTCTCTTGACTTTGCTGTTTCATTCAACAATATAATAGAAGACAGATATCGTCTATCGATACCTTTTCTAACTTTATCTGGTAAGGTAGAGTACTTGCGGCCTTCCAACTCTTTCCAATATTCTAAGCCAATAAGAGCGAACTTATCCTCGTAGAAGTCTAATATTGCTGTCATTCTTTGTAATCCATCCATTACTTCATAATAAGAGAACTCTGTTTCATATAAGAAAATAGGTGGAATAGGGACATTCATAATAAATGACTCGATTAATAATGATTGTTTTTTCCTATCCCACCGTGGACGTCTCTGAAATTCTGGATGAAGTATGTAATTTCCACTCTCAATCATCCTTGAAATCGAATTTAATGGATAACGAGCTTGTTCTGTTACAATTCTTATCTCTCCATTCTGATATTTCTCATTTATCTTATTGTCACTTGATTGGGAAAAATCATTGGTCTGGTTATTGTTGAGTATTATTCTCTCATTATCAAAATACTTAATATTCATATACTATTTATTTTAATTCGTTATTAATTACTTTTTTAGAGTATCATATTCTTCTTTGGTTATTGAGGTTTCAGGGTCGACAATGAGGATTTCGTCGTAGGTTAATCCGTAGAGGTGATAGACATTTTTGTCTAGCTCATTCTCTAAAGATACTATCTCTTCTTGCTCAATATTGCAATCTAGTCTTCTTTGAACTAGAGTATTAATTCCCTGATTCTGCTCTGATGCTATGGGTAATTGTATAAGATGCCCTTTCTTGACTTGTGCCAATGCTTCGCCCTCTTCTGGATTTATCACTTTTTGATAATACCAATTTAGCAACTTGGAATTTAATAGGGCAAGAATGGTGGGTAACATGACTCTTGGAGATTTACCAATACATGTGTAAAGATTATCTCTGACTATAAACTGTTTGCTATCAAGAGTTGCAATCAAGGAATCGCCAGTTTGCCTTATTACTATTTTTTCTGTTGCATCATAATTAGCAGAAGGTCTTGGTTCTGCTAGCCACATTCCATACTTTATCCAATAATTATTATTCCATAGTATTATATACCGATTAATCAAACTACCTCTCAATAGGGGTCGAAAGCCATCTTTGGGAATATCTGAAATAAATTCTTTTCGTTTAACGTCTTCCTTTGTTTGTTTTGGGATACCTTTACCTACTTGGAATGGTTTTGTTCCTTGAGTTATTGTGCAGAAACTATCCAGGCGTGGAAATTCCATTAATTTGTCAATAAGGGAATTATAGCTACTTTTTATAAAAAGTGAGACAGCACATCCATCTTTTTTTATCAAATCATCTTGATTTATTATTGATGACTCAAGTAAATTTCCAATGTAAGACTTAACGTCTAACTTTATCTTATTGTTAATAGGGATTTTCTTGATTAAAGAAATGATTTCTGTATCAACTATAGCACTAAACACATAATCTTTAAAATGAACAATTTCAGTAAGTGATGTCGTCTCAAAAATATATTTCCTGATTTTTATTGTTTTCAAATTTAATAGCCAAGTATTTGGAATTATATATGATAAAACTCCTTCTATTTTTATTAGTTCTATTCCTTTCTCAATAAAGAAGAGATAACTTTCGGGTTGGTAGTCTTGGTGTATATAATTTTTAGTAAAATATTGTTTTTCTTTATCAGAAAACGTTACACCGTATGGTGGATTTGCTATCACGATATCAAATCCTCCATCAATACCAAACATCCAATTAGGGTCAAAGAACTTGGCAGCTTTGTTTTGGTCGAACATATCCCAATCCAAAAGCATCAGATGGTCTTCATTGCTTACTGCACGCAATCGTTTCAACTCTTCAACCATTTGGATACGCAGTTGTGCTACTCTGTCTTTGTATTTTCTTTTGGTCTTTACAGTCTTTGCTCCAAAGATTTTGTGCTTTGCCACTTTCATCTCGTCCTGCATCCGCTTGATGTCATCGGTGACAAACAGGTTGGTCTGGTTGTGGAGTCCAATCAGCGTATTTGCGGCTACAAACTTGGCTTCGAGGTTGGGCAGTGGGCGGATGCCGAAGTTGTCAATAGGGTTGTCGTTGGTCTTCTGGTCAACCACCAGCGAGATAAAGAAACGAAGCTTGCTTATTTGGATGGCGATAGGCTGGATGTCAACACCATAGATGCAGTTCTCTATCAGATAGAGTTTGCGGGCATAGTCGGGACGGTTAACATTCTCGTTGAAGCTACGTTCGATGTCGGCCACCATCTCTTTGCGTTCCTCGTCTGTGGCGTTGAGGTAGGCCTCGGAGGTTTCGCTGATGGCGTTTTTTACCATCATATTCTTCCACTCCTTGTTGTCCGGGTCAATACGGTTGAGAATATGGACCATCTGCTGCAACATACCCATCGGGAAGGCTCCAGAGCCACAGGCGGGGTCGAGCACCTTGCACTGGTAGATGGATTGCAGGATGGCTTTGCGCTGCCCGTCGGTGAGGTTGGGCTCTTCGTCGGTGTATTGTATCAGCTTGCGGTATTCTGCTTCAAGGTCGTCGCCGACGGTGCGTTTCAGGTGTGCCACAAGACTCTCATCGACCATATACTGCACAATCTCGCGCGGTGTGTAGAACGAACCTGTCTGTTTGCGGGCGGTGGTTTGCGTCTCGGGGTTGTAGGAAGCCAGTAGATTCTCGAAGACTTTTCCCAACAACTCTGGGTCGAGCGATACATCCTGATCGAAAGGAGTGTTTTCCTCGACAGTGAAATTATAACGCTTTAGAATGTCGATGATACCACGGGCGCTGACTTTCTTCTTCCGTTTGTCGCCATACCATTCGGAGAGGTCGATATTACGGCCTACATCCTCTCCAAAGAAAAGATAATCGGGCACTATCAGCTGTTTTGCAATCTCTTCGCGGTCGGTGAAAGCATCGAAATATTTGCCATTGTCCTTGTCATCGAGACAGTCGAACAGACCACCATTGAGGAAGGGGACATACTTGTTGGCCAAATCGACGAACAACTGTGGGTCTTGGAACAAATCCTTGTGCCGCATTAGTTTGTTGTTGTCATAGTCGGCACGATTTTTTCGGAAGCGACGCTCGGAGATGGTGTCCTTCCCTTCTGGAGTGATAGGGCTGTTGAGCATAGCAAAGAAGAGGTTCTGAAGAATGCCCTTGTAGTAATAGCTATTGTCGGCTTTGCCGAAAAGTGTGACCTTGGCATTAGGGGTAAAACTCTTCAACAGGTGATCGCTGATGTATTTTTCGTCGAAAAACTCATCGGGTACCAAATGCCGCTGCTTGATAAACCATACAAAGATAAGGCGGGTGATGAGACGTATCATCGCCTCGGAGTTATATGCCTCGTTGTCTGCTTTATCATCCAAGACATTGGGGAACCTGACCACCTTGACTGCCCAAGCATACCAGTCGGAAAGTTCTTGATAAAAGGCCTTTGTCAGTACCTCGACAGAGAAGCGGCTACGCAGGTCGTCGATACTTTCCACCCGGCCGGCTGCATTGAGATACTTGTTGGGAGTATGATAGGAGATGCCTTCGCCGAGATAATAGGAGTAGCGGTGAGGATTGGAGAAGGTGCGTTGCACTTTTGCTGAGCCTTCTTTTTGTTCGAGAGTAATCTCGATAAGGGAGAAACGATAGTTGCTGTTGTCATCCTGCGGAACAAAGAAGACCAATGCCCGCTCACAGAACTCGTCGGCAAGCATACGGAATGCCTCTTTGGTCAATCCCACGCGGGCATCACTCACAGAAGAATGCAGCACCTCGAAAACTACAAGCTCCAACGATTTGCATTCGCCCAATCGCGTTACCTGCTGCGTATATTGGAATTGCTTTGGATTGGCAAGAGGTGTTTCCTCCTGAATAAAGTCTTCGGGGAGGAAATTCGTTCGGAGGAACTTTACCAGTTCGTTGCGGTTGTATGCTTTATTGAATTCCATAACTTCTATTTGTTTTTGACGGCAGTATATTTCTGGTTAGGATGGTTCAACATTTCGGGGATGGTGTAGAAAAGTTCTCCACTCTCAATAAGAGGGTTTACATATAGGTATCTGACCGAGTTGGGCTTTCTGTTGATTATCTTTGCAATATCACTGAGACTTAGCGGCATGAATGTGCACAGCTCTAAAACGATGCCCTTCATTTTCTTTGAAGACTCCCATTTTTTTAGGTTTTTGCACTTTTCCAATAACTTATTCGGTAGGGCTATATCATTTTCTCCAGTAGCATTACTATTTTCTCCACCACCTCTACCATTTTTTCCATCACCTCTACTATTTTCTCCATCACCTCTACTATTTTCTCCGTTGACTCTACACATTTCTCCGTCAGCATTACCATTTTCTCCATCACCTTTACTATTTTCTCCGTCAGCTCTACACATTTCTCCGATAGCATTACCATTTTCTCCGTCACCTCTACTATTTTCTTCGTCAAGTCTACTACTAATGAAATTTTCCCCTGCAATATAGTAAGTGCTTCTACTTTGCCCCTTTTGTTCTAATAATCCTTTTGTACACATATAGTGTAAGTCATAGGATGCTCTTTGATTGTTTATGTCACTATTCAACTGTCGGAAGGTAATATTGTCAATTGCTCCTACCTCACGTACAAAGACCAGAGCCAGTCTTTGTTCATCGTTCAGAGAATAGTTAGCATAGGATGCGAGCCATTGGAGAGTCTCTTTATCCAACAAATGGTGCAGTAGCAGGCGGGCGGTAAACTGATTGGCAGTGCGATTGGATTCAAAAGTGGGAGGCATCAGCCCAGCCTTCTTCATGTGTCCACGCATAGACCTGATGCCAGAGCCTTTGGTTTCTGCCAAATTGGTATCGTGGAATATTGTGCTGATAAATGGGTTGCGTTGTATCGACCCAGGTTCACCAAGTGTTTCAGGTGATTTCAATGAAAACCCAGGATTGATTACTTCCAAGCGATTGGAGTATCTGATAATCTGGATGGGCTGGTTAAGGCGAAATGAGCAATGGATGAAAGCATTGACAAGTACCTCGCGAAGGACATCGTCGGGCAGGTCGATGGGGGTGTTTGCTTGCAATTTGCCTTTGGGCAGCTCAAAGCCTTTGGGCAAATCGTCTTTGACTGCATTAAGAGCACGGTTGACTAACAAGATAAGCGGTCCGCGCATATCGATAGTTGCCTCGAATCGTTTGTCAGGATCTTCAATCCATCTGTTTCCTGGCACTCGAATATAGTCAACTCTTAATGCCGGCAGCAAACGACGCAACGACATAGACTTGCCAAACACAACAAGACCTGTATAAGTCAATACATATTCTCCGTTTTTCTCTTTTTCACATGCCCTTAAGGCAAGTAGAAGATCTTTGTCGTCATAGGACAATTCCTCAGCATTGGGATTAACCCGTGCGCGCAATTTACGGTAATGAGTAACTGCATTCTCGTCTATATCATCGAGGGTGGCTCCTTTGACAACGGTACTATCGAAACTCTCGGCCGAGGAATAGAACACCCGCATATCGTCTTCCGTGCATTTTTGATCGGAAGCCCCCACTCGACGGTATGCCCCGCTTGGGAGTCCTCTGTTCAAATAATACACCGGCTTCTGAGAATCGGGCAGCTCATCTATTTTCACAACGATTACAGTCTTCCCGTCAACGACCTCGGTCTCAACCTGAGGCCGAATGTGCATGTTCAGCATTGAACTGCACTTAGAGATCAGGTCATTCTGGATTTTATCCGGATTATCTATGTTCTCTGGCTCATAAACAGGTAGACCATCATGAAAACCAGTACGAACAGCACCTAACAACAGGTATCCTCCACCCAAATTGGGTTCGTTGGCAAAAGCACATACTGTTTCCATGATGCCCTTGTCTATCTCTGAGGCTTTCTTGGCTTCTATTCTGACATTTTCGTCAATAGAATTGAGCTGTTCAAATAATTCCTGTGCTGTTTTCATTGTAATTCCTCCGCTAAAATGATAGATTCCTCACCGTCATCAACGTGGTTATAGGTCTCAATGATACGGGAAATGTAGTAATTGTCGATTTGCTCGGGCAGTTTTGCATACTCCGATGGTTTGAGTTTGTTAATGAAGCGGAGTTCATATCCGGCAAGGCCATCGTTTTCAATCACTTTCTTCAAGTCTTTCAGATAGTCGGCATGCAACGCTTTTTTAGACATCATTACCTTAATCTTTTGCAAGGCTTCGATACGTTGCTTTTCGTTTTTATCCTGGCTGTCGGATTGGAAAAGATGCGACTTAGTAGTTTGATAGATGCTGTCGAAGGAATTGGACAGAGGTTTGGGTTCTTCGGATGGAAGAGCTTCAAACAAACCGATGGCCTCTTCCGCAGTCAGTTGATGGATGCTACCGTCGTTGTTGCCAATTTTGAACACAAAGTCATCGCCCTTTTTGCCAAACAGCAACACACCTTTGTTTGGTTTGTCAACAGAGCGTCCCGTTTTTGCACGGTGAGGCATCTGCATAGCCTCATCATAATCTGGTGTGCCTTTCATCGAGTTGAGGAACGTCAAATAACGGTTGTCCCAAGATGCCTCTTCGCTGGCTGCACTTTCGCGACGATATTGTTCGAGGAAGTATGACTGGATTTCCTCATCCTTAGTCAATGCCTTGGTATCCTCTCCCATGATGGCGTGAACCATAGCCATCTTTAGGGTAGATATCTCTTTGGTGCGGGTTTCGGACTCACCCACATCGGTAGGGAAGTAATTATAAATGAATAGTTGGTCAAACACTTTTTTGTTCACTCGGTTAATGCGGCCGATACGCTGAATGACACGAGTGGGGTTGTAGGGGATATCATAGTTGATGATGGTGCCTGCACGGTGTAGATTGTATCCCTCGGAAATAGCATCGGTCGCCACAAGGATTTTATAGTCGCCCTTCTGGAACGCCTTCTTTTCTCCCGCATTGAAGTTGGCGTTTATGACGGCTTTGTTTGTCGTGTTGGCATCGGCAGAGGTGTATTTGAATACGGGGAGGCCAAAGGACTGCAGTGCTTGTCCCAGATAGTCGGCAGTGTCGGCAAACTCGGTGAATACTATGATTTTGCGTTTGGGTTCTTTTGTGATTTGTTCGGTAAGGATTTGTTTGAACGAGTCAAGTTTGGGGTCGATTACAATATGCTGACTTTTCCCAATCCATTGTTCGAGAATGCCTTCCAATAGCT
>Ga0247611_10006415_pt1 | contig 15114 bp, 1 predicted proteins | sample 177DNAGHGhighgp2_FD_192422 | JGI IMG/M metagenome (GOLD analysis project Ga0247611, IMG submission 192422) | Sheep rumen microbial communities from Palmerston North, Manawatu-Wanganui, New Zealand - 1770 DNA GHGhigh gp2 | ecosystem: Host-associated > Mammals > Digestive system > Stomach > Rumen ...
CCCAATCCCCAATCCCCATTTTTTTATTGAATTTTATTAAAAATATTAAATTTATAACTAAATTAATAAAATTAATAATTTATTTTATTTATTTTATTAATAAAAAAATAATAAAAATTAAAAGCTGCAATAAATGAATCTTAATTTAAATTCTCAGTTTATTGTTATACAGTAGTTTATTTTACTTATCTTTTGCGAAATCATCATAATCTTCAACAGTAACTTTTATATCATGTTCAAAAATATAATTTTGCCCATTTAAATCACTATTAAACATTCTAAATTCAAAAAATCCAAAAGGCTCTTCTTTATAATATTTATTAGACAACATATCATTTTTATTTCCATATATATATATTTTCACACTTTGATTTTCAAATTCTTCCTTGTTATTTTCATCTTTATTTTTCTTTTCTTCTTCTTTTTTATCATCATTATCACCATCTTTTGCTTTTGCTTTTTCCTTATTTTCCTCTTTATTTTCTTCTTTTTTATCCTCCTTATCTTCTTCTTTATTTTCCTCTATATTAATCTCTTTATTTTCTTCTTTTTGATCCTCTTTATTTTCTTCTTTTTTTTCTTCCTCTTTATTTTCTTCTTTATTCTTTTCTCCATTGTCATTTTCTTTTTTTTCCTCCTTGTTTTCTTCTTTTTTATCCTCTATATTTTCTTCTTTTTTCTTTTCTCCATCTTTTTCATTTTCTTTTTTTTCTTCATTTTTTTTACTTTCGGCTTTACTCTCATTTCCACTACTTTTTTCTTCTTCACTTTTTTTGCTTTCACTTTCTTCTTCTTCTTGTTCCTCTTCATTTTCTTCTTCATTTTCATTGCTTTCAGAATCTTCATTTTCATTATGTGGGATAGTATATGTGATTCCTACCAAATTTAATTTTTGTTTAATATTATTTTGAAGATTGCTAAATAAAAGATGTTTATTAGTGGGGTCAATTGTAGCGTTATTTAAAACAAGTCCATCTACCCAAATTATTTCATTATGATAAACTGTATTATAATAAGTTAGGTCTCTTTCATTGGAAATTAAATCTTCATAAGTTGGGTATTTAGTAGAAATGAATTTTAAGGTCATCATTTCAGGAGTAATTTTTGCATAATCATTTTCGCCATAGTATTTTCTACAAAAATGCATCTTTATAGAATACATAAATAAATTAATATTGCTAAATAATGGTAAATGATAATATTTCATGCTTCCATCTGATAACCATTTTTTAAATATGGATATACGATTTTGTAATACTTCTTTATAAATACTAAACTTTATATTTTTGTTAAAATGCGTTGTGTCTGCAAAAATATTTAACTCTTTTGGTACTTTGCCTTTATTTAATATTTCTAAAACATGCAAATGGTAATTATCATATGAACAGCTTCCTTCTAGCATTCCTATTATAAGTCCTAGTTCTCTGTGCATAGTTTCTAAACCTTTATTAAAAGATATTATTTCATATAATAAACTTTCGTCAATAGGATTAAAATATAGACCATATTTATTCTTTTTGAACAAAGAAGAATTAATTTCATTTTCTTTATTTTCTAAGTTGATGACATCTTCTTCATGTATATACTGTATATTAGTTGGTATTATTTCTCTAAATTTCATCAACATTAGATAAATTTTGGAATAATCTATCTCTTTCATATATTTATTAACATTTTCAATTTCATGATTATAGTCAATAACACTTATCACATTATTAAATATATTATCTGTATATTTTTCCTGCTTTTCCTTTTGTTCCACGACAGATTGGTTAGGTACTAAACTTTCAAATTCATCAGAAAAGAAATGGTCGAAAGTTTTATATATATCTTCAAATGTTAAATCCTCATGATTTTTTTTTATATTTATTTTAATATTTCCAATATCTATATAAAATTCCGGAGACATAAAAACTTTGAAATTGAAAACATCTGAAACTAATTGATTTATTTTACATTCATCATTTTTATCAATCTGTTTTGTATAAATAAATATAGTATTTATCACTAATATCAAAGTCATATAATTAAATCCCGTAGAGTTTTCTGCATTTATGAAATCATTTTTATATTTATCTTCAGTGAAATTTTCTCCTTCTATATAAGTAACAAGAAATTTGCATAAAGAATAAAGATCTTTTCTATTATAAGTGAAAGGATTTTTTAACTCTGTTGCCTGCAGCACTCCAAAAATTATTATATATGAATATATAACTTTTCTTAAAAATAATCTTAAATATAGCATAGGAGTATTTATCAAAAAAGTATATACTTGCATAGGTATTTTGCTAATCAAGCTAAGTATATGATCCTTTACAGATTTAAATTTAATTTTATTATTTCTATTGCAATCATCTTCAGAAATTAAATTATCATTGATTATTCTGCATTGCTCATATAAATTTATGTTTTTCATAACTTCATCTATATTGCAAATTAATATAAATTTAAAATTAGGAGAAAAATCATCTGGTTTCATCTGTAGCATATCATTTATTAATTCAGTGAATAAAAATCCTAGCAAATGGGCATTTTTAATAATGACCACACCACCTATTTTCATATTGTTTTTAATATAGTCATAATCTTGTTGAGATAAGTCAATATTATTATCTAATATTATTTCTTTATATTTTATCTCTGTTGTTATTGGAGCACCTGATTGATCTTGAGGTTGTTTCTGTTGTAATTGACTTATTGATATATTATTTTGTGAAGCATTGTTTTGCTCTATTTTGCTATTATTATTGTCGATACTTCCCTTATTTATTGATTTATCTGCTGCTATTATAGATTTATCTAACTTACTTTCTCCTATACTGGAATTATTTAAATTATTTACATTTTTTTCATTATTTGAGCTAAACATTTTCAAATAGCAATATTCATATAACAATTTATCATATATATTCATATTAGTAGAAGGAGCTATTAATACTAATGCATGATCTTTATATATATTGAAATTTTTAAAAGCTCTTGTTATATCTAAATCATCTATTTTTGGTTTTATAACATGACTATAAAATTCTTTATTACTATTCTTTTCAATAAATAATATATCTTCATTTTGTGGATCAAAAGAGGTATTTAGCAGTGTGTTTTTCAAAAATATTTGAATCAAAAATTCTCTTTTTTGAGGTTTAATTAGATAAAAAAATAAAAATTTAATCAAAGGATTTACATTTTTTTCTAATTCTGCATCAGGAAATATTAAATTATTCAAAAAATAATTGTTCGTTAAATCACTTAAACTATCTTCCAAATATTTATTCCATATTTCTTTATTCTTATCAATATTATCAAAAATATCCTGTAATAGTTGCCCTGAATTAGAATTAATTTTTTTTAAGATAGACCATTGTCTATTATTGATATTACCTAAGGGAGATTCTTCAATTTCGGATTCGTCAAAGCATTCCTCAAAATTAGTGTCGAACAAATGACAATTCAAAAAGCATTGTTTGAATGGCACAGGCAGCTTGTTTTCTAAATTTACACTTATAAAAGCGAAAACTAATAATAAAGATTGTTTTAATTCGTTATCAATAAATATCTGGTTTAATTTATTATATAAAAATATCAATAAGGATTTTGCATCTTTTGCATTGTTATATATATAAAGTTCTTTTAATACTGGATTTATTTTTATTCTATTAATGTTATCTTCTTCATTTTCAGTCTTTTCTTTTTTTTCTTTGTTTTCATTATTTTCATTACCTTCTTCTATTTCTTCTTCATTTTCCTCTTCTTCTTCTGTGTTGTTTTGCTCAGATTCATTTATCTCATTTAAATTTTTTCTACTCATTTTACTCTTGTATCTACTTTTTTTGAGAGAGCTATCCTCTTCATCATCTTCGTTTTCCAAATTTTTTTGGTATTCATTTAAATATATTATTTCATCTCTTATTTTTAATTTTTCTTTTATAAATTCAATTAAATATTTGGACATACTTGAACGCTGAATTAAATATGAAGTATGGAAAAAGCAAAATTTATATAACCATTTTATTATTTTTGCCGAATCTACACAGAATTTCATATAATTGTCATTTAGACCTGTTTTTTGCTTTCTTATTTTATTTTCCAAAATTTCAATCATTTTTTCGCAGTTGGAATAAATTACACATTCTGTTTTATATTTTTCATTTAAAGCTTCGGTATTTACCAATTTATCTATATTTCCACTTAAATCAAATTGTAAAATAGTATTAATTATTTTTTTCTCAGTATCTATTCTTATCAATGATTGTTTTATTCTTTCATTTCTAAATTTTTTATATCCATTAAATGCTAATTCGTTCCTTGCTTTCGATATATCCATGAATATTCTCTCCCTTATATCATCTTTTGATAAATTAAAATTGATAAATATCATAGAAAACCATATATTATTGTCTATTTTCATCATTTTATTTCCATATATATTTTTGAACAAATATAGTTTAAAATTATCATGTATTTCATATTTATGTTCATCAACAAAAACATATTTTTTTGAATTATTAGTACTGAATCGCTGATTTATAAATTGATTAAATTGATAATAAATTTTATTAGCATCAATGATATTATCAATAAGCAAATTACTTCCGAGTCTTAAAGAATTTTCTAATTTTTCTTTATATTCATTTGTTTGCTCTGAATTGTTATTATAACTTAGCATTTGGAAATTTTGCATTCTATCAAGTTCTAAATATTCTTTAATTATTTCTTTAGCACTTTGTGTATAATCCAAAATAAATGGTACCCGATCTTTACATATATGCAAAAATATGAAATTTTCTTTCAGAAATTCATTGTATATACCACTACTTAAAAATAATTCCTTATCAGCTCCATTAGTATCTAAAAAGTTAAACATTAATTCAGGGAAGTCTATATCTCTTATATCTGATGAATAATCTTTTAATTCTTTTTCATCAGCATCAGCATTTTCACCACCTTCTTTCTCTTCTTGCTCCTTTTTCTTTTCTTGTCCTTCTGATTCTTTCTTTTCTTCACCCTCTCCTTTTTCCTTTTCTTTTTCTGTTAGGTTTTTTTCTTCTAAAGTTGAATTTATGCTTTGTAATATGAAATTTTTTAATTTTTGTCTATAATGATAATTTAATATTGGTGCAAAAGATATATATGATGAAAGATATATCATATAATAATCAAAGTAATTCAATAAATTTAAATTATATTCCATTTTTTGTTGATATATAGCTTCTTTTTCCTTTGTTAATTGAATAAACATTGTATAAGCTTTGTTTAAACTTTTAATTTTGTCTATTTGTATTTGTGAATTAGCTTTATTTATTTCATAATTTGATATTTGTGATTCTATATTTATTATCTCATTTTCCAAAGCCTTATAATCTCCCAAATATTTATTTAATATATTTTGATGTCCCTCAATTTGCTTTTCCAATTCTGCAATTTCTTCAACTAACCCAAGATTTTCTTCATAAACTTTAATGAATTTATTTACTCTATTAAAATATTCACATATTGCCCCTGCTAATTTATATGGCTTATTAAATTTATCATTTGTAGCAAATTCAGAATTTCCAACAATAGATTTGACTATTTCTTTATATTGTGACTTTACTTTGGTGTAATCTACATTTACCAATCTTTTAAAATGCTTAGTTGATATATTCCTTTTAATATAATCCCAATCTTCAAAATTTCCATCATTTAATATTTCAAATATTTTAGATAAAAGGAATTTTCCAAAATTAAAATTCTCCCAAGTATTTTTGCAATCGACTAAATCCTTATCATTTAATTTGCTTAAATTATTTGCAGATTTTTTAATTAAGTCTTTATTATGTTTCAAAGCCTCTTCTAATTGTGCCACTTTTTTAGTTCTTAATTCCTTAGCTGCAATCATAGGCTTTTCTTCCTCATTTCTTTTGGCTTTTATTTTATTCTTTTCTAAATTCTTTTCTGATATTAATTTACGACTATCTTCAATTAACTTTTCATTATTTTCTTTTTGGGGATTTAAACTTTCGATCTCATTTTCTTTTTCTTTAATAGTAGTTGAACATCTTTTGATATTATTGTTGATTTTATCATAATTTTCTTTATTTTTTATTAAAATATCTTTGAATTTTGTGTAATTTTTCGAAATATATTCGCATAAATTGAAATAGTGTCGTTGATTTATGGATAAATCTAAATTAATTTTGTGACCAAAATCTTCATATAAAAGTTTTGTATAATTATATATATCTATTAAAATTTTTGTTAAGTTATTACTTATCAAGCAATCATTTTTATCAAATATAACATTTGAAATGCTGCATAAATTATCATCATCATAATCATTGATATATATAATATTACTTTTGCGACTAATTATAGGATAGTTAATGAATAATTTATTATATAAGAAACTACTTGGTTTTATTGTGGTGATAATATGTAAATTATTTTTTAATCTTTCTTTGATTTCATTTAAAGATAATGTGATGCTTCCATATTCAGTATTAGTAGTGTTCAAAAAATTCCTAAATCTATCTATAATTTGCTCAGGTTCGAATAAATTTGATATAACTTCTAATAAATATAATTTATCATCTTCATTAGCATTTTCAAAAAGTTCTTGCTGAAATAATAAAAATATTTTTCGATTATTAAAAGTAACTTCTTGTAATGTTTTTATTATAGTATCATTTTCAAATGCATTTCTTCCTCTATTTAATAATAGATTAATATTTCCTTCTTTGATATTATACCTCATTATAAATAAAGCTATTTTTACTAATAATTCTTTTCCACAATAATCTCTGCCTATAACAATTATATTTGGATATTCATTGTTTAATATGCCCAAAATTCTTATTAAATAATCGATCATAATATTATTATAATCATTAATTATATAATACATATCCTCACTACCTTTAGCCCCTCCGTTATAGTAGTAATCCGAATAATAGTTTTTAATTTTGCTGACAATGAATTCTTTTATTAGTTTTTTCTCACTAATATAAACATATTCTAGATCTTTTGGATTTATATATTTATTCTCCTTATTTTCTTCATATACATCTATAAAATTTTTAAAATATATATAATTATTATCTTTACCAATATTATTAAATATTTTTATATCTAATTTATCTTGTTTAAATGATAAATTATATGCCTCGACCAAACTTTTTTTGAATTTATCTATATGTGAACTTTTATTAATTTTATTGGTGAATAAAATGTATGTTTCATATAAAAATATTTTCTTTAAATATTCAGGATATTCATTGGTCCCCCTGAATAAAAACATATTAAATCTTTGTATAATTTTTGATACATCTCTCATTGTGAAGCAATAATGCAAATTATCATAAGTTGGTTTAATTTGTTGAGATAGCAATTCATTTAACTTAAATAGGACAGTAATATATTGATTAGCAGTTATATTAGATGTGTTTGGAATATAATTTCTGAAATGAAATTCTAAAGTGGGTTTGAAAATGCTGGAATAATTTGTTAAAGATAAATTTAAAGTTATTATAGAAAAGGAATTTATAAATCTTATAAAATCACTCACTTTATTTTTATATTCATAAGGAGAATTATACTCTTTTTCTTCCTTTGAATTATTCATTAAAGAAAATGTTGTATTATAAATATTACTAGATACAACCATATTAAAATCTTTGTAATATTTCATTATATTATATTTAAAATCATATGTTGTTTTTGTGTTTAATACTAATCTCAAATATTCATTTAGTTGATTACTGCAATCATTCACATGTATATCATCAATAAAAACTACTGATTTTCTTAGATATTTATCTCCAAATACTTTTCTAGAAATTTTATCTAAATGCATATTAATATTATTTTCAACATCTTTTGAGCTTATTTTATGTGTAATATTTATTTTTATTTTCTTTACTTCATTTAAATCCTTTTCTAATTCTTCCAAACAATGCTCAATTAAAGTTGTTTTTCCACTGCATGGTTTACCTATAACAAATAAAGGTATTTCTTCTACAACTAATTTTTTAATGATATATTGGTAACTTATATTTTCAATAGTATTAACAAAAATATGATCATAATAAAACACTGTATTTTTAGGATATGTTGGTAAGTGATATTTATTGTCTTGTAAAAGTTGAGACCACAGACAAAAAGTATAATTATTTTCTTCTAAATAATAATCAAAAATGGGTCCTTTTAAATCATCTGATTTAAATAAATCTCCCACTGTTTTTTCTATTTTATTTCTAATTAAAAAGTTAGTTAATAAATTCATTATCCATGAACTACAGAATATAAAAATACTAAGTGTTTGGCGTTTGATAACATCTATTCTTGGAATATAATCTAGATTCCTTCGGCCTATTTTTATATCGGTGAAATCATAATCTGGTAAAAAGGCATCAAATATATTTATTAAATTTTTAATTATAAAGTTTGGACTTATTGAATATGATATACATTTCAATTTATTATTTTCTATAAAATCTATTATTCCAGGACTATAATTCTCAAATAAACCTTTAATATAATTTTTCAATTCTTCATTTTTTGAAGTTTTATAATTTTTTTCAACATATACATAACAGATATTTAGCCAATCAAAACTTTCATACTCAAATGCTATAATTTTTTGTTTAATTACAAATGAAGGACTAACATTGGATATATTACACGTTTCATAAATGAATTTCTTAGTAGATAAATCTAAATAGTCTACATCTGTTAATGTTAAATAATTATTTGGGTCAAATAAATTTATTAAATAATTATACCAAAGTGGAGATATTGAACCATCAAATACAATTGTTTTATATTGATTTTTCAGAGATTCCAAATTATATTCATCATTAATTTGTTCTTTCAATTCTTCTTTTTTATCTATTATTTTATCTTTATTTTCATTTCCTAAAGAATTATAAGTTTTATTTAATTGCTCTATATTTTCCTCATTTATATCAGTTGCATCCTTTTTTTCTTCATTTTCCTCATTTTTATTCTCTTCATTTTCTTCTTTAATTTGATCAATATTATTTTCATTTTTTTCTTCTTCATTTTTTTCATTTTTAATATTTCTTTCTGTGGATGAGTCTGGAATATTATTATCATTATTAATAGCTATACTTCCTCTTTCATTAAACTTTTCATTATCGTTTGGCTTTTTCTCTTCTTCAAATTCAAATTTAGCGAGCAACTCTCCCCGACTGCAAGACATTTTTTTATACTGATACTGTAGCTCTTCTATTCCCTGCTTGTTATCCAAAAAATGAACTATGTTTTTAAAAAATATATTATTAACTTGATGTCCGACTTTTATATTATTGTTAATGAAAGTTTCTTTATAATCTTTTGAGTTTTGATAAATTTTAATATAATTAAATATGGGATATTTCTCATTATTTAATTCGTTCAGTTTAGTCGATATTTCCTTTAATGAAACTATTGCATTAGATTTCCCACTTAAAGAATCACCTAATAAGATGAAGGATTGTGACTCTTTTAATGAGTTATATAAAGTTTGAATTTTATCTTTATATAAATTATTTCCAAAAGAAAATTTAGATAAAGAATCAATGAATACTTGGTCTTCTTCACTTACTTTTTCTATTATGTTATCTTGCTTTTCATTTGCTTTAATATTATTTTTTTGATTATGATTCTTATCAGGTTTCATATTTTTTAGTTCTTGGGCTATTTTTTCTTTTTCTTCATAATCGAACAAAATTATTTTAAATAAAGTATCTATTTCCTCTTTATATTCTTTATTTACTTTAATGAAAGGATATATTATTTCTGATAAAAAGTTTTTCACAATATCATATAAAGTTTTTTTGGTAATTTCATTCCTTTTTAATATAAAAGAATTTTTAATATGGTCATAAAACAAAGGAATTATTTGTTCTTTTAAATTATTTTTATTTATCAAATGGCTTTTCCATTCTAAACTCTGCAGAATAAATAATATTTTTTTTGAAATTTCATCATTTTTACATATAGCATAAGTTTCTATTACTAATTTTATATAATATTCTAAATCAATAATATTTATTCCGATAGATCTAAAATTGTTTTTTAAAGCATATGGAATCGCCATATCCTTATTAAAATTAACATTATCTATATTATAAGTCAAAAATATATTAAATTTTTTATTATTAATAAGATATTTTTCTCCATCCATATCAACAAAATTACCTTCTTCTTGTTTGCAATGTAATAATCTCATTACTTCACTAATTCTATTGACAATAGCTCTCAAAAAATCAAATTCAATTATTTCAATATTATTTATGCATATTAACTGCCCACTATTCATATTTCCATACAATAAATTATTCAATCCTCCTACACTAAATTGGGAATTTGCAGTAAAATAGTATATATGTCTTCCTAGTATATTTGAAACTATTGAAAGCATTTCTTTCTTGAAATAACTCTGATTATTGTATAATATAAAGCTTTTATGTATATTAAATGAATTTAATATAGATAAAAAAGTTTTTTCAGTTTGAGGCATAACGAAAAAATCATTAAATAATCCAACATATTCATTCCCATATTCAAAATTATATTGAAATAGTTTAATAGTAACAGAATCAACTTCGATTTTAACTTGCAAAACTTTTGTATATGAATAGTCAGTATTTTTGCTGACGTCATCTCTGAGTAAATTTTCAATACTTTTTATCATATAGTCAATAATAGTTATAATAGTTATAATAAATCTTATTTTAATAGGAGTATTATCATTGTTATTTAGTATTTTAATATATTTAGTTTTCCATTCATCTTTCAATTCGTTATAAAAATCAAACATTTTATCGAAAGCTTCACTTTCTTTTTCGAGAGTTTTTTCCAAAAAATAATATATAATATGATAAAAGCATACAAAGATTACTTGGTACAAAATATCTTTGTTATTACATAAATCTAAAATTAATTCCTTTGGTTTAATGGTGGATTTAGGCTTGAAGGCTCCATCAAAAGTTTTCTTAAAAGATTTCAGGAAATCTTTTATTTTTTTGTTAATACCAATTTGTATAGATTCAATTCCATCTTTAAAAGTTCTTGAAGTTTTTGTATATTTTACTGTCAATTTTTCGTCATAATATTTAGTTGTCATTACTATATTTTCATCATTATCTTTTCCAGGGTTTATATCCTTTATAAATGGGAAAACTTTTTTTAATAATATTTCCCTTATTTCATATGAGTCTTTTAGTTCAATTAAAGCAATTAAATCTTCATCATTTAACAAATAGTATTCTTGGCATTCTTTTCTTCTTCTTAATAAATATGAATGAATAGTTTTATAATTTAATTCATAACTATTTATTATAGTTTTTAAATTACTGATGCATCTTTCATGAGCATAATCTATATATTTTCCTAAAATCATTGAATCCTTTAATAATTTGACTAAGGACTTAGTAAGGGATTCGCTGATTAATTTCTTGTATTCACTAGGGAATTCTTTGCTGAATTCAGTATTGTACAAAAGTGTATCAATTTTCAGCATATATATTTGATAATCTAAGAAAACTTCTAGGAAATACTGGTATTTATATATATTTTGAATTAATTTGCTCATTTCGACTTGTTTTACAGCCACATATGGATTTAGCATTTCCTTATTTAATACTGCTAATAATGATTCAATAAATTCTTGTTCTGTATCAAAATCTTCGAATTTAATAATATATTTAGATATGCCTTTTTCATCAACTTTTAATTTAAAAGGAATATGATGCATAGTAAATTTATCTAAAGTCTCCTTGTATAATATTTTTATTCTATTTTCTTCATTTGCTCTCCTATTAATTTCATCCAAAGTAGGCAGAACATCAAATATTCCTGGGATATTCAATATTCTTTCCAAAAGGAAAGTTGAATCATTGAAATCAATGTTACTAGAACTAAGAGCAGATTTTAATAAATCTCTTAAATAATCAACTTTTTGGATATTATTATTTTGAATTATGGTTAAAATATGGGAAACTTTTTCATATATTAATACTTTTTCTAGAAACTCTTTTGCCACTTGGGAATTGTCTAAATCTTTAGTGGATACTATGCATAAATGTTTCCAGGAATTTATTTTTTCTATCATGTTATCAGTTTTAATCTCCATTATTTGCATTTTTTCCCACTGAATCGTCAATTGTTGATATTCATGCAAATTTTTCCAAATATTTTTTTTTAGCTCATATTCATATGAGACCAAATCTAAATTTTCAAAATTAGATTTATCACTTTCATCCATTTCTATATCTATTTCTTGCTGTTGGAAGATTTTCTTATTTTCAATTGCTCTTGAAATTAGTAATGATTTATCTTCTAAAAACAGCAAAGGACCTAATGTATCTTCGTTGTATCTATTTATTTGCTCTTCGTTTAATTCATCATGTATTTTATTTAACATTTCATCATATTTTTTTATTTTTACCATTAATTCGGCTCTATATTGTTTTATATTTTGCTCTATGAAATATATCATTGAATCCAAAAATCTTTCATATTTAGTTCTTAATTGTGTTAAATGATCATTCTTCCTTTTTTCAAAATCTTCTAATTTTATTTCTTTGTTATTATTAATTATAATATTTAATTCTCCAATTTCATCCATTTCTTCATCTACTCGAGTTCTTTTAGATGTGCAATCATCTACAGCTTTTTTTAATTTAATAAATGCTTCTACATCCCCAGGTTCAACTATAATATTTATTTTAGTATAACTACTTTCAAGTTCTTCTGTTAATTCTTTTACTTTACGAACCATTATTTTTGGAATGATTGAATGTATTTTATTCAGACATGTAGTAGGAGTACCTATTATTTGATTTAGAAATTCTTCTAATTGAAATTCAAATAAACCTATATTAATTTTTTTCCTTATTTTTTTAACTCTATCATCTTCTGATTTAAAATTTAAAATATATTCATTTAATTGCTCATGGCTTGCTTGCTCTTCAACAGTATTAAAATTAATTTTTGTAAATTTATTATAATTCACCAAGGCAGGGGTTAATTCCCTGGCTTTTTCATCCAAAGAATTTCTGCATTTATCAAAAGAACTCTTTATTGAATTATTTAAATCACAATAATTATCATCTTCTTTTATTCTTCCACTAAGTGAACCGTTTTGGTCAACTGAAACATCAAAAACCTCCTCAAAGCAAACCATATATTGAGGAAATTCTTGAGGATCAATAAAATTTTTTACTTTTATAACTGCAGAAATGTTTCCTTGGATAAAATGTTCAAAAATTGAATCGCTGATTAGCTCCATGGAGGGCGCATATGATATTTTATCTTTTAAATTAAGAACCATGACTGTTATCAATGGGTTATCTACCCAATTATTTAAATATGAATCATATAAACGTTTAAATCTTTTATCGAGTATTTTCAAAGAGTTGATAATCAAGTCAAATTTAGTGTCATTAAATAGGAAATCGATTAAACGTATAAATTTTAACAATTTTTTAAAATGTCTCTTTCTGGTGGCATCTTGAGCATATGGTATAGCATCTTTTAAAAAAGATTTTAAATTTGATTTATCATCTTTTTCTTTATGTATTGATAATCTTTTACTTTTCTTCTCTGATTTTTCCTCATTTTCTTTGTTTTCCTTTTCCCTTTCCTCCTTATTTTCTTTTGGAAACATTAATTTTCCTTTTTCTTTTTCCTTTTCTTCCTCTTCTTCATATGGATCTTCTAATGTTATATTTTTTATTATTTTAAATTGCTTATATGACTGAGTGCATGCATTTGATAGCAATCTTTTTATTTTAATCCTATATTGGTCTAATTTCTTATCGTTCAATTTAAGACCATCTAAATAAATTTGGGTGAATTTGTTCAGAAAAACAGGAGAAGAAATATTTAATTTAAATAAATCATAAGTAGTCATGTCTTTAAATAGTCTTCTTATTTCTAAAATTCCATTTAATAAATTTTTATCCACATAAAATGATTTTTTCCTTAGTTTTTCAGTATAATATACTCTCTTTTTTTTTCTATAGTATCTTTTCCATAATCCAAATAATCCTGCATTTTTGAAGTTTTTAAATAATGGTATATTTAATAGTTTTTTGTACTTAACATAATTATTTGTCCATTCTCCTATGCTATATAAATGTGGAACTCCTTTTTGGTAATGAATGATTGTGTTTTTAGATATAGTTATATATTCAATATTTTTACTTATATTGTTTTTATTCATATTTGATATTTTTGCAAAATCAAATTTCAGTTTTTTGTTGATATCTTGGTATGAACATAGTGAAAAATCAACTGGACCTCCTACTCTTTTGGCATACAAAAAGTCATTATCTTTTAAAAATAAATGTTGCTTGAATGTTGAAAAATCAATAATTTCAGGCTTATTTTGAAATAATTTCAAATTTTTGAATTTTTTCAATTTTATTTTTGGTATTTTTGCTATTGTTTGAATTGTACTAATATTACTATCTTGTAACTGTGGTAGTGAAATTAATGAATCTTTTTTATCTTCATTTCCATCACCAATTCTTTCATACATCATTGTGCTATTACTTCTCCGCATTTGCCTACTGTTTATAGGTCTATTTGCTATATTTATTTTGTTGTACATACCATTTGTTGTTAATGCTTCTTCATTTATATCACTTTTATATGGCATATTTGACAATTTTATTTTATCCAATAAACTCATTTGTTCATTCTGCTTATCAGATAATTTTTTAATATCTAATTTTTCTAATTTCATTAATTTTTTTCTATCAATTAATGAAGGAAGATTGATAAATTCTCCTATATCTTTTGGTATATTATTTTTTGTATTCCAATTTTGTATTATGACAGTTCCATTTAACCCTTTAAATAGATCAGGAACTGATTTACAACTTGACATAGCTGGCTTATCTAAAATTGATCTACTTATTTCCTTTTGCCTAATTGGATTTAGTTTTTTTCTGTGTATATTAACTTCTGCAACTGGATTTAAGTATAATTTATCAACTATATCATTATTCATTGTTTTTAATTTGTTTAATTTAAATTATTAAATTTTATATAAAAATTTTAATTCATAATTTTAATATCAGAAATAATAATAAATTATTTGGGGATTGGGGATTGGGGATTGGG
>Ga0247611_10006418_pt1 | contig 15113 bp, 18 predicted proteins | sample 177DNAGHGhighgp2_FD_192422 | JGI IMG/M metagenome (GOLD analysis project Ga0247611, IMG submission 192422) | Sheep rumen microbial communities from Palmerston North, Manawatu-Wanganui, New Zealand - 1770 DNA GHGhigh gp2 | ecosystem: Host-associated > Mammals > Digestive system > Stomach > Rumen...
TATTCGTATGATAACATTAAGGAAATTTATAATTTAGCATATATTAAGTATTATCCAATGGAAACTGGCTTCATCTATGGCTCATGTTTTCCTACTGGTCCACTAGCAGTATTAGGGCCAAATGACTACTTTAGTATATTAGAAAAATATCCGCTTATCATAGACATGATTTTAGAAGGTGAAGATTTAAAAGCTGGAATTAAATATGGTCTTGAATGGGATAATTTAATAAAATTTGCTATGTTAAATCGTTACAAGCATTGTAATGCTTATTCTGAAGCTGAAATAAAGGATATATTGAAAATTTTTGGTATAATATATACAGATGAAGATTTTAAACGGTCTGATGATGTAGATTATATGCTAGAACATATCTTTATATTACCTTATCGAGATTTTTATTTTAGTAAAGATTATAAAAACATTATCAGAGGTTTATATAAGGAGGAATAGGTGAAAAATAAATTGAGTTTATTTACATTCGGTGGTTTATTTCTCGGCGTGATTTTTGGTTTATTGTTACCTCAATATACCCCTAATATAGCGTTTATTGGGACAATCTACATAACCTGTTTAAAATACTTGGTAGTACCAATAGTATTCACAAGTATTACAGTTTCTGTATATAATTCAACTAAACTAAAAAATCGTTTAATCGGAAAAACATTATTAACCTTTGCTCTAATGTTTATTGCTACTTTTATAGTTACATCTATAATGGTAACAATAATTAATCCAGCAGATAATTTTGTACTACCAAATGCTAAATGGACTGGACAAACAACACAAATTGGAATTGCTAATATCATTATTAATTTATTCCCTAAGGACTTAAATAAATTCTTAACTGGTTCAAATTTATTCTTTACAATAGCTTTAGCAGCATTGATTGGATTTATTTGTACTCATATTAATATGGGTGAAAAAACTATTGATAAAGTAACATATGCTAGAGATTTTTTCACAAAAATATTAGATTATATTATGTGGCTATCCCCAATTGCGGTGTTCAGTCTAATTAGTAATACAATAGCTAATTATGGTGCAATTGTGATTGGTTTAGGAGCAAAGTATATTGCCACAGCTTATATTAGCACTTTTATTGTATTGATTGTCGTAATGGTTTTACCAATCTTATTGATTTGTAAAATGTCACCTAAAACTTTTTTGAAAAAAGTATATAAAATTTGGTTAATAACACTCAGCACATGTTCAAGCGCAGCAACTTTACCTTATACTATTAAAGTATGTAGAGAAGAATTTAATATTCCAGAAGAGGTAACAGATGTTGTAGTACCATTAGGAACAACAATTCATATGTGCGGTGGTGCGGTATCATTTGCTTTGTTAGGTTTATTTTGTTCTAAATTATTTGGAGTTGAAATAACCATAACCAAATACTTAATGATGTTAGTATTTGCGATGTTAATTAATATAGCTGCTCCTGGTATCCCAAATGGAGGAGTAGTTATTGGAGCAACATATTTACAGTTGTTAGGTATTCCACTAGACTTTATCGGATTTTATAGCGGAATTTATAAACTGTTAGATATGGTATATACATCATTGAATGTTACTGATGATATAGCATCCAATGTTATTATAAATCATTTTTCAAAGGAGAGTTAATGGAACAACTTAATATTTTAAGAAAAAAGATAGATGGTATAGATAATGAAATTCTACAACTTATCAATGAAAGAATGAGATTAAATGAATTGATTTATCAATTTAAAATGGAAAATAATCTACCATTAGAGGACAAAGAGCGTGCTAATAAAGTTAAAACTCGCTTAATGAAAAAAGAAAAATCTGAAGGATTGGTAGAAACAATCTGAAGTGAATTAATGTGGCGAAGTAAGATTTATGAATAAAACAGACGACCAACGTTGTCTGTTTTTTATTTTGAAAAATATAAAAAATATGTTATAATATATATAGAGGTAAAAAATATATGAGAATAAGTTATAAAGCAAAGATGAGTTTCTTATTAGGGGCAATGTTGGTAACATTTTCTACTTTAGGACTACGCCATTATAATGACGTTCATAAATTAAATAAAAGAGAGGAATTAATAGCAGATGCTAGACTTTTTAAACAATCTTCTTATAATTCAGATAGATGGAATGTCATGGAATTTACTAGATATCTTGACGAATTGGCTCGTAGTAACGATTCTAATGTTTCTGATACTAGCTTGGATAGTGATATGGAGTCTAGTGATTCACTTCAATACTTAGGTAGTTTTAAATTAACTGGCTATTGCGATTGTGAAATTTGTCAAGGCCCTTGGGTTGGTACGACCGCACTTGGAATGGAACCAACAGTAAATAACACTATTGCGGTTGACCCAAATATCATTCCTCTTGGTTCTTATGTATGGATAAATGGGGTTAGGTATCACGCAGAAGATACTGGTTCAGCAATAAATGAAAATAGGATTGACATATTCTGTAGCTCACATGAAGAGTGTTACTCAGATTTTTGTAACGGGTGGGCTGATGTATATTTGGAGAAGTAAATATGAGTAAAATTTATGTAACAAGTGATTTACACTTTTGCCACAATAAAGAATTTCTTTATGAGCCCCGTGGTTTTAAAAATATCTATGAGCATGATAAAACAATAGTTAATAACTGGAATCAAAAAGTTGATGACGATGATTTAGTTATTGTGTTAGGCGATATTATGTTAAAAAATAATGAATCTGGTTGTTATTATTTTAATCAGTTAAAAGGAAATAAAATTATAATTTTGGGAAATCATGATACCGATGCTAGACAAGAGTTTTATCCTAATTTAAGAGGAGTTCTTTCCATTAAGTATGCCGATATGTTTAAATATGGGGGGTATAATTTCTTTTTATCTCATTATCCTTCTATAACTTCAGAGCATACATATACTAAACCTTTAAGTCATAGAATAATTAATCTATGCGGTCATACACATATTGCGGATAAATTTGCCGATTGGGATAAAGGATATATTTATCATTGTGAACTTGACGCACATAATAATTATCCAATAGATATAGAAGATATTATTAGGGATTTGGAGGAAAAGGTAAATGAATAATTTTAATCACATTAAATCAATGACACAAGAAGAGTTTGCTTTTTGGTTATGTAATGTATGGCCTCAAGAACAAAAGAAACGAGCAGCGGGCATAGATGGTGTTAATCAATATCTTAATGAAGATTATGAGGCTGCTCAAGATATGGATGAATTCAATAAAAGATGTATTGAAATCTTGAAAGGAGTAATTGATGGATAATGTACTTAATCAGATAGAACATTTTTTACTACGAATTATACAAATCATTGGCACAGTATCATTTAGACTACTTATTGTATCGCTATTAGTAGCCGTTGTGTTTATACTTTTAACTTATGTTGTATATTTGATTAGTGTAGAATATAAGTTGTTATTTAACGTAAACTTATTCCCAAAAGCAAGAGAATTTATAAATAATCTAAAAGCTCAATTTCAGCCAGAGATTGATGAAGTGTCAAAAAAAATGGAAGAATGGGATAACGACCCATATAATAAATTCTCGCAGAGGTAATGATGTTTGAAATTGTTGATTTTTATATAATTAAATGATATAATATTATTAGTAAAGTATTAAAGTGAATTGGCTATATATTTTTAGGCTTAATAGCTTTGTTGTTTTGTGTAATAGAAGCAGGGATATTATTAGCTTTAATTATAAGCCACCCAGCTTTAATGCTTTTATTGGTTTATTTAGGTATAGTAAGTATATTATACATTTTATACCCCGAGGAATTTGAAAGGATTTACTATTATGGTTTATACTGATTACAAAAGCAAAAAGTATACGTATGATGAACGAAATTTCATCTCAGATTGGAACAAATACCATGAAACAAAGTTCGACAAACTATCTCCAATTCGCCAAAAATTGGTTTTAGAAGGAAAACTTAAATCACATCCTTTATCAAACAATGTTAGTAAAAATCTTGGAACTATTAAATGGGATATCCCAATTGCGTTTGGTTTAGGAATATTTATTGGATTATTACTAAGAAAAAAATAATTTCTTGAAAAAGAAAAGAAGGAGAAAAAAATGAATAAGTTATTAGATGCTTTAACAGACGCCACAAATTACACTTACACAGAGAATGGAGCACTTACTCATAAGACAACAAGAAGTGATTTGTATGATATGTTTGCCCTTGGTGGTGCTATGCGTAATCGCTCAGACGCCGATATAATTTTAATGTTTAGAAAAGCATTAGCAGAAAGCCCTATTTTTGCTCTTAAATGTTTATTTTATTTGAGAGATATCAGAGGTGGACAGGGTGAACGTAGATTTTTTAGAGTTTGTTTGAGAGATTTAGCAAATCAAGACCCTAATCGTTTGAGAAATCTCATTCAGTATATTCCAGAATATGGAAGATGGGATGATTTATATAGCCTTGTTGATACACCATTAGAAGTTGATGCATTTGCTTTAATCAGAGAACAGCTAGCATTAGATGTTCAAAGCAAAACTCCTTCTTTACTTGCTAAATGGGTGAAGAGCGAAAATGCTTCTTCAAAGGAAACTATTTATTTAGCTAATAAAACAAGAGAATATCTTGGCTTCAGCCATAAGCAATACAGAGCTATGCTTACTGAATTGAGAAAGCGTATTAATGTATTAGAAATGCTTATGAGTGCTAATAGATGGGATGAAATCGAATTTGATAAAATTCCTTCTAAAGCCGGTTTGATTTATAAAAATGCTTTTGCTAGAAGAGATATTATTAAAGCAAAATATGAGCATTTTGTTAAAGATGAAAAAACAACTGTAAACGCTGAAGCATTATATCCATATGAAGTAGTAAACCAGGCTATCAAATGTATGGAAGTGGGTTGGGGCTATCGCTCTAAAAATGTAGCATTAGATGATACAAATCGTTTAATGATTAATAAATATTGGGATAATTTAGCAGATTATATCCATGACGCAACATTTAATGGATTAGCAGTCGTTGATACTTCTGGTTCAATGACTCGTGATAAAGGCGTAGCACCAATAGATGTAGCAATTTCACTTGGAATGTATTGTGCGGAAAAGGCTAAAGGCCCATTCGCAAATCATTATATTTCATTTGCTAGCAGACCTCAATTAATCACAGTAGAAGGTGTGGACTTCTGCGATAAAGTAGATAGAATTTACAGAACAAATTTAGTAGATAATACTGATATTGAAGCTGTATTTGATTTAATTCTTAACACAGCTATAAGACAAAATCTATCTAATGATGATTTACCACGAAATATTATAATCATTAGCGATATGGAATTTGATGCTGCTCGTGGTTATTCTATGTGGGGTCGACGCCCAACAGATAAAGATACTTTAATGGAAAGTATCCAAAAGAAGTTTGAGTACAGTGGTTACACTATGCCTCATTTAATTTTCTGGAATGTTGATGCTCGTCAAAACAATATTCCTATGAAGGATGATGGCAATATTACTTTCTGCTCTGGATTTAGCCCAGTTTTATTCGAGTCAATTATAAAAGGCAAGAAAGGCTATGACTTGATGATGGAAAAATTGGAGAGTGAAAGATATGCCGTCATCAAATAAAGTTAAATGTCCTATATGCGGTTCGGTTAATACTGAAACTGTATATAGTGACGAAATGCGTATAGTAGAATATTATTATAATTGTACCGAATGTACTTATGCAGAACAAATGGCTTATAGCCCTAGTTATTGGTCTATTGATTGGAAACATTTGCCTATAAAGTATTTGTGGAAAGCGATTAGGTTTTATTATAAGAATAAAGAAAGCTATATGCCAATAGAATACATGATTTAAGACCCTACGGGGTCTTTTTTATTTGGGTGGGACAAGTTAAATTAACTATCCTTACTTTCATTATTTTTAGAACTAATCCAATTAAGGAGGATAACATGAAGAAAGATAGAATTAGAGGTTTTAAATTTACTAGTCTTGCTTCTGGTAAAGCATATTTAGCTAAATTAGCAGAAGGTAAGCTTTCAGTTGAAGAAATTGAAGCTGAATTCCCTATTAAACCAGACCCAGAAAAGGCGGCAAGACTTGCTAATAAATATGGCAAGGCAGGTATTACAATCAAGGATGCCGAAAACAAAGACGCACAACCTATTTCTGTAATAGTTGAAGGTGAAGAAGAACCTAAAATCGTTGTTCCTGGTGAGGAAGACGAAGAACCAGTAGTAGAAAAAACTTTTGAAGAGAAAATCGCAGATGGTGGCGATGTAGTTCTTGACAATGATTTAGAACTTGCTAGCGTTCTTAAAGTTAAAAAAGACGTTAATCTTGATTTAAACGGAAAACAATTAAGTATAGCAGCTGGTAATAGCCATGTTATTAGTATAATGAGTAATGCAAAATTATCCATTTCAAATGGTAAAATTGTTCCAGCTAAGAGAGCAATTAGTATTACTTCTGGTGAATTAACAATCGGCGAAGGCGTTGAAATTACTAGTCCAGATGTAGCAATTGAAGCTTCTGGAGCTAATTCAAAAGTTATCATTAATGGTGGTTTAATTACTTCTCAAGAATCTGGTGTATTAGTTTTGAGCGGTGCTAAATTAGAAATTAATGGTGGTAAATTAGTCGGTCTTGACAATGGCCCAGTTATGGGAAATGGTACAGCTGGTAAAGGTGATATTGAGATTGTCATGAATGGCGGTGAACTTGAAGGTAATATTCAATCAGCAGGTTATGTAGCTGTTGGTGTTTATATGCCAAATAGTGGTTCATTCACAATGAACGGTGGTAAGATTACAGCTAATGGCGGAGCTGGTTTAGTAGCACGTGGTGGCGTTAGCACTATCAACAGTGGCGAAATTATAGCAACAGCTCATCCTACTCTTGAAGTTGGTAAAGTAGGAGATAGTCGTCAAGTTGTTCCTTGCTCTGCAATTGTTTATGATAAAAATAGTAAATACCCAGCAATGGATAGTTTACAGATAGTCGTTGAAAACGGAGTGGCTTTATCCGGCGCACATAGTGATATTGAAATCATTAGTGACGAAGAACAGCCTAATGTCATTGATAAGCGTGTAGCTTAATAAAAAGGAAGAGAAATCTTCCTTTTTTCATTGCGCCGGGCACGGAAGCAAAGTAAACAGGAATAAAAATACCTTACCGAATTTTTAAGACCAAAAGATGTAATTTGGTCTTTTTGGTTTTTAAAATTATGTAGGAGTGTATTACAATGGCAAATAAAGTAAGCACAGATGGTACTACTAGGTTAAAAGCCTTAGATATAAATAAATTAAGAAACGAGATTAAGCAAGAACTTATTCGTAGAAGTGGGCAAGGCTCAGTTTACGGGTATGGTGCGAGTGATAATCCCGGTTTTATTAATGCTATATCTAATGGTGAAGTAATGGTAGAACAATATACTGGCACTATAGGAGATAATCCTATAACTCCTAATATGACAGAAGCTGAATCGAATATAACTCATACCACTTATACTGATTTTAATAATACTGTTGATAACTTAAATAGATGAACTTCAGCAGGTTTATATGATACAACTACCTATTGCGGTGCTCAATGTACTGGTTTATGCTCTAGTGCTTGTTTTGACTCATGTTCTGGCGGCTGTGGAGCAAGTTGTACATTAAGTTGCGGTATTACTTGTAGTGATGGATGTAAAGGTTCATCAAAAGGAAGTAATAGCTCTGGTAGCCAAGGAGAATCTACTGCTAATTCTTGGGGCAGTTCAAATCCAGGTACATCTACATCTAAAGGCTCTTCTTCTACTGGCTCAAAAGGTAAACCAGATGGTGCTTATGGCTGAGGCGACGATGGAGGCTGTGGTGGAATCTGTAATGCAGGATGTGTTAATAGTTGTGACCAGTGTTGTGATGACTGTACTGAGGGCTGTAAAAGTGGATGCTCTGGATGTTATAGTGGATGTAGTGGAAAATGTAGCGGAAGTTGTAATTCATACTGTACTAGTTGCTCTGGTTGTGATACTGGTTGTACTGGCGCATGTTCTGGCGGATGTAATACTGCTTGTTCTGATTGTTCAGGCACTTGTTCTGGAGGGTGTGGAAGTCAATGTGTAAGTTGTTCTGGAACTTGTTCTGGAGGATGTACAGGTTCGTGCTCAGCAGGCTGTAAAGATAGTTGTGGTTCAAACTGTGAAAGTAAATGTATGTTGAACTGTTACGCAACTTGTGGTTATAATTGTTCGGGGACTAATTCGTAATTTTATAAGTAAAGAAAGGAGTACATATGGCTAGTATAGATACAATTAATTTAGCTGGCACTTCATATGATATTGTTACTAAAAATTTAATAAATCTTATTTATCCAGTAGGAAGTATCTATATGAGCGTTAATAATGTTTCTCCTGCAACTTTCTTGGGCGGAACCTGAGAGGCTCTAAAAGATAGATTTTTGGTTGGAGCTGGTGGCAGTTATGCGGTTAATGCTACTGGCGGTGAAGCAACACATAAATTAACACAGGCAGAAATGCCTTCGCATGCACATACCCAATATGGCGTTGCTTATGGCGGAACAAATACAGGAACAACGCATCTTTCTTTGCAAAGTGATGGTAATTTAGTACAATACAGAAGCGATGGCGGCGTTACATGGGCAACATCCCAGTTTAATGGCACAAAATCTTTTAGAACGATTGATTTGGGCTATGATGGAACAACTTCATCAACAGGTGGTGGCGCAGCGCATAACAATATGCCGCCTTATCTCGCAGTATATATGTGGAAAAGGACGGCATAAGTTATGGCGAGTATTAACAAACTTAATATTGCTGGGACTTTATACGATATAGTAGATAATTCGTCTGGATATGTTAAAAGTACTGATACAATAGCAAATGCTACAGCCGCAAACAGAAGTAGATATATTACTTCACCAGATACAAGAAATACAGTTATTAATGGTTCTGATTTAGTAGCTACAACAATGGGGGTAAGTTTTGATTTCAAAGCAGGTTCCACAATAGCATTAACACATGCTACTTATAGTGGAGTTATGACGTATCGTCCATATGGAAGTACAAGTGATTGAACCGGTGGCCCAGCACATCAATTAGCTTTTAATATTAATGGCATGTATTGAAGAAAATCAACTGGTGACACTACTTGAGATACTTGGTATCCAATAGTAGGCACTAAATGATTTTTAGATGGAATGAAAAATACTACTCAAGGTGGTACACAAAATAATGTTTTAAAATTATCGCATACTACTACAAGAGCATACCCAGAAGTCTGAGTGTTATTTGGTATGAATGATAGTGATAATAATAATGATAACTTTTGTACTTGTAATTCCGGGTCTTTAAATGCTGTAGTTGGAAAAAGAACTTATGACTCTAGTGGTTTTAACAGTTGAAAATCTAAATTTCAATCTATGTCTGGATTAACTTTAACAACAACCAATTTTCCTTTTTCTTACAATTTTACTTGGTGATTTTATAGAAAAAATGTGCCAGCAGGCACTGTTATAGAAATTCAAAAAAATCAATACGGCAGAGATATATTTATGGCTATTATTGGCGGCGGTGATGGCAGTGGAGCGCTTCCTGCTTGAGTTTATATGAGTTAAAAAGATTTAATAATAGACAATTATAAAAAATTTTTTGTATAATATAAATGAAGAAAAAAGGAAAGGCCATCCTTTTGGGAGACGTCCCACACTTCGTATCCCCTCCAGCGATGAGCAAAGGACTAGTCGGGGGATTTTTGGAAACACAAAGAACTTACCTCCTCGTGGTGTGTTTCGGGTAATGCCAAAAAGTTCAAGCTCGGTTATTAGTTAAGCATGAAAAACGACCCTTTGCTGGGGTCGTTTTTCTATAATTGAGTTGACTTATTTTGTATTACAAATAGAAAACTTATGAAGGAGGATAACTTATGCAGGTTGCACCACAATTTTTCTATTATGTAGCAATTATGGCTAGTTTAGTTTTAGCTTTTACAGGCTTTAAAATAGCAGAATGTAAACCTTTCAGAGAGAATGGCGAAGATTTTAGCTGGAGAACTTTAATAGTTGGATTTGGAAGACATTTAATTGCAATTAGTGGTCTATCTTTAGTTTATGTAGTATGCTCACTACTTGGTGCTGATTTAGCTTTAATTAACATTAATGGCACTGAAATTACTATCCCTGATGCTTTAAACACAATTATGTTAGTAGCTATCGCAGCTTATGGCACTAAATTAATAAGAAATGCAGTAGCTTATTTTAAAGTAGAAGAGAAAATACAAAGTATTGAAGAAGTACAAGTAGTACCACAAACAACTTTTAACAATGATACAAGTGTAATGGATAACACAATTATTTCATCTGACGAACTTGTAGGTTAGGAGGTGTTTTATGCCAACTAATTTTACAAAAAGATATAACAGACCTCTAAACTCAAACAAAGAGTATGTAACTAAACAAAGAGGTGGTTGGAGTCAATGTATCCAAGGCTCACCAACAGACGCAGCATGTGACGTTTTAGCAAACTGTGTTGGATTTGCTTGCGGTAGATTTAATGAAATTTACAATGAAATTATGGGTACTACTGGTATGAGATATCCATTACTTAATTGTAACGCAGAAAATTTTATTGAAAGAGCAAAACAAGCATACCCAGATTTAGTATTTTCTAGTACTCCAAGACCTGGCGCTATTATTTGCTGGGCTAAAGGAAAAGCTGGAGTCAGTTCAGATGGTGCTGGTCATGTCGCTGTTGTTGAAGAAGTTATTGATGATAATACGATTGTTACTTCAGAATCTGCTTATGCAGGAACAGCTTTCTATGTATCAACAAGAAAAAATGATAATGGTAGATGGGGTATGGGCTCAGCTTATTCATTTAGAGCTTTTATCTTAAACCCAGCAGTAGAATATACACCTGTTCCTACAGCCAAAGTAGATAAATATAAAGACCAAATAGAAGTAAAGACAACTGGTTTAAGAATGCGCGAGCAGCCAGGACTTGATGGTAGAATTTTAGGTCATATTAATCCAGGTCGATATGATGTTATTGATTTAAAATCAGTAGATGGTTATACTTGGTATAGTTTAACTACGAATCTATGGGTTGCTGATTATGACCATGATAGCACAGAAGGTGTTGAGTTCTTCCCTAAAACAGTTTGGATAGAACCAGTTCCAGTAGATGAAGATACTAAAGTTAATCAAGTTCATATTGGAAACATTAATTTGCGTATTCGTGAAGATTCTTCTACAGAATCTCAGCAGATGGGTGTTTGTAAACCAGAATCTTATTACAATGTTTATGAAGTAGAAGCAAAGAGTGACTTTACTTGGTATAAAATCGGAAATAGTGCGTGGGTTGCTGGAGTGGATGAAGTTATGTATTATCCATTCGTTGAATCATCTACTGTTTCAGAATTAAAAGAAAAAGTTAAACGCTTAGAAAATTCATTAGAACTTGAAAAACAATTAAATGAAGAACTAAGAACCCAAAATAATGTTTTAGATAGAGAATTAACAGCAACAAAAGAAGAAGTTAAGACTCTACAGCAAGAAGCAAAAGAATTAAAATCAACTATTTCATTAAAAGATGCTACAATAAAAGAAATTAAAAAGCATAATGACGCTATTACACAAGTATTAAGCTAAAAAGGAAGAGATTTTCTTCCTTTTTTTATTAAAAAAATTTAGTATAATATATTAAAAGGAGAGTATGTTATATATGAAAGTGTACTTAGCAGGAAGTATTTTTTATTATGGCGATGTTTTAAGAAATACTGAATGGGCAAAAAAAATTAGAGATACTTTCCCAGGTATTGACTTGTATTCACCAATAGAAAATACAGAAATTAATGGGGAAGAGGGTAAAAAGAAATGTGCTACTTCAATTATGATTGCCGATGGCGATAATCAAAGATTAGATAATACAGATATTTTAGTAGCATGCATTGATGGTGATGTTCTACCAGTTGGAACTAGTGCAGAAATTGGAAAATTCCACGAAAAAATCGCACGAGGAGACCACAAATATATTGTTGGAATTATGACAGATAATCGTGCGGCGCATAGAACACATAGTGAAATGAAAAACGCTGCTATGGAGACGATAGGCGAGACTCAATATTGCTATCAAAATCTATATGTTACAGGTTTAATTAAACAAGGTGGTATTTTAGTAGATAATATTGATGATGCTATTGCTTTTATGAAGAAGGTAGCACCAGAATATATGCAGGAGTTTGTAGATGAATAATTTAATTTATGGTATTAATGATACTCCAAGAACAGTAAAAGAATGACTACTTTACGCACTTCAGCAGACTTTAAGTATTTTAACAGCTTCTGTTTTAATTTGTAGTATTTGTGGTACAAATGTTGCGGCTGGACTAGTCGGCGCGGGAGTAGCGACACTGGTATTCTTGGTTCTTACAGGATTTAAAGCACCTCTATTTTTCAGTAATTCTGGCTCAACTTGTGCGGCTGTTATCACAACATTAGCACTCGGGCATGATTATACTGGAGTTCTAATTGGTGGAATTACAATTTGTATAATGAATATGGCTGCAGCTTATGTGACTAAGAAAGTCGGTCCAGATTGGGTAGATAGATTATTGCCACCAATAGTGTCAGGAACAATTGTTCTAATTATTGGCGCTACATTAACTTTCTTCATTCCAACTTATGCTCAAGTAAACGGGGCATATAGTTTAGCTGGTGTAATTGTGGCAATTATTACAATGATTATTACTGTGCTAGTGATGCATTATGGCAAAGGAATTTGGAGTACATTACCTTTCCTATGTGGTGTAGTTGGTGGTTATATTGTAGCAGTTGTTTTAACTCTTACAGGTATAGCTCCATTAGTAGATTTCAGTTTATTCAGCAACATGAATTTATTGATTAAACCAGATTTTGCTTTTATGCACATTGATTTTGCTAATTTCGATTGGAGTACATTACCAACAATTATATTAATATTTGGTGCCGTCAATTTAGCCAATATGGGAGAACATATTAGTGATGTTATTACTTGTTCTAAAATTGTAGATGAAGATTTAACTAAAACAGTTGGGCTTCATAAAACTTTCTTTGGTGATGGTGTAGCAGATTTAGTTGGTACAATAATTGCCGGTCAGCCAACAACAACTTATGGTGAAAGTTTATCAACAATTGTAGTAAGTAGAGTTGCTTCTACAAAGGTTATCGCTTTAGCCGCAGTTATGACAATCTTATTAGGTTTCTGTGGCCCATTTAATGCTTTGATAGTTTCAATGCCAAATTGTGTATTTGCAGGTGTTGCTTGCTGTGCTTATGGTTGTATCGCTTATTCTGGTTTGAAAGTTTTACAACAGGTTGATTTATCAAAGAGTAAAAATATGATTATATTCGCAACTATGCTTTCTATTGGTGTAGGCGGCATGGCTATTATGATGGGTAATTTTAAATTAGAAACGATAGCATTTGCTATGATTGTAGGTTTAATTTTAAATCTTATCTTAAAAGACTAAAAGTTCTTGAAAAAGAACTTTTTTTATTGAAATTTTTTAAAAAGTATGATATAATAATAATGGAAAGAAAGGAACGTAAGGAATTATGGAATATTTTATTAGTGATTTTCACTTCGGTCATAAATCTACTTTAAATTTTGAACGTTTCTGTTTTGAAGATATTCAACAGCATGATAATTATATCATAAAGATTTTAAAAAGTAAGTTGACAAAAGATGATACTTTATATTTCCTAGGTGATTTAGGTTATCCTAACGAAGAAATAGAAAAAGAGTTAAGAAACTTGCCTTGTAAAAAAATTATGTTGCAAGGTAATCATGATGACAAACCAGCAGATTATTATTTAAAGGTTTGTGGTTTTGATGAATATTATACACACCCTATATGGTTATCAAATAGAATAATGTTAAGTCATTATCCATTACCAGTAGAAAATGGAACAGTAAATATTCACGGTCATTTACATGGTAGTTATTTAGATATGCCGAATTATGTAAATGTAAGTATTCATGTAGTAAATTATAAACTTATCTCAAAAAAACAGATAGACAGATTAATAAGTAAACTTCAAAAACCATCATATAAGTTTTTCTTCGAGTGGTGGAATGGTCATCAAATTATGACTAAAGAGCAAATTGATAATAGAGATGATATTTTATTAGATACCGATGATAAAATAGTTGGCTTTACAACTAAAGGTATAAATAATTATCAGCCTCAATATAGAGCCATGATAAATAAGAAACAATTACTTTATCGTACAGTGCAATATAATAATAAGCAGTACACAATTACAGATGTTTCTGATGATGGCTTAGAATTAGATTTGGTTGATATGAGTAATTTTGAGGATATTCGTGTTCCTCTATCAGAAATAACTGTAATAGAAGGGTATGGTAGACTATATGAAGAATAAATTAAATGAATTATATAATTTAGCAAAAAAGCAAAATAATGTGATTTATGAAGATGATATTGAGGCATTGTTTGATAACCCAGAAGATATAGAGAAAGCATATAGAGCATTAAGTCGTAGTAATTATAGAATAATTTATAATGATTACGATGAAGATGATTTTGCTTATAGCTCTAATATAAGTACAATTAATTTATATTGTCAGCAAATCGCAAAAATCCCACTTTTAACTCATGACGAAGAGATTGAATTGGGTAAGAAAGTTTTAGAGGGAGATAAGGATGCTCAAAATAAACTTATTGAAGCAAATTTAAGATTAGTAGTTTATTTGGCAAGAAAATATACAACAAATCAATCTATGAGCCTATTAGATTTAATACAAGAAGGTAATTTCGGTCTTATGGAAGCAGCTCAAAGATATGATTATACAAAAGGATTTAGATTTTCTACTTATGCTACTTGGTGGATTAGACAAGCCATTAGTAAAGCTTTGGTAGATAATTCAAGAACTATTCGTATGCCGGCACATGCGGTAGACGAAATGAATAAAATTACAAAGGCTACAAATAAATTATATCAAAACTTGGGTAGAGCCCCAACGTTAGATGAAGTAGCTTTAGATATGGGAATCGAAGCAGATAAAATAGCAGAACTTCAGAATATCTCTAAAATGCCAATATCATTAGATTATGTGGTTGGAGATGAAAATG
>Ga0247611_10006419_pt1 | contig 15107 bp, 20 predicted proteins | sample 177DNAGHGhighgp2_FD_192422 | JGI IMG/M metagenome (GOLD analysis project Ga0247611, IMG submission 192422) | Sheep rumen microbial communities from Palmerston North, Manawatu-Wanganui, New Zealand - 1770 DNA GHGhigh gp2 | ecosystem: Host-associated > Mammals > Digestive system > Stomach > Rumen...
TGCCGTCCTTATCTTTTGGTCGGTCTATTTGCACATCGTCAAAAGACTTTATGAACTGCACAAGCTCTGGCGGGTCTACTGAAGTCAGGTTGTAGTGTGCATCGTATTTGACTTTAGCCATGTCTGCGAGTGCCTTAATGCAGACAGAATCCTTGCCACCACTAAAGGCTAAATAATATCCCTCTGGCGGTTCAAAGGCTTTCAGACGGTCAATGGCGACCTGCACTTTGTCTTTGCCGTAAATGTTTAGCTGATGTATCATCTTCTCACCTCATCAAAAGGGCACGTCATCTTCCACTATCGCTGTGTATCCGCTCGGTTCGCTCGTGATCGTTTCGTATTCCCTGACGAACCAACCTACTACGAATCCATCTTTGAACTTGTACGGTTTCAGCCAGCCGTCTGTGATTCTGATTCTTGTTCTGTTCTCCGGCGGTGTAATGTCTTTCTTGAACCTGACCGGCATTGAACCGCTTTCCCATTCATCGTTTAGGTTCTTTGAGGAAATGGACAGATTGTACGAATACCATTTCTCGCCGTTTGTTTCGTGTTCGTTTCTAAACACCATTCCTTTGACTTCAATCATAGATTTCTCCTTCCAACATTCTCATTCTTGATTCCTCTATTGCTCTTCTAACTTCTGAAGGAAGTCCTCTCTGTACTTCCTGATGTTGCTTTATTGCTTCTACTCGCTTCAGGAACTGGCCTTTGACGATTGTGTTCATCGTACCGGAGTCTATCTGTGCAAGTTCCTTGAGTGCCGCCGGACTGCCTATAAAAGACTGACATTCAGGTGGTAATTTCTCAAATTCTTCCACCGATCCGTATGTTCCGTTTCTCGCTGCCTTCTCTATCAATGCCCATAAGTCCGTGTTCGTGTCCTTGTTTTTGATAAGATTTATCTGCTCTATAATTCCGGCTATGGTTGGTGGATACTGGCTGAGCTTCACATAGTTCTGTGCCGCTCTGGAAACGATTTTTACATCTTCGTCCTTAAAAGCGTCGTACCATACTTCTACCAAAGCGGAAGAGTCCTGACCTTCACCAAATGAAGGAAATGCCACCTGCAAGTACACAATCATTTTTTTAACGTCATCTCTTGTCATGTCATCATTATCCTTTCTGCAAATGTAAGTGGTGCTTTCTCATTCAGGTACCCTTCGAATTTGTTACTAAATAATGTCTGCGGTCGCAGATACTTGCACATTTTAGGGTCATCCATCCATTGCTTCGCTTTCTTGTAAATAACGGTCTTGAAGTCCTCTACAGTGAAGCTCTGTTTCAAAAGCCCATTTACAAGTTTCTTTATCTCTTTTGTGTCTGCCCTGTAATGTGTGCCACACGTTTCATTGAAGTATGCTACTATCTCTTCTCTCTCTTCTTTGTAAATATCAGTAACAGTATCAGGTACAGTAACAGGTACAGTATCAGTAACAGATACAGTAACAGTTGTATCGGTAGGGTATGGATACCCTATAGATACAGTATCGTTTCCGTTAAAAATGTCGGTCAGATAATCTCTGAATAAAGCAGATTTCACATTTAGAATCTCCTTTGAAAGTGGTTTCCTGAATTTCTCTGATGAAGTCCAGTTGTACTTATGCCAGTTGATTATCAGAAGCTCTTTCGTTTCCTCACAATACCGAATCACATTATGTGTCTCACACATTCTCTTAATAAGGTTTTTTACTTTTGCGACAGACAGTCCGGTTTCCCAGGATATCTGTTTCGTACTGATCTCATAGCACCCACATAGGTTTGTGTGCGGATTTGTGAACAAATACAGATAAAAGTATCTATCCTCTACTGTGAAATCATCAGCGATCTTGCTGTCCGTCCAAAATGACATTGACACATTCCTATAAATAGCCATTATTCTTTCCTCAAGTCGTTGATTGCTTCAGAGATAATTTTGTAATCATCATCAGACACTTCCTTGCGGAGTACTCTGGAAAGTTTTGATTCTGTCATTCCTATCCTTTCTGCGACTTCCCACTGCCGAATGTGATACTTCTTCATTATCATCTGAAGTTCTAAATTATTTCCTATTTCCATGTCTAACCTTTCCGCAGAACAACTTGTTCTACTATCATTATTCACACATTTACTATTGCAATTTGCAATTTAGCCAAGTTCTCTCTTTTTTGTTGCTTCCAGTGAGTCAAATATCTTTTTCTTGATATTTATGTTCTCTTTGGCCGACCTTGCTTCTGCTTCTGCTACAGATGCCTTGAATTTTATCTGTGCTATGTCCGGGTCGCCTTTTGCCATCTTCTCTACGTTTGATGCAGCCGTTCCGCTTTCCCGCAGCTGAAGCATCTTCTTTGCGAGTGCGATCTCGTACTGTCTGATGTACTCAGCCATTTCCATATCCTTCGCAAGAGCGTTCTTGTTGGACTCTTCCATGCTCTTGTAAGCCTTCATCTGCTCCGCAAATAAATCCTGTCCGTTCATTTCAAGTTCTCCGTTAAATCTTTTATCAGCGTTTTGAGCGATTTTATTTCTTTGATAAGGGTATTTATTGACTTTGACTCAATCTCTCGTATATGGCGGTCAGAAAGACCTTCAAACGTCATCTGTATAGTTGGGTAATACCCTGTTATTCTCTTTATGTATGTTTCGCCTATATGCTTGCCCTGTTTGTACTCGTATTCCTTGCATATCCAGTAACAATACGGATCGCTGTATAGCCAGTATCCGTGTCCAAGTTTTATTTTTCTGTCCTCGCTCATAAGTAGTTCCTTCCAATATGCTCCATAAATTCTTCTCTTGAATGCGTTTCTTCGTATTTCCTTTGGCACTCACGCTTTACTTCCATATCGATGTCCTTGTTGAAATGGATACCATAGTCACTCATATTGTGATGCTTTGCACACAGATAAATGAATGCGCCCATTTCTTCACTCTGTCTTCTTCTGCCGTAGCCCTCAAAGATGTGATGCTTATGCAATCCTCTTTCGTTGCAGAAGCCGAACATCTTCCGGCAGAGATAGCATTCCTTATTGTTCTGCATTATTGACTTCATGTCTTTCAACCTCGTCTTCTATGTCGTCAAGTTCATCAACGATCATCTGTAGGTTTTGTATCGTGTTGCAGAAGTCTTCCCTCGCTACATGGAGAAGAAGTATAAGTCTGTCTGCTCTCGGTGTATGATTTGACAAGTCAGAGTTTCTCCATATCTCATTGCACACATGTTTGAGGTTGTATTTCAGATCGTCCGATTCCAGGTTTACTTTTTCCTTTAACTCTTCCAGTCTTTCCATGTGAATCTCGTAGTCAGGCAGTATCATATTGTCTCCTTCCTTAATCTTTTTGATAGTTTCGTTAAGTTCTTCTTCGCTTTCCGCTGCGTTCCTCTTGACGGCTTGATTGGGAATACCTTGATACGGTCTTTGTCTATCTGGATAAGTCCTTTTTCTATTTCTTCCTCGGTGTACTCCGCATAGTATTCGTCCGGATACAGACCGTATGCGAGTATGTAATGATTTGCAAGCGGTAAATTCTTACCAACTACTTCCGGGCACCCTTCGCAGTCCTTGAACAAGATGGAAGGCTCTAACTTCCATGCAAGCATCTGTATTTGTGCCTGATAATAGTATCCGTCAGTCACTTTGAATCCCTTGTCTATCTGGTACGTCTTGACCTCATAGATGGTGTCTTCAGTGTTGCCGTCAAGGTTGACACGAAGGCTCAAGTGCGGAATCAGTATTTGTCTGTCAAACTGAACAGTAGGTGCATAAGTTTTTAATATTGAATGTTCAAATGTATTGCCAGCCTTCGTGTAAATGTTGCCAGAGAAGTTATTCCCATTGACTCCGCACTTGATTTTCCACCATTCTTCCCAAGACCGGGAAAGCTGCGATTCAGCCATTATGTATTTAGCATCGGACGCTCCGAACCATCCGCTTCTGTCGTATTCGTGAATCATCTTATAGTCACCCTTAAGCTCTGTTTTCTCTCGGTTTTCTTCGGGTAGACTTCTATGAGACTGTCGTATGTGTCAGGATCATTGATTCGAAGAGCAGATGTGTCTATCGTTGTTGAAACGGACGGAGCAACGAGTGTAAGTTTCAAAATATCGTTTTCAAAACTTCTGATTCCGTAAAACTCCATTGCTTCCTGTATCTCCGCTCTTACTTTCTTTTTCGTGTCTTCCAGTTCCTTGATCGTAGTCTCAAGGTCTGCGTATCGCTGCATAGTGGCAGTGTATTTGTCATTGAATGTTAATTCGTTTCCCATTACATCAGTTCCTTTCTTTTTTCTTCCGGGATCGTATCAAGCCAGTTAATCATTCCGGGCAGTCTTTCAGTTGCAATGTCGCTTAATTTACTGACTCCGATCTTGGCATATACCTTGTCTGCATCGAGCTTGTATGTTTCGACCCTCTCTGAAATCTCGTTTACAAGCCTCGGCCTGTTCTTCTCGATGTTCTTGTCCTTTTTTGTGGCTTCCTGGTCTTCCTTTGGTTCATTTGTATAGGACTTTGGGAAGGTGTAAACAGCTTTGTTGTTATCGTCTTTGATTACAAGGTGTTTTACGTTCCTTGAATCATCGTAGGATATGTCAGTAACCTTGAGCTTTTTGTCGTAATTGTCCTTTGGAACAAATTTGCCCTTATTGTTCTGTTCTACGTTGCCATTGATCCAGATAAAAGGCGACGTATAAAGCTCTCGTCCTATGCCCCAATTTACACATGCCCTTTTGAATGAGTCTGAAGCAAGCCCCTTCTCTTTTTCTGTGAATGATTCTGTGCCAGTGTCTTCCTTGCTCACCCACTCGCCTTTGTCCTTGTCATATATTGATACAATGCAGTTAGCGTTGTCTCTTGTGTGTGCTCTTTTCCAATTCATTGGCCCTACAGTTTCATCGAGTATGTTCTGATCGCACCTTGCGTCCTTGTAGAGCAAAAGAGAAAAACCCTTTTGGTTGCACGTTCCTACTCTCAGTTCTATTTCATTTGGTTTAAGCGTTCTGAACATCGTCTTTCTCCTCTTCCATTGCGATGAGCATGTCATCTTCTCTGTATGAATCTAATGCCTGTGCATAGAAAGTAAATGCGCTCATTGCGTTGTCAAATTCAAATTCCATGCAATCATCACCTTTTCTGCCCATTCTTACGATTGTCATATTCTTCTCCTTTCATTACTAAAAACCATTCAAGCGCATCGTAGTTGCCATTCGATTAACCCCTTGAATACCTCATATACCTGACTTTCTCTCCGTAGCGATTCTTTCTTGTTTCCCACTCCTGGTTGAAATCGATTCCGTCTGCTCGCATCTCGCTTATCCGTGTTGCCAGCTTCGTTATACCTAAATCGTTGAATGCTTCCATTGGTGATATGCTGCCATAGTCATTTATATAACGAAGAATTTTTTCCCACTGATTCATAGTTGCTCCTTTCTCTGTGGATGATGCTATTTGCACAAAATGCCAAATTGAGTGTGTTCGTTAGTGTTGTTTCTCTTATTTTTTGGTTTGGGTGATAGTTAATAAAGCATCACCCACAGTTGTACCTATAGATATAGCTTCTACTACTACTATTTACATTGAGTATACGTTGGCTGCCATCGCAAACAGGATTCCCCAAAAGATTGCGCCTGTTCCAAGCATTCTTGCGTAGTCTGCTATGCTGCCTTCTCTTACTCTGTACTTTTTCATGGCTTACCCCCTTACATCCTTGAACCGGGCACAGGCTTTGCAATTGAATCTTTTTCTGCCGCCGCATTCATGACAAATGCCCATGACCGAATCAAAACTGTTTCCGTCATCCCAGTGCTGACAATCTGCACAGATCATGTTCTTCCATGCTTCTTCCATTTCGTATTCAATTGCTGCTGTAAAATTTGGGAAATCGTACACGATGTTGCGTACTTCTTCAGATGTGATTGTTGAAAGGAATTCGTTCAGCTCGTCTTCCAACTTGTGCCTTGTTACTCCGTTAATGATTTTGACTTTCAACATAAAAAATGCACCTCCCTTACTTGGTAAGTGCATTCTATTCTCCCCTATTTCGTTTCTTAACGTCTGTTTAGAATTATGATTATAGGAATAGTTGTGAGTAGAATGCACCGATTTTAGATTACTTCTCTTCTCGAAGTGCCTTCAGAATAAGGACTTCGATAAGGTTTGACAAACTTCTGTTTTCCTCTTCTGCCATTGCCTTCAGCTTATCGTAAAGGTCTGCATCAAGAGAAATGTTTCTTTTAGTTTTAGGTCTCTTTTTCATTTTAACCTTCCTTTCGTCTATTATAGTAGCACTGTTCGCCACTTATTGCAAGAACTTTTTTCGTTTTTTCGTAAAAAAATAAGGGGAGCAATTACGCTCCCCTTATCTTCTGCGTGTGGAAATTAATAGACGCAAAATGACCACAAATCTACATTATTTAACTTGTCTTGTTTCCTCACGCAGTTTTTTCAGTTTCCGTCTGTAGGCATCGTCAAGGTTGGACTTGGAAGAACTGTTTGTCCTCGAAGTGTTAGACACTTTTGCTTTGCTCCCGGCATCGTTGACAACAGGCTTGAACGTAGAACCACGTCCACCGCCGCCGTATCCGCCCCAGTGACCGCGTCTTCTTCTGCGTCTTCTGCGACCCCAACCGCCGTAGCCGCCGCTGCAATATACACCGGTATCGGTATCAAGGGAATAATCTCCGATAGATCCGAATGGATTCTTATAGGTGTAACCGGTTATAACATTGAACATTGCCGCCTTGACTTCCTGTGAAGCATTTGGGTGTTCCTTGTTGATCGCGTTTACAACCTTGTCGGTATCCCATTTGTAATCATCGTTCTGCTTCAGTTTGTACTTGTCGCAAAGATCTTTAATGTCTTTGGCTTTATAGTTGCCGTTTTTCTTTGCGTCCAGGCACCGCGCACCATTCATACGATTCATAATGTAAAAATCGTTTGCCTGATACGATCCGTCTCTGTACTTTGCGCCCTTCTTTGTTCTTGCATTGGCAAGCAGCATTGACTTTTCACCGTCTCTTATGTCGCCTGCATATTCATAGCCCAAATCGAACGCGCCCTGCACGATGGTCTTTCTTTGTGTACGATAATTTTTTATGGTAAACCCATACTCTTTGTATATTTTGGCGTTCTCGGTAAGTCTTTGTCTGGTGGTATCCTTCTCAATGTAGGACTTGATTACCTTGTCGCTGTTCTTGATGCCGTTAAGTTCGTTTGCGTAGGCAATAACTTCATAACGCGGTGATGAAAGACTATCCCCTGCGCTTCTGTTTACGTCTCTTGCGGCAAGAGTAACTTCCATAAACTTACCGGCAGACTTACCGCCGTTTTTCTTATACAGATCGTATGCGTCCTTGATCGTGTTATTTCCGCTCTTTGACGTATAGGAACACGAATTGATGATGGTCTCTGTACTTAATACACGCTTGCCGTTCTTGTCCTTGAGATTCCACGCATCAGCCATAGGGTCAACGGAAGAAACGCCCTTCCCTGACTTTCTGTCGCCCCACATAGCGTTTTGCTGTGCCTTGATAAGGCGAGCATATTTGTTCTTCTGCGCTCTTGTGAGGTTTTTGTCAAGGTAGATCTGCGCCATCAGCTCATCATACTGTGATGCAGTATAGGCGAAAGCGTTTTTGTCCTTGTTCTGCTCCGCAAAAACTTTAGTGTATTCAGGCGTTCCCTCTTTGAGTTTCTTCAATTTCTCGTTGCGTCTGTCTACTTCATTATAGTAATCCGTAGCATTAGCGTTCTGGAACACTGAATCTATCATAAAGTTGGTAGACACCTGCGAGCTTAATATCTGCTTTACTCCGCTTCCGAAAGATTCACCTTTGAGTGAGTTTTTGGAAGAAGTCTGTTTTATACCCATGTCGTAAAGAACGCCGAAATAGGAGTCCATTACGTTGTCTACCTTCTTTGGTGAAAGGTTGAATTTCTTGCCTATGTACTTGGCGACACCGGAAGTATCTTCATCCCATATTTCGGATATGCGGCCTTGCTCTCTCAAATCAAGGTCACGCCCGCTTTCTATCTTACCGCCGTACCACGTTTCATTGTTATAAACACGCCATACAGGGGAAAGAATATTGTCCTTGAATGGAGACACCGGTCCGATCTGTTCATAGGCTATATTTGCCATTGACAAAAGGTCTCTTTCCTTTTGCTCACCAAACAGTCTTTCCCACTTGCTTCCGCTTCCGTATTTCATGTTGTCAAAAGCATAGTCAAGTGATGCCTGGATTGAAGCAAGTTCTCTTGCCTTCGGTATTTTGATGAATTTTCCATCACCAACCGGCAGAAGATAGTTTGCATATCTGTTGTAGTCGGATTGCTTTTCGTAGCCTTCCACCTTGCCGTTGATGTAATCACCGAACATACTATCCCAAAGTGCAGTAGGAAGAGCCACCATTCCGGTAAGAGCTGCGCCCATCTTCAGGAAGGATTTTATTGTGTCCCCTGCGGCGATCTCCATCTTCGCGCCACGCTTGATGTTGTCGGTTATGAGTTTTCTTCCGAGTTTATCAAGACCCTGTATAGCAGGATTGAAGAACGGAACAACACCGCGGTTGAGCATAGAGCCGAGCCAGCCGCTTCTGTCAAAATTCAGCGTTACATCTTTTGCACGGTACATTGAGTCGGCAATTACGTTTTTGTCCTTTAGAGCCGCACTGAAAGCCTCTGACAGCTCTTCTGCACTCATATCTGCTATCTTCTTTTCGCTTTGTTTTGCTACGTTTGACTCAACCGCTGACAAAAACTCCGTCATTCTCGGTATGGTCTCAAGCGTAGAGTTGAAGTTCTCAGCCCATTTAAGAGGATTGAACTTGCCAGCAGTATCAAAGAACGTAGTAGTAGCGGAATCTCTTGCAATAAACTGTGAGATGATACCACCGTTTTCCTTGTAGACTTGCAACGCTTCCTTATACATCTTCATTTCTTTTGTCAGAAGTTTGTCAGGAAGTGTGCAAACAGCAAATGCTTTAGGGAAATTCTTGATAAATCCCTTGATGTCCTTTGTGTAATAGAGTGCCGTTGCAGTATCTCTCTTGAAGTTCTTCAGACCAAAGAAGATGTTATAGTCTGTTATCCACTTCTTGAATTGCGTGTTTACGCCTCTTGTTACCTTGTTGTCAACGATTCTTGAAAGCGTGAGCCACTTTCTGTCTTCTCCGCTCCATCTTCTGATAGCATCGTACACTTCCGGGTCAATGGATATTTCCATCTTTTCTCCGTTATGGTACATAACAGCAATGTGCTTGCCTTCTCTTGATTGAGTAAATACCTGCGTGTCAAGAAGTGCCTTTGGCTTGTCCTCGTTAGCCATGTGCTTGAAGAACGGTATGGCCTCGTCAAGTTCATCTAACGTAGTTCCGCTTGCCTGACACAGAAGATTGAGCGTTCTGTTCAGCTCCGTCCGCTTCAGCACAACATTGGTCTTTACCTGCATCTGGTTATACAGAGGAACTAACTCGTGCGAGCCGCCTGTTGCAGCCTTCAGTCCGCGCCCTACGTCTATCTCGTCCTTTGTGTTCCGCTTCAGCATCTGTTCAAATTCCTGCGGTTTGTATGTAGGAACGTAGTTCGGGTACAGTCTCCTGAAGTTGGCGGCTTCTTCTGCTGATGTTATACCTGCATCTACTTCACGGTCTAACAGCTCGTCAAAGTATTTAGTTGTTTCTTTCTGGAAGTCTGCTATCTGGCTTCCTGTTACAACACCGTCTTTGTCTGCCTTCGGATATTTGTTTTCAAGTTCTTTTAACTGCTTGTATATATCGTCACGGCTCAAATCGGTGAAGTTGTTGCCGGCCTTCTTACGGTCAAGCTCGTGTTTGAGGAAACAGTACCATTCAAAGTCTTCTCTCTTTGCCGCCGTTTCTGCTCCGCGCTTTGTAAGGCCGAACTTTGAATAGATCGCCCTGCCCTTTTCAGCGACTAACGCTCTGCCTGTCTTCTGTGAACGTCTTAATTCGTTGATTTGAGCAAGCATTTTGTTTCTTGCTTCGTCAGGGAGTTGTTTTGCAATGTCTTCCAAAGAAGCAAAGTTGTCAACAAGTGCTTCGCGCACCTGCTGCCACGTCCTTGCCACGCCTTGCTTGCCGCGAGTTTCAGAACGAATAACACCATCCTCGTCCATGTTTTTAGGCGCACTATATACGCCTTCAAGGTCGCCTTCGGACTGTTTGATTATTCTCTGTATCTGCTTTTCTGATGCTGTGCCTTTAATCATTGGCATTTCTTCATCTAAAGCAGCATAACCGCCAGATTTAGGCTTTTCAAGATTCTCTTTTGCCTCTTTAACTACTGATTCTTCAGCGTTAAGTTTGTTTAATTCTTCAGGTGTCGCTGTTTTTTTCAGCGCGTTTATATCGTCAAGTCTTTTATTGACCGTCTCAAGGTTTTTCAGCCGCTTTGCTTCGTCTTCTGCAATAGCATCAAAACTTCTTGGCTCTCCACCTTCAAACTTACCTGCGTTTTCTTCAGCCGCGGCATAAATGCTCTGCCATACATCGTCCTGGTTCGCTTTAATCTCGTCTTCTCCGAGTCTGAATCCCGATGCGGTGTCCTTTTCTTTCATTGCAGATACTTCAGCGAGTCGTCTTAATCTTTCTGTGTCACCGGTAAGCTCTTTTGAGAAAACAGCCGGATAGTTTTCTGAAAGCTCATCCCATATCTCGTCAACGCCGTATGATCTGTTCTTGCCGTGTGTAGACTTTCTTATGTGAAGGTTTCTCCAGTCATGACCATCTATCAGATGTTCTTCTATATCCTTTAAGCGTCCGTTTCCTTTAGGCGTGTGGATTGTGATTGAACGCATGTGTTTTTGTGCGTTTTTTACTTCTTCCCAAAGTTCAGGGTTACTCGAAAGACTGACCTCATCTACTTGGCCGTACTTCCTGGCAAGTTTCTTTGAAAGGTCTCTTGCACCTTCAAGGTCGCCGTTGTGAATCCTGTTGCTGATCGTGTCGATTGTGTTGTCAATTTCAGCCTTTTCAGCCTTAGAATATGCTTTTGCGTCAACGGTGTTTTTTGTTAGTGCAGTATGTACTTTATTTCTTACTTCACGTCTTGCCTTTGGTGTTTGTTTTACACCTTTAGGTCTGACATCAGGATTCGGCGTATTTGTTTTGGTTGCGTCTGTAAAAGTGCCGTTGGGGTTTTCTTTAGCAAGCTGATTATAGTATTTGTCTTCGGTGTTTCTTGCCTCAAATCTTTTTTGCCGGTCTATTTTACGTTGCTTAAACTCTGCTTCAATTCTTGGTGCGCGAGCCTGCGACTTTGCTTTCGCTCTGTTTATCCGAGCGTCTTTTGCCATAGCATTGACATCATTAATTCCTTTTGATGCAATGTCACCAGATAAAGCATTGTTGCCGCTTTTGCTTTTCAGCTTGTCAAGATTCTTTGCAAGCTGCTGAGCTTCATCTTTTGATATTGTGCCGGCTTGCTGTTTACCCAAAAGGCTAATGGTTTTGTTGGACAGTTTCTTTGTTGCCGCAGCTCCAATGCCTTCCATTGCGCCGCCAACACCGGCTGTCAGACCAGTATTAACGGCAAGCCACTTCTTGAACTCTTTCTTGTCAAGTTTGCCTTCTTCATCAAGTGACATCTTTGCCGCGTCCAAAACATTAGTAGGGGTCTCTGCAACTAACTCCCCTGCCCTGTTCTTTGCGAATCTCTTTGCGCCCTGCTTGCCTGATACTTTAACAACTTCTTCAGCTGCTTCTTTTGCGGCCTTCTTTGGAAGTTGTTTTGCCGCTTCCTTGCCAAGTAATTTAGCCGCGCCTTTTCCTGTAAGTTCTGCTGCTGACGCGCCTCTTGATGCAACACCGCCCATTCCCATATCGGCGGCCATACCAAGACCATAACCAACATTGTATGCTGCTGATTCTTTGGTTTTCTTTATTGCCTTCTTTGCCTGCTTGTTGTATGTGCCAACGCTGTTAGAGAATATGTCAGCCTTAGACATACCCTGCATAACGCCTGTTGCGGCTTTTGACTTGTATGCAGATTCGGCAGTTTTAGATCCGACTTTCTCTCTGATATCCTTCTGCCCGGTTCTCTTGCCGCCTTTGAGAAGTTGGTTGCCAATCTTCTTACCGTAACGGGATGCAGTCTCAACACGGCTCATTTCGCTCCGTGTCAAAGCATTTACAGACTCAAGTTTGCTTTTGCCTACTTTTGTTGTGGTCTTTTTCTGCTTTGTGCCGAGTGCAGTTGTCTGCGAACCTTTCTTGTAAGCCTTCTGAAGGTCTTTCTTCGAAGTCTTGAAAGAATCAGAAATCTTGCCGGAAGTCTTTGGTACGGAAGTGTTTGTAACTCCACGCTTCTTCTGTGCTTCCCTTGCTTTCTGCCCTGCGGTAAATGCTTTTTGGGCAGAATTAGACACTTTAGGCTTTGTGACAGTTGTTTTTGGCGCAAAAGAAGACTTCTTATATTCTTTATACTGTGAGGAAACATCTGTAGAAGGTGTCTTCGGCTTCGCGGCCTTAACGGCTCTTGTTTCCTCTTGTATCTTTTTTTCTTTCTTTTTCTTTGGCTTCTGCGCTTTTACTTGTGCTGCGCGGGCTTTCTTGCCCTTCTGATACGCTTTCTGTGCTGAAGCCAATGCTTTGTTTTTAGCCATTGACAGACTCCTTATTTAGTCGCTATTACTCCAAGTCTTCCTTTTGCCCCGGCAATTGCCTGCTCGATCTTTATGCGAGCAATAGGGTCAGTTGTTTTAGACAGCTGTTTTTCAAGCGTTTTGACAGCATTCTTAGCATCTTTCTTCGAGTAGCCACTATAGTAATTAGTGTAGTAATTAGACCAGTATTCTGTCTGCCTTGCGACCTCGTTTGTCTTATCTTCTCTTTCAGCCTGCCATCTTGCTTGTGCTGTGTTCTGAAGATATTCTTCCGCCCTGGAATCCATATCATTCCTATAGTCGCGTATGTTCTGGTCTGCTGTGGTATTGATCTGGTTGACAGAATTAGCATAGTCTGTGTTTGCCGCAGACCTTGCCTGTCCGTACTGATTCATTAGGTTGAGGTTTGCTGTTTCTGTTGCACCGCCTCTTATGCCGGACGTAGCAAGCTGTTTGTTGAGATTCTTTTCGCTTTGTAGCCTGTTTACATACGCATTTCTCAAGTTAGCCTGCTGTGTTTTCTGTGCTTCGCCAATCTGCCGTTGTCTTTCGGCATTTGCGTCTTGCGTGTACTGATTGACCGCATTCTTGTAGTAGTCTGTGTTGATACCTGCACGATATTTCTTTTCATCGTAATCAGGTGCCTGATAAGCTGTTGCCATCGTTTTCTCCTTTTGTACGCACGAAAAAAGAGGATTCCGCAAAATCCTCTCTCTTCGAATTTACCTCTGTGATTCAGCTCTCTGAATCCACTCTTCTATCATCATGCGTTCTTTTTCGTCCTGTGCTTTTCCGTACAGTTTTTCAAGCTCGCTGATAATCTGTGTGTGACCGCTTCTTTCGTATGAGCCTCTGCTCTCATAAGAACGTCTTGACATTCCATCGTATGATCCGAATGAACCATCGTATGAACCATCGTATGAACCGTTGTCTCTGCTCATATATCTGCCGGTTGTTCTGCTTCTTCCTCTGCGTGTGCTGTAGCCTTCCATCTCATCATATTCACCGATAAGTTTCATCAGCTTAAATGCGTCTTTCATTGTGCAGATGTCAGAAGGAGAAATCGAGCCTTTGTCGGTGATCTTGTCAAGCTCCGTTCCGAGTTCTCTTTCGAGAAACTTCTGAAATTCCATTACTTTTTCGTGCATCTCTTTTCTCCTTTCTATGCAATTCTGTTAATGACAAGATTTGCGTTCTGCACTTCGATGACAGGTGTTGGTGTTGTTGCAGCATCGTCCGTTGTAGCATCTACATAACGGACTGATACTGTGAAACAGCATCCTTTTGGCACTGTCACGATTGCAGTTGAAGTTACATTACCGTATGTGTCTACCGCCGCAGGCGTGAATATCGCCTCGCTTGTAGGTCTTGGCTCACCATTGACGGTGATAGCCACCGCTATAGGTGTCACCGCTCCGCCTTCAGGTATTGCGATGTTGCCATTAAATGTAACTTGATATCTTGCAAAACAGTTGCTTGTGATTCCACGGAGAATAAAAATCCCTGTTTCGTCTTCGTGGTAAATATAACCATTCCGACAAGGGATAGAAGCCGTGAACAGCACCGGCGCGTTAAGTGCTACGTTCTGTTCAGCATTTGCTAAATATTCTGCCATGTCATCACCACCCTAAAATCCGTTGCATCCGCAACCGCCGTTGTTGACGTTTGTAGGGCAGGAGAAAATAGGTTGCTCTCCAAAAACGGGTACTGTGCCCACCGGGCAAGAATCGAGTCTGTTATAAATTGAATTTACAATCTGCTCGTTCTGTGCGACCTGTGAAGCCTGACCTCTTGCAAACAGGACTTCCTGTCTCAGCTGTGCGATTTCGTCATTCTTTGCATCAATTTTGTCAGCACAGAGCTGATCTAAAATCCTCTGTGTTCCTGCCGTCTGTGATGCGATGATGTCTCTTACGCCCTCGTTGAGTGCCTGTCTGTCAGCGCAGTTTTCAGTCGCTACGGTGTACTTAAGGTCTGCGATTCCAAGTCTGTTCTCACAGCAACAATCAGCAAACTGTGACTGCATACCGTTGAATCCCTGCATCATAGAAGTCTGAAGACCAAACATCTGATTCATGTTAGCCATCTGACGAGCATTTGCCCCCTGTTCTACATCTGCAAGACCGCTACAGAGTTGTGTCGCCGCATTTGCGAATCCGTTAGAAACGGTTGTCTGAAGATTGCCGATTCCGTTCATTGTGGACATCTGGTCGAAGCCTCTTTCGACATCGTTATCAGTGTTCATGAACCACGGAACAGAATTTCCGCCACCACCGAATCCGTTGTTTCCCCAGTTACCGCCCATAGCGAGAATGAGGAAAAGAATAATCCACCATCCGTTTCCATCGCCAAAACCGTTGTTGCAGCCGTTGCCAGTTACAGCCGCGATGTCAGCAGCAGACATTTCGTTTGATAAAGCCATAATAGTATCTCCCTTCTTTTGTGTAATATGTTCAACTTCGCGCAAAGTTTGAAACTATTTAGCCTTGAAACTGTTTGCCATTCTTACTGCCT
>Ga0247611_10006421_pt1 | contig 15101 bp, 10 predicted proteins | sample 177DNAGHGhighgp2_FD_192422 | JGI IMG/M metagenome (GOLD analysis project Ga0247611, IMG submission 192422) | Sheep rumen microbial communities from Palmerston North, Manawatu-Wanganui, New Zealand - 1770 DNA GHGhigh gp2 | ecosystem: Host-associated > Mammals > Digestive system > Stomach > Rumen...
GACCTGTGGCTGCAGGTACGACAAAACCGCCCGGACACATGCAGAAGGTATAGACACCCCGTCCGGAAATCTGATCCACCATAGAATACTCCGCTGCCGGGAGATACGGCCCGCGACCTTCGCGGCTGTGGTACATTATCTGATCTATGAGATGCGCAGGATGCTCCAGACGCACACCTATGGCCAGCCCTTTTGCCTCCACCTCGACACCGGCCTCCACAAGATAGCGATAGACATCGCGCGCCGAATGACCTGTGGCAAGAATAACGGCAGAAGCACGGAACTCACGTCCGGCAGCCACAACACCCTCCACACGACTGTCGGCAGAAAGGAGAAGGCTCTCCACACGTGTCTGGAAATGCACCTCACCTCCGGCACGCAGGATACTCTCCCGTATGTTCTCAATGACGCGAGGCAAGCGGTCGGTGCCGATATGGGGATGGGCATCCACAAGAATGGCAGGCGATGCACCGTGCTGCACGAAGAGACGAAGCACGGAGGTGACATCACCGCGCTTCTTGCTGCGGGTGTATAGTTTTCCGTCGGAATAGGCACCGGCCCCTCCCTCGCCGAAAGAATAATTGCTCTCGGGATTCACGCACTGTTCGGGACGTATGCGGGCTATATCCTTTTTGCGCTCACGCACATCCTTACCGCGCTCAAGCACCACAGGACGCAGACCGCGCTCAATAAGACGCAAAGCAGCAAAAAGTCCGGCAGGGCCCGCACCCACAACGATAACCGAAGGCCTGGATGAGACATCACGTATCTGAAAGGGAGGTATATCAAAAACATCCCTGTCGGGATCGGTCTCCACCGTGAGATTAACCCACACCTGACGCTGACGGGCATCAATACTGCGTCTGCGCACCCAAAGAGAAGAGCATTTCACACCCTTTTCCTCAGCCAGAAAGCGACGTATGCTATCCTCACTGGAAGCCTGTTTCGGCGTAAGTTTCAACGTGTATTCCATATCATCCGAAAAGTTCTCTCACGGCATCAGACACCCGGGACACGGGACAAAGTGATATCCTGTATTTGGAAGCATCTATGCCGTTCATATTCCCGCGGGGCAACACCATACGGCTGAAGCCCAGGCGCTGAGCTTCGGAGATGCGCTGTTCGATACGCGAAACGGGACGTATCTCACCCGAAAGGCCCACCTCACCGCACATCGCCACATCGGACTCTATGGGCGTATCTACATTGCTGGAAAGGACTGCTGCAACGACGGCAAGGTCGAGAGCCGGATCGGACACGCGCAGTCCTCCTGCGATATTGAGAAAGACATCCTTCTGAGCCAACTTGAAACCAACGCGCTTTTCGAGCACAGCCAGGAGCATGTTGAGACGACGCCCGTCAAAACCGATGGTGCTGCGCTGCGCCGTACCGTAAGCAGCCGTAGAGACAAGTGCCTGCGTCTCAATGAGGAAGGGGCGCACACCCTCCATCACGGAACAGATGGCAACACCGGAAAGGCCTTCACGCTCATCGGAAATCCACAGTTCAGAAGGATTGGATACTGCACGAAGTCCTTCTGAACGCATCTCGTAGAGTCCGAGTTCGGAAGTGCTGCCGAAGCGGTTCTTGATGCCACGCAGGATACGGTACATGTGATGTTGGTCGCCCTCAAACTGAAGTACGGTGTCGACAATATGCTCCAGCACCTTGGGACCGGCCAGCGTGCCGTCCTTGGTGATATGTCCGATGAGAATGATGCTTGCACCGCCGCTTTTAGCGTATTTCAACAGTGATGCTGCACATTCACGTATCTGGGAAAGGCTGCCGGGAGAGGACTCTACGGTCTCTGTGGATATTGTCTGTATGGAGTCTATCACCACAAGGTCGGGCTGCAACTCCTCTATACGGGCATATATCTGTTCGAGAGATGTCTCGGTGAGAAGCAGGAGACTGTCGCTCGTGGTACCGCCAAGACGATCGGCCCTGAGTTTTATCTGACGGGCACTCTCCTCACCGGAAACGTACAACACCCGGAGCCCGTTGAGACGGAGAATGGTCTGAAGCACCAGCGTGCTCTTGCCTATACCGGGCTCACCGCCGAGAAGACACAGACTGCCGGCAACAAGACCTCCGCCAAGAACACGGTTGAGCTCATCGTCGCGCATATCAATACGGACCTCCTTGTCGACGGAAATATCACGGATGAGCGTGGGGGTTCGCTGCGAAGAATGCTCTGCGCCGGAAAGGGACGACATTCCCGGCAACTTTATCTTTTCATTCGGTATCTGTGCCTCACGGAACTGCTTCATCGTGTTCCACTGACCGCAGGAGGGGCAACGTCCCATCCACTGTGAACTCTCCTGTCCGCACTCGGAACAGACATACATCGTTTTAACCTTTGCCATACATTTTATAAAGGGCATAGAGGGTGTATAACACAAATAGAGGTATGCTCGCCCAGGGGAAGGGCAGCATGGTAAACAGCATATAATCAACCATCGCAACACTGGTCAGCGTGGCAGCATACAACACAAAGTTGCGTCCCGACAGCAGACGGAACATCTCCTGAACCGTAGCAATAGCCATAATTATCAGTAACCACACGCTGATGAGAAACAGACTCACCATCAGAGGCCACCCGAAAGGATTCAGCGAGGGATGGAAATAATACTCCTGCCACTCATCGGGATAGTATCTCTGTATGGCAGCATACAGCATTGCAGATGCCGACAACGTGAGACAGAATGTGGCGGGATAACCGCTTTTAATGTCATTGAAATGCACAGTAGGTAAAGACATATGCTCCGAACGGAACCACAGCCACAGGAGAAGTATGAGGAGAGTGAAACTCATAAAATAATCCGTGTGGCGGCTGGAGAAGAGATTTATGTACTCCGAAATGGGATCGCTGGGCACCACGCTCTCCATAAGACGGCTCTCTCTCACCCACCCCTGTGTCATCTGATCGCGGGCCACCTTCACCCACACAGTGTCGACGGAATCCTCAGGAATGACAGATATCTGAGCCACCACCAGAATATCATCCCGCGTCACCCACATTGTGTCGCCCAGCACCTGCCGGCTATGCAGCGGACGCTCACTCTGAAGAGGTATCGAGTCCGTCACACGGAAGTTGAAATTTGCTGTATAGTGGCGAGGCATAGCGGTGAGGGCTTATTTGTCGGAATCCGTATTCAAAACCTGCATCTCACAGCGTCTGCAGTCGAAGCGCAGTTCGAAGCGGCGACCGTCGGCACCGCGCAGAAACAGCGGCCCGCGAGGTGCATCGGGATTCTCCCTAAGACACAGTCCCATCTCGTAGCGGATGCAGTAGCGGCAGGTCATCAGAACCGGGATATCGTCTCTCTTCTCCATTCTGTGAGTACACTTTTAGGAATAAAACAATCACCGTCACAACGCACTTCACGCGCTTCGTAGGGAGTATCGCCCAATCGCGACAACACATCGGTGATGCTTTGTCTCTGATCTGTCTTTGCTGTCTGGGCTTCCCATGTGAATACACACTGAGCTTTCGCGCCGTCTTCCCTGTCTGCCGTCAGACGGAAACCGTTCCCGGAAATATGCTCAAGCGTCCAGGTAAGACCCACCTTACGCACTGCGGTGTTTCCCTGAAGCGTGCGCTCCATATCCATATCCTGATTGCGATAGAGCACAGTCCCTTCACGCAGTCCGGAGGGCATCACATGAGGATAGAGATGATTACCGTCCGCCCGGTTCACACGGAATCCGACAAGACGGCCGCCGTCGTCATAGCAGAGTCCGTCGCCGTTGGTAAAACTGCACAGGGAAGACACCACGATATGATTGTGGCGAACACTCTTCACCACACCGACCCGTTTTCCCATACTCTTGGGCGTGAGGAAACAAGCCATATCCGCTGTGCGTCCGTGCATGAAATAGTCCATATAACCGCGCTGGAAGGTGCGTTCGATATCCGGGGTGAACAGGAACGTCTCGCGTCCCCACGAACTTCTCCGGTATTCACTCCTCCTGCGGAACAGCGCATCCAGATGCTGACGATACCACGCCGTAACATTCTTCACGTAGGCAACATCCTTCAGACGTCCTTCTATCTTGAACGACGTGACACCGGCATCGAGCAGAGTTTCCAGGTCGGCGGTGCGATTCATATCCTTCATCGACAAAAGATGTCCGTTGGCTAGAGGACGCCCCTCGGCATCTTCCAACGTATAAGGCATGCGGCAGAACTGAGCGCACTCGCCTCTGTTGGCAGAGCGTCCGTAGCACACCTCCGACGCATAGCAGCAACCGCTGTAGCACACACATACGGCACCGTGAACAAAAACCTCCAACGGCATCTCCGGCACAGCCTCATGGATGCAACGTATCTCTTCTACTGTGAGTTCGCGGGCAAGCACTGTCTGAAGAAAACCTCTGTCAAGAAGGTTTCTAACCTTGGACGCATCGCGATTGTCCATCTGCGTAGAGGCGTGAAGCGGCAAATCGGACAGCATCTCAGCCAGACGCTCATCCTGTATGATAAAGGCATCCACACCGACGGCATACAAATCGTGAGCCAAACGGACGGCCTCATCATACTCTTCATCGTAGAGCAAGGTGTTGAGCGTCACATATACTTTCACGCCAAAAGGACGGGCATTCTTCACCACCGTTGCAATATCTTCCACCGAATTACCCGCTGCTGCACGTGCGCCATAGTGCTCTGCGCCGATATAGACAGCATCCGCACCATGACTGATTGCAGCCAGGGCCGTCTCCAGATTCTTAGCTGGAGCAAGCAGTTCAATGTATCTCGTTGATGTCAAACGGCGTCTCCTGATATACGTAATAGTTGAGCCAATTGGTGAAAAGCAGATTGGCATGTGCACGCCAGGTCACATGCACGCCCTTATTCATATCATCGTCAATATAGTAGTTGTAAGGCGCATGAATATCCAATCCTTTTGCCAAATCGCGACGGTATTCCGTATCGAGCGTGAGCGGCGAATACTCACTGTGTCCGGTGATGTATATCTCACGCCCTCCACGCCCCATCACCATAGAGACGCCGCTGACCGGGCTTTCCGCAATGATAGTCAAATCCGGCACACGCTCAATGTCCTCACGGCGTATCTCGGAATGACGGCTGTGAGGCATATTGAACTTATCGTCGAAACCACGGAAGAGAGGCAATGAAGCATCTGCAAGATTCTGCGGGAATACGCCGAACATTTTCTCTGAAAGAGGATATTTCGGAATGCCGTAATAGTGGAACAGTCCAGCCTGAGCCGCCCAGCAGATGTAGAGTGTGGAAGTGACATGAGTGCGACACCAGTCCAGGATTTCCTTCATCTCTTCCCAGTATCTCACCTCCTCAAAACCGAGATGCTCCACCGGAGCTCCGGTGATTATCATTCCATCGAACTTCTCCTCCTTCATCTCCTCAAAATCACGATAGAATGCCCGCATGTGCTCCACAGGAGTATTCTTGGAAGTGTGAGCCTTAACTTTCATCAGATGCAATTCGAGTTGCAAGGGAGAATTGGAGAGCAGACGGATAAGGTCTGTCTCTGTGGTTATCTTGAGAGGCATCAGATTAAGAATGCATATCCTCAGGGGACGTATGTCCTGAGTCGATGCACGCAGTTCGTCCAAGACAAAGATGTTCTCCTTTTTGAGAAACTCTATTGCCGGTAGTTTATTCGGTAATCTAAGTGGCATCTTCTTATATCAATTTCTTCTGTCGGTTATACGTTCAATTCGAGCCAAGTCTCCTCGGCTTTTTCCAGCTGTGCTTTCAGGGCTGCATGTTTTTCGTAAAGAGACGGGTCTGCACTGCCCTCGGGGGTGGCCATCCGGTCCTCAAGTATCTTAACCGCCTGCTCCAGTTGCGCAACGGCATCTTCGGCCTCTTTGATGGCCTTCTGTTTCCTGCGCTGCTCACGGGCCTGCGCCTTCTGTTCCTCGTAAGAAAGAGCCTTGGAAGGCTTCTGTTCCGAGTCCGGTTCTGCTCCACCTTTCGTCTCTGTAGGACTCTGGGAAAGCGATGCTGCGGCGGGTTCCGATTCATGCATCCTTATCCAGTCATAAATACCGCCAAGATACTCTCTCACCCTGCCACCTCCGAATTCATACACACGCTCCACAAGTCCGTCGAGAAAATCTCTGTCGTGGCTCACAACAATCACGGTTCCGTTGAAACTTCTGATAGCCTCCTTCAAAACATCCTTACTTTTGAGGTCGAGATGGTTTGTGGGCTCGTCGAGGATAAGGCAATTAACCGGTTCGAGAAGCAATTTAATCATTGCCAGACGAGTGCGCTCTCCTCCGGAAAGCACTTTAACCTTCTTGTCGGAAGCCTCGCCGCCGAACATAAAAGCACCGAGAATGTCGCGTATCTTAAGACGGATGTCGCCACGAGCCACACGGTCGATGGTCTCAAACACAGTAAGTTCGCCGTCGAGCAACTGCGCCTGATTCTGTGCAAAATACCCTATCTCCACATTATGTCCGATCTTGAGTGTACCCTCAAAGGGAATCTCACCCAGAATGCACTTCACAAGAGTGGATTTTCCCTCACCGTTACGCCCCACAAAGGCGACCTTCTCACCTCGTTTTATCGTGAGGTTTACATGGGAGAATATGGTGCGATCGTAGTCTTTCCTGACCTCATCGCAGATGATAGGATAGTCGCCACTGCGCTGAGAACATGTGAATTTCAAATGCAAAGCGGAATTATCCACCTCGTCCACCTCGATGGGCACAATCTTTTCAAGCTGACGAACTTTCTGCTGCACCTGTATCGCCTTGGTGGCCTGATAGCGGAAACGCTCGATAAACACCTTTGCTTCCTCTATCTCACGCTGCTGATTCTCGTAAGCTCTCAATTGTTGCTCGCGACGCTCTGCACGCAGCACCAGATATTCGTCATACTTCACCTTGTAGTCATATATCTGGCCACAGGTGATTTCTATCGTACGAGTCGTGACATTGTTGATAAATGCCCTGTCGTGAGACACAAGCATCACCGCACCGTCATAAGTGGAAAGGAACTTCTCAAACCATTGTATTGACTCTATGTCAAGGTGGTTTGTGGGCTCGTCAAGGAGAAGCACATCGGGATGCTGAAGAAGTATCTTTGCCAGTTCTATTCGCATACGCCATCCGCCGGAAAACTCATTCGTCAGCCTGTTTAAATCGCGCTGCTCAAAACCGAGTCCCTTGAGTGTCTTCTCCAATTCGCCTCTGTAATTCTCACCTCCCATCATCTGGAAACGCTCACTCTCGTGCGTGAAACGTTCACACAGCGACATATAGTCTTCCGTGTCGTAATCGGTACGCCGGGCCAATTCCTCCTGCATGCTTTCCACATTCCTCTGCACCTCCTGTATATGAGCGAAAGCCGTCTCAGCCTCCTCCATCACGGTACGTCCGTCATGCAACACCATTACCTGCGGCAGATATCCTACCGTAGTGTCACGCGGTATGGCAATATTACCGGAAGTGGGATGCTCCTGACCGGCAATCATCCTAAGCATAGTGCTCTTCCCCGCCCCGTTTTTTCCCACAAGAGCGATACGGTCGCGATCGTTGATTACATACGACACGTCGGAGAAAAGGGCCCTTGCACTGAATTCAATTGTAAGATGGTCGATACTTATCATGCTCGCGCAAAGATACAACATTTCCACGATATTGTCTGCAACACAGACAAAATAATATTCTTTATCCTCAACATGTTACCATCTTTTCCGAGAAAAACCGTATCTTTGCAGCATATTTACGATGAAAACTGACGATTTCTTCAAGGCATCAGGGCGCATTCCCTCATGGGCTGCAGCCGTCAGCATATACGCCACAATCATATCTTCGGTGACGTATCTTTCCATACCCGCCAAAGCGTTTGCGAGCGACTGGACCTACTATCCGATGCTACTCACCATACCGCTCGTGATACCATTCGTCGTGCATCGCTACCTGCCTTATTTTCATCGAAGCAATTGCACATCTGCCTACGAACTTCTGGAACATCGCTTCTCACCAATCGTACGCATGACCGCTTCCGCGCTATTCTGTCTGTATATGGTGGTGCGCATCGCTCTTGTACTATACCTCCCCTCGTTGGCATTGAGCCGTGTTGGAGGATGGGACTTACACTTCAGCATTATCACAGTGGCCGTTATAACCATTATATACAGTACTGTCGGCGGATTGCGAGCAGTTGTATGGGGGGATGTTATCCAAGGCGGTATATTCTTTGTGGGAGCATCATTTTCTGTTATATACCTTATAGCAAATACACAAGGAGGCCTCTTTGGATTCATTGACATGTCGCTGGCTGCCGACAAACTGCGTCTCATGGATTGGGATATGACAGCTACGAAAGCTACGTGGTGGGTGATTCTTGTCGGAGGAATCGCTTCCAATCTTATTTCCTACACCAGCGACCAAACCGTAATACAACGGTATATATCCACGCGCGATATCAAAGCCAGCAGTCACAGTTTATGGATAAATGCATGGCTGTATATCATTTCCTCCATTCTGTTCTATGCGATAGGCACAGGTCTCTATACTTTCTATTCCACACACCATCTGCCGCCGTTGGAAATCGATGCTGTGTTCCCTTATTTCATTGTACACGAACTCCCCGCCGGCATAAGCATTTTTTTAATGCTCGCTTTGGCTGCAGCTACAATGAGCACCGTTTCTTCGTGTATCAACTCTCTGGCAACGGCATTCAACGTAGATTTCGTCAAGCGTCTGCAACCCGACATACCCGACAGCAAACTACTCCTCTCCGCCCGCATCACAAGCATCATCGGAGGACTGTTCGGCCTGACTGTGGCACTTATGATGAGTACATGGCACATCACTTCCCTACTCGACTATTTCAACACCAGTCTCGGACTTCTCACCTCTGGGCTTGGCAGCCTGTTCTTCATGGCCGTATTCATGCCACGAATAAATGCGCGGGAGGCTATGGCCGGATTTATTGTCGGAGAGAGCGTCGTATTTCTTGTGTGGCTCTTCACACCTCTATGTTTCTTTCTCTACGGAGCAATCGGTCTCGGTGTAAGTATTATTTCAGCATATATTTTAAACCTTACATATTCCAATTTGTCTAATAAGCGGAATCCATTAAAACAAATACAACAATGAAACATCTATTTTTTGCACTTGCAGCACTCACTTTGAGTCTCTCCCTTTATTCCCAAAATCGTCCCCGCAAAGAATTTTCTCCTGAAGAAGTTGCAACGAAACAGGCAATGGAACTGCGCGAAAAGATTGAAAACATCACCGACCAGCAATACGAACAGATTTACGCCATCTATCTTTGGCGTGCACAGGAGAGTAAGGCTGAGCGGGACTCTGTTATGGCAACAGCCAAAGAAGGAGAACGGCCCAGAATGAACAGAGAAAAGATGATGCAGCGAGAGAATGTTGTCACCGATGCCCTGAAACTCATTCTTGACGAAAAGCAGTATGCCGCATACGAGAAGATGCAGCAGGAACGACGCCAGCGTGCAAGACGTCCCAGAATACCCCGTATACAGGAAAGTCCTCAGGGAGGATTTGCAGAATAAACATACCCATAAAACACACATTCTGATTAAGAAAAAAGAAAAGCCCTTGCGAGATGCAAGGGCTTTTTCTCAGGGTGTCTAGTGGGACTCGAACCCACGACATTCAGAACCACAATCTGACGCTCTAACCAACTGAACTATAGACACCATGTTGGTAGTTCTCTCAAAAAACCGCCGCAAAGGTATGGCTTTTTCTTGATACCACCAAATAAATCGTCACTTTTTTATGAATAAATCTGCTTTTTTCCTGCAGCAAGTGTGTTGAGCATGAGCATGCAGATTGTCATAGGTCCTACACCTCCGGGTACTGGCGTGATATAAGAGCACTTGGGGGCCACCGCTTCAAAGTCGACGTCGCCCTGCAGGCGAAAGCCGCTTTTCCTTGTGGCGTCGGGCACGCGAGTGGTACCGACATCAATAACGACAGCACCCTCCTTCACCATGTCAGCGGTAACGAATGCAGGACTACCGATTGCTGCGATTACGATATCTGCCTGAGCACACTCATCCTTGAGATTTGCAGAATGGGAATGCAGCACCGTCACAGTAGAATCGCCGTACTGCTTCTGCATCATGAGTTGAGCCATAGGTTTACCCACAATATTAGAGCGTCCTAAGACTGCCACCTTCTTACCACTGGTCGGAATGTTGTAGCGCTGCAACAGCGTGAGAATGCCCAATGGTGTAGCAGAGATGAAACACGGCAAACCGATAGACATACGTCCCACATTGACGGGATGGAAACCATCTACATCTTTACGGTAGTCAATAGCCTCAGTCACCTTCTGCTCTGAGATATGACGAGGAAGCGGCAATTGCACGATAAATCCATCAATATCCTCATCTTCATTCAGTTGGCGGACAACGTCGAGAAGAGCTTCCTCCGTGATGTCGTCCTCGTAGCGTAGTAATGTGCTGCGAAAACCGCATGCCTCGCATGCCAACACCTTATTCTTCACATAAGTCTCACTGCCGCCATCGTGACCTACAAGCACGGCTGCCAAGTGGGGGCGCTTGCCACCTTTACTCACTATCTGCTCCACTTCCGCTTTGATTTCTGCTTTTATCGCAGCGGCCGTGGCTTTTCCGTCAATTAATATCATTTTATAATATAATCTGTTATTTAGAAATAGAGCGATACTAGAAACCGGGACGTCCCTTCATTGCGCGAGCCATCTGTGCCATCGCAGCAGGATTAGTGGCCATCTTCATCACCTTGCGTGTCTGGTCGAACTGTTTGATAAGCCTGTTCACTTCCTCCAGTTTCGTACCGGAACCTTTGGCAATACGCATCTTACGGGAGGTATTGAGACACTCGGGATGCTGTCTCTCCTTCGGTGTCATCGACAGAATGATTGCCTCAATACTCTTGAAGGCATTGTCATCAATATCGACATCCTTGAGAGCTTTACCCACACCGGGAATCATGGAAGCGAGATCCTTGATATTACCCATCTTCTTGATGGTCTGTATCTGCTTGTAAAAGTCGTCAAAGTCGAACTTGTTTTTCTTGATGCGTTCTTCCAGACGGCGGGCCTCCTTCTCATCGAACTGCTCCTGAGCTCTCTCTACGAGCGACACAACATCACCCATGCCAAGAATACGGTCTGCCATACGGTTCGGATAGAAGACATCAATGGCTTCCATCTTCTCGCCAGTACCGATGAACTTGATAGGCTTATCCACAACAGTACGTATGGACAGAGCGGCACCACCACGTGTATCACCATCAAGTTTTGTGAGAATCACACCGGTGTAGTTGAGGCGTTCGTTAAACTCCTTCGCCGTGTTAACAGCATCCTGACCCGTCATCGCATCCACCACGAAGAGTATTTCGTGAGGCTGCACAGCATCTCGGATATCCTGTATCTGCTGCATCAGTTCCTCGTCAACAGCCAAACGGCCGGCGGTATCAATAATGACTACGTCATAAGCCTTTGCTTTCGCCTCCTGAATAGCGTTGAGAGCAACAGCAACTGGATCTGTAGCTCCCTCTTCCATATATACAGGAACGTCTATCTGCTCGCCCAAAACTCTCAACTGCTCCATTGCTGCAGGACGGAATGTATCGCAGGCTGCGAGCAGAGGACGTTTGCTACGCTTGTCACGAAGCATCTTTGCCAGTTTGCCGGAGAACGTCGTTTTACCGGAACCGTTGAGACCTGCCATCAAAATGACGGAGGGCTGCCCCACACGTCCCGGAAGATTGAGGTCTGACTGCTCACCTCCCATCAAGAGAGCCAACTCATCGTGCACAATTTTCACGAGCAACTGGTGAGGCTTGACTGCTGTGAGCACATTCTGTCCCAAAGCCTTCTGCTTCACCTGGTCGGTGAAAGTCTTCGCCACCTTATAGTTTACGTCGGCATCGAGCAGTGCACGCCGCACATCCTTCAATGTCTCTGCAACATTGATTTCGGTGATTTTGCCTTCACCTTTTAATATCTTCCATGAGCGTTCCAAACGCTCGCTAAGATTTTCAAACATTTTTCCTTTACCTTATTATCTGAACAAACTATTATTCTTATGACTATTTCAAGAACTTCGTGCCGCATTCCTCACCTTCAGCCGTAGCACGGGCCACATAGAGACCTGCACCAAGTCCGCCCACATTGACCACAGCACTGCCACCGCTCACGCGCACATCGTTGCGACTCAGGATGGCACCGCTCATATTGTAGATGCTCACGGTAACTTCATCGGCATTCTCGCTGCTGACATAGAGTTTTCCTCCATAGTAGCGAATGCTCAAGCCACCGTCACGAGATGCCATCGAAGCACTCGGAGAAGATATTCCAGTGGGCACAGGATTGTATTCCTGGGCATACGATGTCAGCACATTCTGCTTGTCGATAGTAGGCAGAGTCATGAGATAGCAATCCTGCGATGCGTCCGGGAAACGTCCCACCGTCTGGTCGCCGTTCATCACGCAGTATGAGAGGGAATCCACCCACTCGTACTTGCCCGTCGCGGTGTTGTACTTACCTATAGCCACATAGCGCTCCTCGCCCTCTGCGTTGGAAAGCTTGAAGTTGGAGTGGAGTTGCGTGTTGTCTGCCGTCACCTTCTTATAGCGGTCGCCACACCATATAATCTTGTATCCGTGAGCAGGAATTATGGTAGAAGCCTTCGAGAGCACAGTGGGATCGCTCTTCGTGGCAGCGGTAATTTCCCACTTGCCGGGATTGTCGCGACGGTCGGTCAAACAGAGACCTTTGAGGTCGATATCCTCATCGGTGGTGTTGTATAGTTCAATCCAGTCATCCTTTTTGTAGAAGTCATTGAGATATACGCTATTACCAGCACTAATCTCGTTTATAACGATAGGTGTTGTGGCAACACCCTCCTGTCTCCTCTCCTCGTCGCTCATGGGTTCCCAAACAGCCGTAAGAGAATAACTGCCGCCTGCTTCGAGTTCATACTCGGGATCTGTGCTGACATACGTGCCGCCACCGCCACCGCTGCCGTAATTCACAGTGAGCGATGCATCGAAATAGATATCACTGGACGTTGCACTCTGATTATGCACTTCGATGGCTATCACATTCTCACCCTTCTTGAAATAAGAACGGGGTATCTCCAGATAGTCTGTATCGTAGGGATCGGAACCGTAGGCATCTGCATAGACACTGTAACCTGCACCGCTGGGAAGGCGCTTTGTAGCAACCTCCTGACCGTTCACATGAATGATATATCCGTCGTCGAAATTAATTGTCATAACGAAGACATCGCCTGCAACGGGAGCTGCATCCAGATTGAATGTCTTGCGGAAGTAGTATGTGGGGCGCTTGTTGCCGGCAGGGCCTCCGTCGATGGTAGTCGAGATAACTGCGCCGTCGTCACGCGTGTGGTAGCCGAAGAGTCCGTCGCCGGTGCTCCAGTTGACCTGATTGCCGGTAGTCTTCCAGTCGGTAGATGTCAAATCGCCCTGATCATAGTACTGCCATGTGGAGTTCATCGGGAAGAATGTCTGCGACGAAGCACCGCCGCTTTCTCTCCATCCCACGAACTTATAACCGCCGGGAGCCATAGCTTTCAGCGTGATGGGATAATAGAGACGTCCGGAGAACTTGCCAGTGGGCACAGGCATATCGTTCACATTGAGCTGTGCATAATCTATATTGCTCTGCACAGATGCCGTAAGAGGATTCTTTGCAGACAGATAGCTCGCCATATAATTGACCTGATTCGTCTGCAGGGAACTCGTAATGGCATTTGTCAGGATAGACGCATGACTGTTGACATATCCCTGACTGTTCTCCCAACTCATGTAGTAGTACATCTTCTGACGTATCTCCTCCACAATCTCGGCGCAGCGCTCGGGTTCGAACACACTGCCTGCAATGACACAGAAGGCATCAATGAATCTCTTCTTGAACTCGTCGTTCTGCAGCATGTTGAGGAAAATTGTCACCAGCTCGACCTCCTCTGTGATATTATAAGAGGAACCATCCTCGCGATATATTGTGTAGAACGTATAGTAACGCTGGTTGGCAAAGTCGGTGAAGGGATTGAATATGCGGTCGTAGCAGTTGTCCAAATCGAAGACAACAAAATGGAACTTACCTCCGTCGCTCATATCGCGGAAGCCCTTCAAATTGTTGTGAGGCCAGTCCCAGTTGTCCATATAGAACTGCGCAGCGAAATAGTTAATGAACTCATCAATGTCCACGAGTTCCTTGATGCGCTCCCAACTGTTTTCGTCGTATGCCGTCTTAGCCTCCTCGTACCATTCCTCAAATGCCAGGCGGTCGCCTGTTGTCTGCACATATCCGGAATCCACACTCATTTCAAAGGCATCCTGCAAGTCGGTGTCGAGGCCGTAGTTGGAGTAGCCGTACTGTCTGTTGGTCACCTCGCGTATGTTCATCGTACCCTTGAACTCGCCGTTTAGGAAGACGTGAGCCGTACTCGTCTCCTGGGCGTCGATATAGAGACCCGAGCGCATGAGTATCTGCTCCAGCATATTGTCCTTGCAGCGACTCTTGTTGTAGAGGTCGTTACCGCCGTTGCGCAGCATTATCTGCTTGTACTTATTGTAGGGCTTAGCATCAAACCACGTCTGCGACAGCTCGTTGATGCCATACACTTTGGTGGCCTTCAGTTTGAACGAGAGCAGATTACTGTTTGCCATACCCCACATTCGGCTCCAGCCTCCGGAGATGGACATATCCACTTCCTGTGAGAAGTTGATATCCTTGTTCTCGTCAATATACTCAAAATTGACGGGACGGTCCCAATCCATATTCCAGTTGGCCTTGCCTGTGCCCGTCACACCGTTACCGCTACGTCCGTTGGTGCCGCGGGTGTAGATACCAATGGTATTGTCGTAAAGATTGTCGGGATCCGTGTTAACGATAACGCAGGGCAAATCATAATCCCTGTCCCTGAAAATCCAGCTGCGCGTCACCACTTCGGAGGGAATCATACCATCCTTGAATACGCGGAAACGATAGATAGATGTCCCGTTTACATCTGCCGACATACCGCCACCTGTGCTCTTTGTACCGTTAGTCAGCGTGGGAGTACTGCCGTCGGTGGTATAGACAAGAGTGGCATCTGTTGGGTATG
>Ga0247611_10006422_pt1 | contig 15094 bp, 11 predicted proteins | sample 177DNAGHGhighgp2_FD_192422 | JGI IMG/M metagenome (GOLD analysis project Ga0247611, IMG submission 192422) | Sheep rumen microbial communities from Palmerston North, Manawatu-Wanganui, New Zealand - 1770 DNA GHGhigh gp2 | ecosystem: Host-associated > Mammals > Digestive system > Stomach > Rumen...
TATGGATACGCCTGCCGACAGACAGATATGGAGAGGTTGTCGGGGGTGACGGATCTTGGTCTGTTGACTGATGATAACGAGGGTGTCGCGGCGTGGATTTGTGGGTGTTGTAGTGGACCAGTTCCCGATAGGAATATGATCCTGCTGCCATGGCTCGCTGATATGAAGTTCGTATGTGGTCTGTGACTTAAGCGGATAAGGGAATTTGTAGTCACGAAGTACACCCCACTGCGGATGTTTGATGGTAAGGAGCATGGAACCCTCGGGCAGGTAAAGCCACACCTCTCCGGTCTCATTTCTCCGTTTAGCGATACCTAATGGCGAGGAGAAGGCAAAGTCGTGACTGCAAACCACCTTGACGAGCGCACAGATGTCATTGTTCAGATCATAGACTGGCTCCATGGAGGCACTGATGTCGTTGGGCAGTACCCGGAGACTGTCTGCCTTGAACTGCTGAGACCGTCCGCAAATGGTCAGACTTAGCAAGGTTGCAATGAGAAATAGTCGGCTCTTCATGTGTTATCTGAGGTTGAAGTCCTGAAGACCTATGATGGAGTCGCGTGGGAGAGGTGTCTGGCTGCCTGTGATGGCAGCCTGCCATGTGCGGACATGTATCTTCGGAGCTGTCTTGTCGCGGAAGTCCCATAACAGGAACAGGTATCCATCGTCTGCATATCTGTCGGAACGGTAGCGTTGACGAAGGGAAACACCGTAGATACCATCTACTGTAGGGTGTCGCCTGATGGCAAAATCACTGAAATGTACGTCAATCTTCTTGTTGGCGGCAAATACCTCACGGAGTCTTTGAAGGTAGCGCTGTTTGGATATGATGTTATAGTTGACCTGAGGGGGTAGTTTCACTTCAGTGTTAGGTGCCGGTCTGACAACATGCCCTACGATAATCAGTGCTTTCTCACTGAACAGTTGCTGCAAGAAATCGATATCTTTCGTGGTGTATGAAGTGCGCAAATGTTCTACATAATTCAGGATCATGGTGCGATTGGAGGCATCTTCTTCCGTCAGTTTTCCCGCAATCACCTTCTGGGCTTCTTGGTAAAAGGGATTCTGTGGTGATGCTTCATGCCAATTGTTGGTGGTAATGGTGACCATCTCGTTCTGTTGCATTCCTTGTTGGGAATGAGACAGGTTCTTCTGATTTTGTTTGCTTAGTGATGGAATATGAGAACTATGGCTAACAGACGGTCTGGCGGTTGTAGGATGTCCCTCACGGTCGAGATAACCTTCATGGCCGGTACGCATGTCCATATACCAAAGGAGTCCATCATGGTATTCTGTTCCGATGAGACAGCTGTCAAGGGCTATACCGAAGACTGTATTTCCTTCAGCGTCAATGGTATGATAGGTCATGGTCCCGTCATGACCGGTTGTGCCCACGATGGCCAGACTTTCATGAAAGTCGCTGGCGAAGTCATAGATGGTGGGAATAGACATCTGTTGGTCTCTGTCTATGTATCCATACTTGCCATCACTGGTCATTACCCGTGCCCGTCCTTCGTGGTAGTCGTCCGTATGCACGATGTTGGCAGTCTGCTTTCTACCTGTATCATTGCAGTTGATCAGCAGAAAGATACACAACAAGAGGAAGAGGCTTTTTGGTTGCTTCATATACGATGGGTGTTATTCATTCCAGTTTTCAGTTTCTCCTCCTAACTGTATCTTAACTTGATGGGCATTCTTCGTGAGGACAAGCAATACGTTGTGCTGAGTTCCAGGCTTGAAAAGAAACTTACCTTCGTAAAGGTATGATATCCCTTTCGTCACAACTTCAATCAAGGGCAGGCGGTTGTCTAAACGCTGGGGAACGATAATGGCTGCATAACGGTGGTTGCCAAGTGGTCGTGCGTGGATCGTTTGTGCTGATGCATGAGAAACACGTGTGGCTATTCCTGCATTCAAGTCGATGGTGGCATCGGTCACGGTATTGTGAATATATACTTCAGCATCCTCGGGCAGATCACCTTCATATTCTTCGCCTTTTACCAATCTCACTAGCAGTCGACTCATACGGTGGGTAAATGTAAGCATGATACCACCGTCAGATCCTGTTGCACCTTTTTCTTGTGCCCAGAGGAAATCACTGGAGGTATAGGCGGCAGCCGTGCTTTGGTCGGTCTGCACACTGAAAGGCAAATCGCTTATTGAAGACAAAGGACTTGTATAAGGATAGTAGGCAATGGCATCGTATTGTCTGTCATCCCAGTATAGTGTATAGGATGAGGACCATTTTGTCCCGTCATAACTAAGCGGAAGATTGGTTGCGTAGTTGCCGGCAATCTCAACAGCCTGTCCACTGACCGTCAGGAACACTCCCACCTGATCGCCTGCCTCAAACCCCGTATCTGTTGCTCTGGTTTGCATCGTGGCTGGATGGTTGATGTTGAAGGTGATGATGTTGCTTCTGCCGGTGATGCTTTCTATCTCACCATTTGTACAGCCTATCAATCCGAGAGCTAAGCTGATAACTCCTATATATATAGTAATAAGGTGTACTTTCATAACATTCTTCTTTTGCTGTTTTTCTTTTTGCTTCTTGTATTTATCGGACTTTCCTTGAGGATGATGGGCTTGTGCTGGAAACCATGGACGGTATTACCCATCCAAGGTGTTTTCACAGCCCGGGTAATAATGTCGGCATCTCGATAGTCATTCTTTACAAACTCTTCGAAAGAATACGTCTCACCAGCATACGACTTGATACGTCGCACAATGCTTTCCCTGCTAATGGTGTTGTAGTAAGGGATATCATTGTTCATGCAACTGTTGGGTTCAGAACGATAGACTCCCCTGCTATGCATGAAGGCTCCTTCAAACATATCGACGATGTCGTTATAGCGGGAGTCGAAGATGAGATGACTCCATGTGACATCATGAATCTTTCCTGTCACATCAATGTTATCATACCAACCCAAAGCCTTGGCGCCTAATACCGCATCAACATGACCACAGCAAGAGCATCCACACATGTCGATGAAGGCGTTGTGGTAAATGTACTCATCGGCCAGTTTGCCAAAACCATGTCCACCTGCCTCATGTTGGATGACACCTCTGAAGTCGAACGGATAGCCGTATGCGCTTTTCGGACAGAAAGCAATAGCTGTGCCCGACTCATAGAGATAGCTGATGCCACCATATTCTGTGGTGTTGGGTATGACGATGATGAGAGCCTGATTGATATTCTTTTCATTAACAGTCGGTATGCGCAAAGCATAGTCAATAATAGCCTCCCTGTCAGCCCTCAATCCGATACCTCCTGCAAAACTGGTTTCAAAACGGTTGTAGCGGACGATATTTGTCGTACCGATACCACTCTCAGGTGATACAGCAATGGCTGTGTTGACATTGAAATAGTCGCGATAGGTCTTGTAAGGCTCGATATCGAAGAAGTGTTCCATAGCCTGAAGCATATCTTCCATGTATCTCCCTTCGCTAATATCCTTACCGTTGTAGCCGTCTCCCACCAAGACGATATTGATGCCTCCCTTGCTGCCACGTGTTGCTTGCTGGAGGTTTACCACCTCGTCTTCTCCATATTGGTAATTGTATTGGTTAACTGTACATTGATGCGTATAGTCTTTGTCTTTCAGACGAAAGACGATGTTACCAGTTCTGGACTCACTGCCTGAAGGCATTTGTTTGATGGTTAGGGTGAGCTCTGTCTTGCCAGAACCACTTTTTTGTGATAGATCACACCAGTCAGGTATGCTTTTTACCACCCAATCACCTTCAGCATCAAGCAGCAGTGTGCGTTCGGCAGCAGTGTTGATGGCACATGCCAATGACGGACGGCACACCAGTTCATGATGAGCAGCGATGCGCTTGAACTCACGCCAACCATTTTCTGATCGATAGAGATGAATGTAGCTTTCCGGGACTTCGAGTGCAAAATTGTCTTTCGGCACGCCATTGAAGGCTCCATCCTGCACATAAGGTGGGATGATACTCTTACAGATGATCGAATTAATACCAAAACAATTCTCGAAAGCACCAGCTGTTTCAGACGAGCCTTCCAGACCAGAATAGCCGATATTCTCCAAATTCTGATTAAAAATAATCCCTTCCAGACTGCGGCAATTCAGGAAGGCGCCTCCACCGATGCTTACCACATCGTCAGGAATCTCGATGATGCCAGTCAGTCTCCAGTTGTAGGCAAAGGCAAAGTTACTGATGACAGCTAGGTTACGGGGAAGTTTCAATTCACCAGAGAAGTCACATCCATAAAAAGCGCCTTCGCCTAATGTAACCAAGTTCTTAGGGAGAATGAGATCACCTCGTAGTGAGGTCCCCCGGAAGGCATTACTGTTAATGCTTGTTATCCCATCATGTAAAGTGAGGATGCCATTAAGATGCTCACAGCCGAAAAAAAGGTTTCCCCGTATCTCTGTGACGCTCTGTGGTATCTCAATACTACCTGAGATATTGAGACATCCTTCAAAAGCTCCTTGTCCCAAGTATTGTAGATGTGAGGGGAATCGAATCTCTCCGTATAGATTCCGATCTTGGAAGAAGGCATAGTCACCGATATAAGTGACGTTTTCAGGGAACTTCAGCTCACATGTGAAGCCTACGTCGCAGAAGGCCTGGAAACCTATATATTCCAGTGTGGATGGTAAAGAGAGTGTTCCGTTATAACCACGACAGCTGTTAAAGGCACCACTCTCGATACGAGTTACTCCTTCAGGTACGGTAAGTGACCCTGTGAGGTTGGTGCAACCATGGAATGCTTCACTGCCAATGATGTGAAGTTTATCTGGAAGGACGAGTCTCTGGAGCGTTGACTTTCCTGCAAGGGCTCCATCGGGCATCTTATATTTCCCGTCTGTTTGAACCATCTCCATCTCTTTCATGTTCAGCGATTGCAGCATGGGCATTTCTTCGCGAAGGAAGATAAAGTCATGGTTATTGACCTTTCCCGTGATCTTCAGGTTACGTAATTGGGCGAAGTCTTTGCCAACAGTCATCACAGAGTCTTTCAGATGTCCGGCAGTACTGTTGACAATCACGTATTCCTTCATGGTGGCATCATGACTAACGTCATCGTTTTCCCAAGCTGTAATGCTTGATGAGATAAGGGTTAGCTTGTATTTTCCTTCTCCTGCCTTTTTGTCAATACGGATGGTGAAGTTATGCATCTTTCCTTGTACGAACTCAAAGGGTTCCTCCTTCTTGAAAGAATAAGGCATTCCGCCTATATTAAATGCCAAGATTACTTCTCCGGCTTCTATTGTCTGAGGTACTACGATACAGCGATATTTAGCATTGTGAAAATAAGGAATAATACCTGTTCCGTCTGTCTTGTTACTCGGCTTGACATTTCCCGTTGACATGTCAATGATGGCGCTACGGCATGTGTTCTTCACTAAGACATTCTTATCCAGACTGGCATATTCGCCTGCCGTGAAGCCACTACCCTCGACCAGTTCTATGCAGATGGAGCTCATACGATGGCGCAAAGGTAGATGGATAACTTGGGATGTAGGAGCTACATCAGCAACCTTTCCCCATAGGAAATCACTGGCTTCGTATCCTGCCATGGCATTAACAGTTCCTGTAGTGCTTTGGTCTGCCCGTACTTCAAAATTCCACTGTTTGATATCTTCAGGGGCTGTTTGCGAATAGGGGTAATAACCATAAATGTCGATATGGGTTTTGTCATCGCGCCAATATACATCATAGGCAGGCTCCCAATGAAGGCTCGAAGCGTCAAAGGTATGTTGTACGTTGTCGCCACGATTTCCAGTTGTGAGCAAGGTTCCTGGCTGTGTACCGTTGTAGTCTACGAAATAGACACCTATGGCGTCTCCATGGGCAAAGCCGTTGTCATTAGCGCGTGTCTGATAGACTTGTTCGATTTCTCCACTAAGTAGAATCTTCCCAGCATGCTTTGGGTTCGACCTGTCTTCATCGTAATCAGAACACCCCAGCATGGCAGACACTGCCAGTAATATGATAGAAATTCGAATTCTCATGTCGCTTGATATATTTATTCTGCTGTGCCTCCGTTGTCATCTTTGTCATTCTCCCATGAGCCATAGTCAACGTTTAATCCATAGGGAACATCTTGAATGGTGTCATTTTCTGTTGAATCTTGCTTTTCTTCAGGGGATGCTGGTATCGAATCATTCGACACTATAGAAGGTATGGGAGGTACAACCTCTTCTCCTGAGCAAGAAGTGACTAATATGATGGTGAAAAATGCTGTCAGTATGATATACAGATTCTTCATGTTTTGATAACCCTGTTGTTTACGGTGCAAATATACATAAAAAAGATGAAATAGTGATGGCTACAAATAAAAAAACAAAGATATCATACATAAACTCATTTGAAGTCGCGTTCTTGCACATTTCTATGAAAGAGTGTGCAATATCATGTCCTCTTTGTAACTGATTTACAAGTAAAAGCATAAAAAAAGTAAATCTTTCTGTTCTAAATCGAAAAAGTTTTGTACCTTTGCAACCCAAATATGCTTTAAAATGTGCAGTTTAGAGTCTTTTAAGATAGATCTGAAAGGGTTGAAAGAAGACGTGACAGTCTTGGAATACAACCTTGATGAGCAGTTTTTCAAGGCGATGGACAGCACGGAACTGAATGGTGGAGACGTGCAAGTGTCAGTGTCTATACGCAAGGCTACTGGCTATTTTGAGCTTCATCTTCATCTTCGTGGCACAGTAGCTGTTCCTTGTAATCTCTGTTTAGACGACATGGAGCAGCCGGTCGAGGCGGATCACCGTCTCGTGGCAAAGTTTGGAGCAGAAAACTCAGAGGAAGACGATGTCGTGACAGTGGATGAGGACGAAGGAATACTCAACCTGTCATGGCTTGTCTATGAGTTGATAGTATTGGCTATCCCCATCAGGCATGTACATGCACCTGGCAAGTGCAATGCAGCTATGATGCATGCTCTGGAAGAGCACTCAACTGACCGAAGCAGTGATGAGGAGTCCAACCAGTCTATTGACCCCCGCTGGGAGAAATTGAAGAATCTAAAAATTTAAAATTAAAAAATTATAGAATTATGGCACATCCTAAAAGAAGACAGTCAAAGACTCGTACAGCGAAAAGAAGAACTCATGACAAGGCAGTAGCTCCCACATTGGCTATTTGTCCCAACTGCGGTGCTTATCATATCTATCACACCGTATGTCCGACTTGCGGCTACTATCGTGGCAAGATTGCAATTGTAATGGATGAAGTAGCTGAATAATGGAGAGAATCAACGCAATAATCACTGGCGTAGGTGGATATGTCCCCGAGTATGTCCTCAATAATGAGGAATTGTCTCGGATGGTTGACACCAACGATGAGTGGATTATGTCGCGTGTAGGCATCAAAGAACGCCGAATTCTAAACGAAGAAGGTCTGGGCACCAGCTATATGGCCCGTAAGGCAGCCAAGCAGCTGCTTCAGAAAACGGGTGTGGATCCAGATACGATAGATGCGTTGATCGTTGCTACCTCTTCAGCAGACTACAAGTTCCCCTCAACCGCCAGCATCGTGCTGGGCAAGCTCGGACTGAAGAATGCTTTTGCATTTGATTACTGGGCTGCCTGCTGCGGTTTCTTGTTTGCCCTCGATGTGGCAGCCTCGATGATACAGTCTGGCCGATACAAGAAAATTATTGTGATTGGCGCAGATAAGATGTCGTCGATGGTTGACTACATGGATAGGCAGACTTGTCCGCTTTTTGGTGACGGTGCAGCTGCGGTATTGCTGGAAGCAACGACGGAACAGAACATCGGCGTGATGGACAGCTATCTTCGGGCAGATGGAAAGGGTCTTCCCTTCCTGCACATGAAGGCGGGTGGAAGCGTTTGTCCTCCCAGTCATTTCACCGTGGATCATCGTCTTCACTATCTTTATCAAGAGGGTAGGACGGTATTCCGCTATGCCGTGACAAGCATGAGTGACGACTGTGCGCTGATAGCTGAACGCAACGGTCTGAATAAGGACAATATCCGTTTTGTCGTTCCCCATCAAGCCAACATCCGTATCATCGAAGCAGTGGCAAAACGCTTGGAACTGACCATGGACAAGGTAATGGTGAACATTGAACATTTCGGTAACACAAGTGCTGCATCCATACCACTCGCTCTTTGGGAGAATGAAAGTTTACTAAAGAAAGGCGACAATCTGGTCTTGACAGCCTTCGGTGCTGGCTTCGTTCATGGTGCCAGCTACCTGAAATGGGCTTACGACAGTAGTGAAAAGTGAAGCGTTAAAGTAAAGAATAATGCATAAGGCAGGATTTGTCAATATCGTTGGCAATCCCAACGTAGGTAAAAGTACGCTCATGAACCAGTTGGTTGGTGAGCGTATTTCAATTGCGACGTTTAAGGCGCAAACGACTCGTCATCGTATCATGGGAATTGTGAATACCGATGATATGCAGATCGTGTTCAGTGATACGCCTGGCGTGCTGAAGCCCAATTACAAGCTTCAGGAATCGATGCTTGCCTTTTCGGAAAGTGCATTGGCTGATGCTGATGTGCTGCTCTATGTTACCGATGTGGTGGAGAACCCCGAAAAGAACATGGACTTCCTGGAGAAGGTGCAGAAGATGAAGATTCCCGTTATCCTGCTCATCAATAAGATTGATGAACTGGGCAACCAAACTGGCGATGCTAGTAATACTAGAAAAACTAGTTCTACTAGTCAAACTCAATTGAATAGTTTGGTGGAGAAGTGGCACTCGCTATTGCCCAATGCGGAGATTCTTCCTATTTCGGCCAAGAACAAGTTCGGCGTGGATGTGCTCCTGAAGCGCATTCAGGAGTTGCTGCCTGAGAGTCCTGCCTATTTCGATAAGGACCAGCTCACAGATAAACCCGCGCGTTTCTTCGTTTCGGAGATTATTCGCGAAAAGATCCTGCTGTATTACGACAAGGAGATACCCTATTCTGTGGAGGTGAGCGTGGAGAGCTTCAAGGAAACCGAGAAGAATATCCATATCAGCGCTATCATCTATGTGGAACGCGACTCGCAGAAAGGAATCATCATCGGTCATCAAGGTGTTGCCCTGAAAAAAGTTGGTGCGGAATCGCGCAAGGCACTGGAGAGATTCTTCGGCAAGCCCATCTATTTGGAAACCTTCGTAAAGGTGGATAAAGACTGGCGCTCATCGCAGCGAGAACTCAATCACTTCGGGTATAATCCTGAATGAACGTTTTCAAGGTGGGATGAGATATAACCATTTTGTTTACACTCAAAAAGTATTATTATGGCATTAGTAGCAATCGTAGGACGCCCGAATGTGGGTAAGAGTACGCTTTTTAACCGCTTAACCAAGAGTCGCCGCGCTATTGTTAGCGAGGAGGCAGGAACCACACGCGACCGTCAGTATGGCAAGTGCGAGTGGAATGGTAAGGAGTTTTCCGTGGTGGATACTGGCGGATGGATTGTGAACTCTGATGATATCTTTGAGGAGGAGATCCGGAAACAGGTAATGGTAGCCACAGAAGAAGCCGATATGGTGCTCTTCCTTGTGGATGCTCAGAACGGTCTTACCGACTGGGATGAGGATGTGGCTGCTATCTTACGTCGTTCCAAGCTCCCTGTGATCCTGGTCGTTAACAAGGTTGACAACAACAACCAGTACTACGATGCCTACGAGTTCTATAAGTTAGGATTGGGTGATCCGCAGTGCATCAGTTCGGCTTCTGGTAGCGGAACGGGTGACTTGCTCGACCTGGTCTTGGAAAAGCTTCAGGGTGTAAAAGATGAGGATGATATTGAGGATGGTATTCCCCGCTTTGCCGTAGTAGGACGCCCGAACGCCGGTAAGAGCAGTATCATCAATGCCTTCATCGGAGAAGACCGTCATATAGTGACAGATATCGCAGGAACCACTCGTGACAGTATCTATACCCGTTACGACAAGTTCGGCTTCGATTTCTATCTGGTTGACACCGCAGGTATCCGCAGAAAGAACAAGGTGTCGGAAGACCTGGAGTTCTACAGTGTGATGCGTTCTATCCGTGCCATTGAAAACAGTGATGTTTGTATCCTGATGATTGATGCCACCCGTGGTATTGAGACGCAGGACATGAATATCTTCCAGTTGATACAGAAGAACCAGAAATCGTTGGTGGTTGTGGTGAACAAGTGGGATTTGGTGGAAGATAAGAGTCAGACAGCCGTGAAGTTCTTCGAAGAGGCTATTCGTAAGCGTATGGCACCCTTCACCGATTTCCCCGTCGTATTCGCTTCTGCCGTAACCAAACAGCGTATCTTCAAGGTGCTGGAAACAGCCAAGCAGGTGTATCTTAACCGGAAGGTGAAGATTGGAACGACGAAGCTCAACGAGGTGATGCTACCCCTTATCGAGGCTACACCGCCGCCTTCCATCAAGGGTAAGTACATCAAGATCAAGTATTGTTCCCAGATTCCTGACACGCAGATACCTTCTTTCGTGTTCTATGCGAATCTGCCACAGTATATCAAGGAGCCTTACAAGCGTTTCCTGGAGAACAAGATCCGTGAGAACTGGGAACTCACAGGCTCACCCATCAATATTTTCATCCGACAAAAGTAAACAGATGTTGCGCAAAGTGGTGATAATAACAGTGGGATTCGTTGCGGCAGCTGTGGTGTATAGCTGTCGTAACGGCAAAACTGTTGACTTTGCCGCAGCCAATCAGGCCAAGACATATTACGAGCTGTTGACGAAGGAGAAATACGGTCCTTTTGTGGCTGGAATGTATCTTCCTGAACAGATTCCCGACAGCTACCGTCAGCAGCTGGAGGATAACATACGGATGTATGTAGGAGAACTGAACCAGGAACATGGCGGTCTTCGTGAGGTGCGGGTTGTGAACTGTGTGAACGACAGTGTTCAGCCCACCGCCAATGCCTTCCTCATGCTTTGCTTCGGCGACAGCACCATTGAAGAGGTGGTAGTACCGATGGTCAAGCATGAGGGGAAATGGCTGATGAAATAACCTGTTAGTTTATTTCCACGATAAGCGTCTGCCTTGGTTGCAGCACCACATTTTCCGACAGGTTGATTTTCTTCCCTGTAATCACATCCGTGGCTTCCTTCTTGTTTCCAATCACTTCCTGATAGCGGACTACCTCAAGGGCGTTTGTCTGCTTTCTGCCATTGATGATAGTCAGCACCGTGTTATTGCGATATTGCCGGGCAACGACATACACCCCTTTGTAGGGAATAAACTGCGTCATCTCACCTTTGATAATCGTCTCATTCCCCTGTCGCCAGTGCAGCAGTCGTGAGAGCCAGTTAAACATTGCATTCTCCTCCTGCGTTCTTCCTTCTTTCGTAAACGCGTTATGTGAGTCACCAGGGAAGCCACCGGGGAAGTCCTTGCGCACATTTCCATCCGTCACCTCTTTCGTTCCGTTCATCAGAATCTCCGTACCGTAGTAAAGCTGTGGGATACGTTTTACGGTAAGTAGCAGGGCCAACGCCTGTTTCAGCGCCAGTGTATCCTTTCCGTTCCCTAAGAAACGATCTGTATCATGGTTCTCGATGAAAGCCATCACGCTCGAAGGATTCGGATAGAGATAATCATAGCAGAATGAGTTATACAGGCGGTTCATCCCGTTCCACCAGTCGTCCGTCTCCTCATTCTTCGCCGAATTCAGTCGGTCGAAGAAAGCAAAGTCCATCACGGTCTTTAGATAGCTGTTCTCATCACTCAGCTTACTGTCCTTCTGCCATGATGCCGTATAGGCAGGCTCTGTTACCCAAGTCTCGCCCACCACGTTGAAGTTCGGGTATTCCTCATCCAGTGTCTTCATCCACCGAGCCATTCCCTTGGCATCAGCATACGGATAAGTATCCATGCGAATACCGTCGATACCAACGGTCTCAATCCACCAGATGCTGTTCTGTATCAGGTAGGTCATCACATGCTCATTCCTTTGGTTCAGGTCGGGCATGGTAGGAACGAACCAGCCGTCAACCGTTTCCTTCATATCGATCTTCGAAGCATACGGATCTTTCACAGGAGTAAGCTTATAGCTGGTCTGCTGGAAGCGAGTACCCGTAGGATTACTGCTACCCTTCGACTCCTTCAGCCAATCGGGCAGGTTCAGCCAGTCGTGGGTAGGCATATCCAGTGTCCAAGGATGCTCAAAACCACTATGGTTGAAGATCATATCCATCACAATCTTCAGTCCTTTGGCATGCGCCTCATCGCAGAGTCTCCGGTAATCGTCATTACTTCCGAAACGTGGATCTACACGGTAGTAGTTCGTCGTTGCATAGCCATGATAGGTGGAATAGCCATTCTCATTATCAGGCGAATCGTTTTCCAGCACAGGGGTGAACCAAAGTGCCGTAACCCCTAACTCCTTGAAATAGTCCAGATGCTCACGAATACCGTTGAGGTCGCCACCATGACGAAGACTCGGTTCACTGCGGTCTTCTACATACTGGCGCATGCCTTTAATCTGTTTCGGGTGATTGGCTCCCTGTGCAAAACGATCAGGCATGAGCATATACAGCACGTCGGCATTGGTGAAGCCCATTCGCTTGTCACCGCTCATCTCCCGCTGCTTCAGCTGGTACGTCACCTTCGTCTTGTCGAAGCGCAGCACCATGTTACCTGCCTGTGCCCCCTTTAAGTCAAGATACAGCAGCAGGTAGTTAGGCGAGTCGAGCCGCACCACACTGTCAATGCGCACACCGGGATAATCGGTAGAAACATTCTTCACGTTCCTGATATCCTTCCCATAGACCATCAGCTGTAGCTGCGGGTTCTTCAAACCCACGAACCAGTTCGTCGGTTCTATCCTGTCAATCACGTTTTTTTTCGCTGCGCTTGCGGTCAGCAAGCCTACCATCAAGAAGGCAATGATTAAAATTCGTTTTCGCATATCGTTGTTAGTTTGTTTCTGCAAAGATAGTCAAATATCTGTAATTCGATACCCCCTCACAAAGCTTTTTTGACATTTCCTTGTAAAAACGATTGCACAATCGTATTTTTTTTGTATCTTTGACGCCATATTACTACTCCTATTATTGGAATAATCAAAACATAACCCTTTGTAACAAATAAGAACAATGAAAAAATTGTCAACTAAACATTCATGGTACATGCTGTTGGGTGTGGGCTTTGCCGCACTCTGCGGATGTACAGGATCAGACAAAGCAGTCATGAACACCATCAACCAGGAAGAGGTGATGAGTAAGCTCTCCCTCGAAGAAAAGGCGCATTTCGTTATCGGTACGGGAATGGAAGGCGAAAGTGGTAACAGTGCCGTTGTTGGCGCCACCCGTAATCTCGTGCTAGGAGCAGCAGGAACCACCTATCCGCTCGACTCTCTCGGCATTCCTCCCATTGTGTTAGCCGACGGTCCTGCAGGACTTCGCATCAGCGCCACTCGCGAAGGCGACTCCGCCACATACTATTGCACGCACTTCCCCATTGGAACGCTGCTGGCCTCTACATGGAACACCCAGCTCATCGAAGAGGTGGGAAAATCCATTGGCGAGGAGGTCAAGGAATATGGTGCCGATGTTCTCTTGGCTCCTGCGGTGAATATTATGCGTAACTCACTCTGCGGACGAAACTTCGAGTACTATTCAGAAGATCCCGTAGTGGCAGGTAAGACCGCCGCTGCCTATATCCTGGGTGTACAGAAGAATGATGTAGGAACAAGCATCAAGCACTTCGCAGCCAACAGTCAGGAAACCAATCGTATGAGCAACGATGCACGTATCTCGCAACGTGCCCTGCGCGAGATCTACCTGAAAGGCTTTGAGATAGCTATCAAGGAGAGTAAGCCCTGGACGGTGATGACTTCTTATAACTACATCAATGGTGTCTATGCTTCCGAGAGCAAGGATCTCGTCACTACCATCCTCCGCGATGAGTGGGGCTTTGAGGGAACGGTCATGACCGACTGGTACAGTGGTAAGGATGGAGCCCAGCAGATGTGGGCAGGTAATGACATGCTCCAGCCGGGTAAGCCCGAGCAGTTCGATTCTATCGTGGCAGGTGTGAAGAGCGGTAAGCTCGATGAGGCCGACCTCGACCGCTCTGTTCAGCGCACCCTGAACCTTGTGGAAAGGAGTCCGCGTTATCAGGGATATAAGTATTCCAACAAACCCAACCTGAAAGCCCATGCAGAAGTAACTAGGCAGTCGGCTGTCGAGGGTATGGTTCTCATGAAGAATGGAGCCACCCCCAACCCCTCCAAAGAGAGGGGAGAGGTGCTACCGTTCAAAGATAGTATCAAAAAAGTTGCATTATATGGTAATACATCGTATGATTTTATCGCCGGCGGTACAGGTTCAGGCGATGTGAACCATGCCTACGTTGTTTCATTGCTCGACGGACTGAAGAATGGTGGTTACACCGTTTCCGAGGAACTGAAGAAAACCTACGGTAGCTATCTGGCTGATTGCAGCAAGAAGGCTGAGGCTGAAAAGGCAGAGAAAATCAAGAAAGACCCGGGTATTGCATCACTCCTGCGTCTCCTGCCGAAGGAACTGCCCACCGAGAAGCTCTTCACTGCTGAGGAGCTGACGGCTCAGGCCAACGAGGCCGATGTGGCCATCATCACCATCGGTCGTATCTCTGGTGAGTTCATCGACCGTAAGGTGTCTGATTTCAATCTCAGCGCTGCTGAACACATGCTCATCGAGCAGGTATGCGATGTGTATCACAAGGCTGGCAAGCAAGTGGTGGTACTGTTGAATATCGGTGGAGTCATCGAGACCGCTTCCTGGAAGGATCTGCCCGATGCCATCCTTTGCGCATGGCAGGCTGGTCAGGAAGGTGGAAACAGCGTGGTTGATGTGCTCAGCGGTAAGCAGTCACCCTCTGGTAAGTTCACCATGACATGGCCCCTGGCATTTGCCGATGCCTACTCTTCCAAGAATTTCCCCATCGATTACGGTCTGCGTCTCGACCTGATGTCTCAGGGCAGGAAGGGTAACCAGAAGAATGTTGACTATACCAACTACGAGGAGGATATCTACGTGGGCTATCGTTACTTCGATTCCTTCGACGTGCCCGTCAGCTACCCCTTCGGCTTCGGACTCAGCTACACCACGTTCGAATACAGTGATGCGAAGATCGCCCAGAAGGGTGATGCTTACGAGATT
>Ga0247611_10006423_pt1 | contig 15094 bp, 22 predicted proteins | sample 177DNAGHGhighgp2_FD_192422 | JGI IMG/M metagenome (GOLD analysis project Ga0247611, IMG submission 192422) | Sheep rumen microbial communities from Palmerston North, Manawatu-Wanganui, New Zealand - 1770 DNA GHGhigh gp2 | ecosystem: Host-associated > Mammals > Digestive system > Stomach > Rumen...
CAAGATAAAAGCAGCCTGAATTATATCAGGTAGAGGCATAAGGCTAGTGCCCTTAAAGAGCCGATATGATATATTCATTTCGGAGATTTATAAATATCAGTCACAAGCTGGTAAATAGCCACAATCTGATATACTTGATAGTATTGATATGAATAATGGAGGTTAAGATGGAAGACAGTAAGAAACAGCAGCTGATCAGTATCATTCAGGATTTTACTGCTACAACCGGGATCTATCTTGCAGATGATGTTGAGAAAAGAATAAGAGAATTAGCCGAAGAAGAGACAATACCTCATGCAAAGACAATGTATGAGTGCATGATCAAAGACCTTGATCTTGCTAAAGAATTACACAGACCAATCTGTCAGGATACCGGTGTCCTTCAGTATTTCGTTGATGTGGGAACCAATTTTCCGTACATAAATGAGCTTAAGGAGATCATTACCGAGGGCGCCCGCAAAGCTACTCTGGAGACTCCTCTCCGCCCTAACGTAGTTGAGCCTTTGGGTGAGCACAATACAGGCGACAACGTCGGTTATGGAGCACCTTATTTCGAGTACGACTTAATCCCGAACAGTTCCGATCTCCGCGTACGCCTCTACATGGCAGGCGGCGGATGCTCACTGCCCGGCAGGAGCAAGGTCCTTATGCCGCTCGAAGGCGTTGAAGGCGTAAAGAAATATGTATATCAGACGATCCTTGACTGGGGCGTAAATGCATGCCCTCCTCTTTGTATCGGCATCGGACTCGGAACATGCGCTGCAACATCAGCCATGCTTTCCAAGAAGGCTCTTCTGAGACCTATCGGGACTCACTCCGAGTACCCTGAGGTTGCCGCTCTCGAGAAAGAGATCCAGGAAGGCCTCGACTCATTGGGAATCGCTCCGCTTGGCTTTGGCGGATCTAAGACAGTACTCAGCGTAAATATTGAAGCAGCCGCTCATCACCCCGCTACACTCGGCGTAGGGATCACCACAGGATGCTGGGCTACACGAAGAGGAGACATCATCATCCACGATGATCTTTCTACCGAATTCGTTTCGCATAAGAGATTGGAGGGCTGAGACATGAAGAAGATATTAACTACACCTATTTCTTATGATCAGATCAAGGATCTGAAGATCGGAGATACAGTTTATCTTACAGGAACTCTCGCAACATGCCGTGACAGCGGTCACAAAAGAGTTGTTATCGACAACAGGATGCCGGACAGACTGGATCTCAAAGAAGGAGCCATATTTCACGCCGGTCCCATCGTCGGAAAAGATGATAACGGCAAAGAGTACATGGTATCCATCGGACCCACTACCAGCAGAAGAATGGAATCGGCTGAAGCGGAATTCATCGAGAAGACAGGTATCCGCCTGATAATCGGAAAAGGCGGAATGATGGATAAGACAGCTGAGGCCTGCAAAAAATTTGGTGCGATCCACTGTGCTTTTCCGGGCGGATGCGCTGTTGTAGCCGCTCAGGAAGTTGAGGAGATCACCGACGTTGAGTGGATGGACTTTGGAATGCCGGAGGCATTGTGGGTCATGAAGGTTAAGGAATTCGGACCGCTTATTGTATCGATCGATACTCAGGGGAATAACCTTTTCGAGAACAATAAGAAGATCTATAAAGAAAGATTCGACAAACTGGTATAAAAGAAAGGCGGCCAACGGTCGCCTTTTCACTTATTTCAGTTTGTTTATTATTCTCTGACACGCTTCTATATGCATTATCCAGTGTCTGGAGAAAGGCATCTGAATAAGCCCGCGCACATCTTTTTTGCACCAGTAATCGATCAGCCATATAGCGTTCTCGTCATTGCTTACTACACCCAATGATCTCAGGTTTTCCTGACGCTCATCAGGAACCCTGGTCTTCAGATCACCATACGTCAGATTACGGATTATCTCTTCAGTACTATTCTTTACTTCTACAACATAAGAATACAGTTCATCTATGTCCAGCTGTTTTGTAAAATCAGAAATCTGTTCCTTAACGAGTTCATTACCGGTTGTTATTACAGGTGAATTGATACGGCTCTTATAATCACCTGCAAACAACACCTCTTCATCGCCTTTAACCAGCGTGTGTGCAACGATATCTTCTATCCTGAATACATGCCATATGGAATACGCAATGTTCTTGCTGTGATATCCGTCGGCATTCATAAAAGGCATAGCGTCAAAATCCTCTCTGTTAAGATCTTCCTTAAATGAGAGAATGGTATCCATAAGATCATTTCGAAGCCTGAAAAGCACATCCTTACCCTGATCAAAAGTATCCGCCTTCTTGATCAGTAACTGCATATTCTTGTTCTGTTCAGACCATTCTTTATTCATATTTATTTCCCACTTTTCAAGCCGGTTAACGCGATTAAGGGAACATTACTATGTGGTAAAAGTACCGTATCCTGCTACAGCCTCTTCCATGGACATATTCCTGTTGTTGATATAGCGCGCCCATACATCGCAGATCCTCTGTTCACCTTCCAGATAATTCTGAGTAACCTGCTCCATGGTGACAGTAGTGGTCTCAAAATGTTCGATCTGTCTCAGGTAAGAATCCCTGTTTGTAAATCCTGAATATAAAACCACGAAACCCAATATCGCAGCTATGATGATCACGTTGACAATGATAATTAAGACCTTTTTCATATATTTATTATACTTTATCAGCAACAATTGCTGAACCCAAAAACATTGGCATCAGTACACGATACTGATGATTTGTTCTGCTGTTACTCAACCGTAAAGCTTTCTGTCTTCAGATCACAATAGTATCTTCCGCTTTCTGCATTGAACCTGAGAACACAATAATCGGGATCGGTGACACCACCTTTGTAAAACATCGTGTCACCTTTGCGCCAGATCATATCTTTCGTATTCTGATCGGTCAGCACTTCCATTGTGCCCTTCAGCATAACTCCAGTATACTTGATCAGCCCTTTATGGTAGAAGTAGATACACGCATTCGGATTATTCATATACTGCTTTACTCTCATCGAAGAAGTGTTTGTTGAGAAATAAAACTGGCGTAACCCGTCTATCTTTCGCGGCTTAAGCATTGCCTTTACATTTGGAAAGCCATCCTCGTCAACCGAACAGATAAAAGCAACATTTTGTTTCCTTATAAAACTCTCGATCTTACTTCTATCCATCTTCCTTTATCCCTCTATACAGCTGTAATATACGGTTCCTAGGATTTTCTCCCCAGATAAAACGATTATAACACAGACACCCGGGTCGATATTCCCGGGATGTATCATTCTATATCAGTTCCGGCATCAATAAGGCCGACCAATTCAAAGCAAAGATTACGATAATCTGTATCTAACGGATATTTAGCGTGAAAACAATCAATCAGATTGGTAATTCCATTCTTATAGTCACTCTCAGTAACAGGATCGATATCAAGGAATGCGGCTATTTCGTTTGCAACGCTGGCACCGGTTTCTTTTTTACCGGACAGGTATTTGATCAAACTGCGGTGAAAGAGGCGCGCGGTTTGATAAGAATGATCACCTCTTGGACAGATTTCCTTACAAATGCTGCTGTTACGACAAAACTCATGATCTTTAATTCTTTCCAAATGGAAGAAACAGTTATCCGTAACATCTATTGATTCAATTACTTCAAGATCAACAGCTACCCCATCTTTATATATGACTATGATGATCCCTTCGGGATTAGTTGTACAGGAAATGTAAAGCGGATCTCCATAGCCGTAAATAAATGATGTCAAGGCATCTCTTCCCATCCATGCACTTATGTCCACATCTGAAAACGGTGTCGGGTTACCGCGGCGAAAAGAACCGCCCAGCCAGATATGATATCTGCAGGTTTCAGCATAGTCCCTGGCATATTCTATGAATTCTCTTTGATTGTTCTTCATACTATCGATCTTTACTGCTGCAGGAGACTAACTGCCTGCTCAAAAGTGATCACTTGTGCGTACCGTGTTCCCCACATGAACTCATTGTAATACTTGTAAGCGGTTTCCTTGTCAAAATATGGATTATCAAAAGTTGAGTTTGTGTAAGCCGGAACGATTATGTTGAACCCCTTCTCGAAACCGCTTTTGACCGTTGCATCCATACAATAGTCTGTCGATACACCGACCGTCATAATATCTTTCTCACCCTTGGATCTGAGGTATTCAGTTAATCCTGTCATTGGATGGAACGCACTGTTAACATTCTTCTCGAAACGCTTCTCGCCTTCACTCGGAGCAAATTCCTCGTAGACTTCATAGTTATCCGATGACTTATCAAGATCTGTACCCGGGCCGTCATCATGCTGGACATATACGACCTCGACATTATTCTCTCTCGCCAAAGATATCAGTCGTTTTATATTATCCCTTACCTTTTCGAACGCATACAGCTTCTCGTTAAAACAGCCTTTCTGCGTATCTACGACCAACAGTATCATTCAATATCTCCTTCGTTATGTTTCCTCAATTATATCATCCGATTAAAGACATCCCGGCTGATAAAAGTTTTTCCGTGTAGTGCAACATTTTCATTCCCTTGTCTGTATTAATAGCAGACAACCTCAGAAATGGAGAAATAAAAATGAAGACTGCAACAAAACTTATTTCCGTATTGATGATCGCCGTAATGGCATTCGGGATTTTCGGATGCGCAAATAAAGTTGATATCGAAGAACTCCAAAAAAACAGAGGCATGATGCTCGTTATTACGATACACGTCGCATTGTCGTTACCTGAAGAGGAATACAAGATAGCGCAGGAGCATAACGAGATGTCTCTTGCTTACGACGGAACAGCCTACAATCCCAATCACATGAGGACACAGGGTCTCAAAGTGACAGATGATGACTATCTCAAGATCTACAACTTCTGCGTAGAAAACGCGGAGAACAACAAGTTCGAAGACTATGAAGAGCAAGTTGAAGACGGTGTCTACTACACATTCACCTACTACGATACAGAAGGCAATCCTTACGTGATCTACGACGGCTACTGCTACAACAACAAGGAACTCCAGGACATAATGAGCACTATCGGCTGGTATTCAATAGATAAATAATTCTGCATATACTTTGGCATTGCTGCATTATATAATTACTTTGTCAATAAGATCAGTATTCTTTATCAACGGGGTGAAACATGAACAAAAAGTTATTAGCAGTTGTGATTACGGCAACAATGATGCTTACTGCTTGCTGTTCATGCGGAAACCATGAGGAAACCTCAGTAACCGGTCCCGATGATGTAATAACTGAAGAGACGGAAGAGACAACAGCTGATGAACAGGATGTACCCGTACAAGATGAAGATTATGTTATCTTCGGCCACTACGAACAGGACGGAGATGACAGCAATGGTCCCGAGCCTATCGAGTGGAAGGTATTATCAGAGGAAGACGGCAGGATGCTTCTTATAAGCCGGTATATCCTGGATTATCAGCCTTACAATACAGAAATGACTGATGTAACATGGGAGACATGCAGTTTAAGAACATGGCTTAATGATGAATTTATCAATGCAGCATTTGATACTTCGGAACAGGAACAGATATTAACTATGATCATCTCCACACCTGATTATGTTAGTCCCTATGGAGTATCAGACGGCGGCAATGATACGGAAGATAAGGTTTTTCTGTTAAGCTGTGAAGAAGCTGACACTTTATTCGCTAATGATGATGAGAGAGCTGTCGGCGACTGTGACTGGTGGTGGCTCAGGTCACCCGGGCACATTCATAACCGCGCATCTGTTGTTCTCACAGGCGGCGAGATCTACCCTCATGGTCACATTGTCTCTTTCAACAACTTCGACCACGGAGTGCGACCCGCATTGTGGCTGGAAGTTGATCATTAATTTAGTTCTTTCGTTCTCTTATAAAACTCTCATTACTTTGTCTGATATGCTGCAAAATGATGATAATATTGTCAGAGAATCCGGCTCAACGTGACACTTCAGAAACCATATTTCCACTCCTGCATTTCCCGCTTCATCAAAGGCAGTTCCGAACTCCGGATGGGTGTTTACATTGGGCCTCACCTCGGAGACACCATCCATTTGAATCACAAAAGCCAGTATGGAATGATATCCGGCTTCCTTAGCCTTGATCAACTCCCTGATGTGCTTTACACCGCGTTCTGTAGGAGCATCCGGGAAATATCCCACTCCGTCAATCTCCAGAGTGCATCCCTTGACCTCCATCAGATACTTTGCATTTCCGCGCTCCATGTAGAAGTCAATGCGTGAATCACCATATGTGTATTCAGGAACCACTGCATCAAAATCCTGTGATGCCAGCCATTCCTTCACTACCTTATTCGGAGCCTGGCTGTCTATATTGAAGATGATCCCGTTGTTCTTTCTTACAGCTATCAGGTCATATTTTGTTTTGCGCTGCGGGGTTCCGGGAGCTGTCAGCCATACTTCACTCCCGGGTATCAAAAGCTCTTTGCAACGGCCTGTATTCTTAACGTGTACTGTTTCCCTATGCCCGTCAACATTCACTTCTGCAATAAATCTGTTCGGACGCCTTACAAATTCTGCCCTGATGACGTTGTCGTAGACCATCCTGATTTATTTAGCGGGTTCCCACTTACAGCGAACGGGTGATACGATGGATCCGTCTTTCTTCATATCTGCCATCGCCTTATCAACAGCTTTTCTGTCAAGCCCGGTCAACTCAGCAATCTTACCTGCGTTGAGAGGTTCTCCTGCCTTTTTCATAGCATCCAAAATTGCTTTTTTCTCATCCATTGTTCTTACCTCCTGATAGTTTCAACTAGTGCATTTAATTCATGATATCATAAAAGTATCAGGGAAACTTAGAAACCGTAGATTGAGGGATCTGAAACAGATTCACGAATCCATGTGTTAGCTTCATTACCTGCAGAATAAGTATAACCAACAAAACAATGTTTTAATTCATCATAGGATCAAATTCATTCGGATGGAGTGACCAGCCGCCTAAAGCCCCATAATCATAAGTATATGTGAACATCTGCTCCTCTTCGTTATAAGATAACCCCTGTATTTTACCTTCTGATTGTAATTCTGATCAAGTCTCATATAAAAGATCATATCTTTCTGTATCATCACCATTTTGAAACTCATCACTATCAGTTAACTTTACAAGTTCTCATCAACATCAGAAATCAATATTCTTATTTCGTCTATCCATGCATCAATCTCATCCTCAGAAGCATCGCCCGCAAATCTCCTGCCCGCAAGCCAGTTGCCGCTTCCTGCATTAGCCGCGAGGTTTTCTCCGCTCTGTCCGATTCCGCTGCTACCCGAAGTACAGAACGGAATAACCGTAATGCCATCGAAATTGCAACTCTCAACGAATGTATCCATTATTCTCGGCGCCTGTCCAAACCAGATAGGATATCCGATAAAGACAGTCGAATAGCTCTCTAAAGATATGACAGAGCTGCTTATCTCAGGTCTTACTGAAGTATCATTCTGCTCAACAGAACATCTGCTGTCAGAATCTGTCCAGTCACGATCCTCATCTGTATATGGAACCGCAGCCGTGATCTCATACAGATCCGCCTCTGTGATTTCTGCGATTTTCTCAGCTATGCCTCTGGTCGTGCCCGTTGCGGAAAAATAAACAACAAGAGTATTGTTCCCTGTTACGGTTTCTTCAGTTGTTTCTGTCTCTGCTGATACTATTGTTACAGCTTCAGCTTCGCTCTCAGATGCAATGGTTGTCTGAGCAGCAGTTGTTGTCTCTGAACTCTCAGCTGAAGAAGCAGTGCTGCATCCGTCCAAGCACAATATCAGAACAAAACTCAATACGATCCCCAATAATCTTTTCATGCCGGAAACTCCCCTGTTTAAATCCCTTCAGCCCATGCTCTCAGCTTTTCTTCTGATATGCTTGCCGAAAACCTCTCGCCGTTAATAACTATTGCTCCGGGCGCAAGCGCCTGCAGATTCTTTGAAGTATCACCAAGACCTGATCCTCCTGATGTAGCAAACGGAATGACCTTCTTTCCCGTAAAATCATACGCTTCCATGAATGTATCGATTATTGAAGGTTCTCTGTACCACCAAACAGGAAACCCGACAAAAACTGTATCGTATTTATCCATGTTATCAACTGCGCTCCTGATTGCGGGACGTGACGATCTGTCATTCATCTCAACAGAACTTCTGGAATTCTTATTCATCCAGTTCAGATCAGCCTTAGTGTAAGGCAATTCAGGTACGATCTCATAAAGATCTGCATTTATTGCATTTGAAAGCTTACCTGCCACCTTTGCCGTAACTCCGCTTGCGCTGAAATATGCTACCAACGTTTTACTCATATCAGATTCCTCCTATCGGCAAATTCATCAGCTGATAGCTACATCATACAACTTGGAGTTAACTCCAAGTCAATACTTTTTTGAAAAACAACATTTAAACTATGCAGTAAAACAAAAGAAAGCATGAAATAGACCCCTGGATTCTCAGAGGTCTTAATCTGTTATATTCAGAAGATAACTCACCATCACATCTTTAGATCAACTTGCCTTACATTAATAAACGGCAATTCCTGTACAGTTCAAGTTATATCCGTCGATCAAGGAAGAATGCAGCTCATAATCGCGGCCGTCTGTTGTTATGACCATTGTGTGATTGGGCTGGCAATAAAAGTCGAATAATCCGGAGAATCTCTTTCCGTATCTCAGATAGATCTTGTTGCTTCCCAAAGCATATGTGAAACCCGTTATGTAATCTCCCTCGCTGCATTTATAAACCTCGCGGGTCTCACCTGACGGGATATCGTACTCACATAAAACAGGAGTATCATCTTCTATATCTAGCCAATTGACTTGGCTGCAATTATCTTTTGTTTTAGCAAACAGGACTTTGCTCTTATCACCGTTCAATACGATTAGATCAATGCCTTTCCCTATCTTTCCTATGTCACTTGCAACAGTACTGTTTTCTCCTGTCGTTTTATCAAAAATGTCCAATTCATACTTAATATAATATTTATCATCCTGATGCTTAACATTTACATTTTTCACATATACAATGAAGTTACCCGCATCCCTTACAAAAACAGGACTTTCTATATCATAGCGCGCTGTATCCACCAGCTCTCCGTTCTCGCAGTCAAAGGTAAAGACAACAAGTGTACTATCATCGGAATCTTGTGCATAAATGTTCACTTTGCCTTCTTCATACCAGGCATTAAGTCCATACATCTCCTGTCCTTCATATTCGATCAGGCTATGACTGTCGTCGGCCTTCGGAAAGCCGATATCAGTTTTCGCGCCGGTTTCCAGGTTATAGATTGATACGTTCGTAGTGTAGTATTTTGAGGATGCTATGAGAAGATTATTACCGGAATCGTATTGCCAATATGTTGTTTTACCATTACTGATATCCAAAAGATTTTCCTGCCCGTCAGATCTGACCTCAGTTATGTTATCTCCAATTTCCAGCATTACTCTGTCATCAGAGTCCTTTTTTACTCCGCATCCGCTGATCAGAATAGAAACTGCCATAGTTCCTATTAGAAGAGTCTTAGTCTTTATCCCTTTAAACATATTCGTTATCCCCTTTGTTTTTAAATGCATTCATCTCTCAGGTATTCCTCAACCTCATTTAGATTGAATGAGGAAATAATCCTTCTGTCTTTATCATCAAGAAGTCTGTAATGATTTGAGATAACATTCTGCTGGATCTTATATCCGTCTTCTTTTATTATCTCTCTCCACCAAACTTTACCACCCATTGTCGAAGGATACGTCACTTCGACATCCTTCAACGCAAGTGCAGAAACCATGTGGACAAAATCTTCTCCCAGAGCATCCGTAAGGATCGTGCTCTTCTCGAAAATGGTGACAATCGCCACGGCTTCCGTCCATCCAAGGGAGCGGCGTCCCTTCTCGCTCTCGACCAGAGATTTCTTGGAAATCCCGAGGATCACCGCCATCTTATCCTGAGTGAGACCGTATTCCGTCCTCACAAGTTTCAGTCTGTCATTAACTGCAGATATTACTTCTTCTCTGGTCATATCAGCCTCCGACATACTCGTAAGATATCGCGGGGAATGCCATGAATATACCGGAATTATCCGTCCGGTAAACGTCAAATCCCAATGCCTTGACCTCAATATCCTGCTCCCCGAGATCGTACTCCCCGTATTCTTCTTCGTTATCCTCAAGAACGTTTCTGAGATCTTCATCGGATTCGAGAAGGAACGTCTGTCCGTTAACATGAGCATAATAGCGGAAACGGCCGTCGATCTTATTGCCCGACAGCATATAGATATCATTGAAATGTTTTGTATGTGGAATGAACATATATATCAGAACACCGCAGGTAACAGCTACAATAATGAGAAGCGCGGCGATCATTATCTTCAACGCTTTTTTACTGCTTCTGCTCACAAGAAATACCTCCCGCTTGCTCATTTAGTGTAATTTTACACTTTATGAGCAAATATAGCAACATCAAATTTGCGGGATTATTGTGGAATATTAACATCAATTGGGTTCGCTTTTTCTTTTTTGATAAAAGACGAATCCATCCTCAATTTTAGTGATACGATAGCCTAATCTTTTGTAAAAAGCATTTGTCCGCTCATTCCAACATGGGGTATCCAGATTAAACTCAGCAGCACATGGGAATTCCTTTTCTATGCATTCCATCAAACGAATTCCGTAACCTTTTCTATGATAGATGCTATCAATAAATATCCTGCCAATGTATACGCTGTTGTTTGTTTCATCCTCGAATATAATGGCTGCACCTACCAGATCATTTCCTATCATTGCTTGATATAAATGCCCCTCCCGGGCCATTTGTTTATGCCATTCTACTGAATCAAATTCAGGCGGACAATCACCTTTTACTCCGCCGACATTTACATCTGTTTCAAAAGCTCTGATAGATATTTCTGTGATTTTTTCTACCTGATCTGCCTCTGCTTTGACAATATACATCCCGCTTCTCCCAACTGTCTTTCAAATACCGATTATCTTTTCCAATTTCAGATTATTCTCACAGGGCCTTTATAACGGGGTTTGCCCACTGACCCTTTGCCGTATTCGATGGCGTCCTTCGGACACTTGTTGATGCATGCCATGCAGTGCGTACACCTGTCTCCCCAAGCAGGTTTCCCATCCTTCATGGTGATGCATGAGAGCGGACAGGCATCTGCGCATTTCCGGCAGGAGACACACTTGTCGGTTACACGGAACTTTGTTGTTTTCATAAAGTGCTTATAGTACACATCCCGCACCCACTTGGTGACGGCATACTCGACTGAACCTATCTTCTTGCAGTCTATCGCTTCGTTATTAACGATCAGCGCAGATATCTTCTCGACTTCATTCTCCGCCTTCTCGATTATATCGATATTCTCCTCGACCTTCTTAGTTGTAAATAAAGCTATGTAGTTCTGAGGCATCACGATCTGTGCGGCACCCATGAACTCCATGCCTTTCTGCGCACAAAGCTCGCTTGCCACTCTGGGAGTGATACCCATAGATGCGGCACAGGTGACAATGAAATAAGCCTTGATACCGGAAGGGAAGCCTGCCCACTCGATAAAATCCGTAATCGCCCTTGCAGGAGCAGACATGTAGGAAGGACAGACAAAAACATACACTTCCTTCTCGGTAAACTCAGGACGATTCATAGGCTTGGTGTAAGTCGTTATGTCGACAGCCTCCTGCCCGATCGCTCTTGCGATCATCCTGGCAACGAATCTGCTGTTCCCGGTGCCTGTAAAATAAAATACCATGTCAGTTTCCCCCAAGAGGCATAATGACTGTTTCCATAAAAGTCCTCGCCCCGTCTTCTTTAAGAAGCATGTTAAGAGTCTTGCTCGAAGGATTGCCGTCGACGATCATGCGCTCCCTGAAGGCTTTGAGCTTGTCCTTATACTCAGGAATAACGCCTGCGTCTCCTACAGAGCTTAAATACGCTCTGATCGAATCAGCCGCCATATTCTCAAGCTGCTCCGGCTCACCCGACTTGATCAACGAATAAGGAGTCCTTTCTTGGATGTACCAGTTCTCCTTCTCAACGTAATCAGGAAGATCACAGTACTTATCATAGACATCCCGAAGAGCCTTGTCTTCAAGACCTTCCATGCCGCAGCCGTAGTACTCCACAAACACGCATCTTTTCTTCTTCATACTCATAGCATCGACCAGAAGATACGGGAGCGATATGCATTGAGAGGGCATAAACGACATCGTGATGAGCTCCATCCCCATCCTGGTCGTCGTGTGCATGAGCATGACAGACCCGAACCCGGGGACATTGTATCTGTCCACACGAAAGCGCATCAAAGGCAGAAGTCCCGGATACTTCATGTTCGTATATCTGTCTTCCGGCACCAGGACAGCTCCGCTGTTGTTTATGAGATCAACGGCTTTCTGCTTAATGTTTTCTATCATTTCTGAAAGCTCTTCTTTATATACTCGGCGAAGCTCATATCACCTGCGATAGTGTCGCCGACCATATCGTTAGTAAGTGTCCATTTCGAGAAGCGGATGATCGCTTCCTTGCCGTTCTTCTTGAGCTTGTTGATGAACGCAAGCATATCGAAGATTGCCGGTGAAGCCCTCTTGATTACAGGCTCTTTGCCAGCTGCCTCGAAACACATTTTCGCGATCTGCTCGTAAGAGTATTTCTCTTTGCCTCCGACAGAATAAGTCACGTTCTCATCGGTCATATGCTCTACGATAAACTTCGCAAAATCCTCTGTGGAAACGATGTTCGCGTAGACAGGCTCCTTGCCCAGAAGAGTGACCTTCCCTTTCTCGATCATGGGTCTGAACACTTTGATGATGTCGTAGAAATAACCTGTCGGGCGGTGGATAACATATGTGAGCCCGCTCTTCTTGAGCTCCTGCTCAAAGAGATACTTCGCATTTACCATCGGGACATCAGGAGCCGTGTCTGCCTTGACAACAGAGATATAAACAAAGTTCTTGATCCCCGCCTTCTTCGCTTCGTTAAGCAGATTCAGATTACCCTGATAGTCGATGTCATAGTTGCTGACAGTAGGAGATCCTTTGGTAAGTCCTACGGTAGTGATAACGGCATCTGCACCGTCACACACACCCTCAAGCGTCTTGGGATCTGTGACGTCTACCTTGGTATAACTGAACCCTGAATCGATTCCGATATCTCTTTGTGCAATATCAAGAGCGATCACTTCATGACCGTTTCCGATAAGTTCCCTGAACACATCTGCGCCCAGGTTGCCGTATGCGCCCGCAAGAACAACCTTCATATAAATGCCTCCGTTATCTGTAAAGGTTTTCAAGTTTATTATACCTTGAGTATAAAATACTTTAATAAAAAATGACTACGGAAACAACAAATATATAACTAAGAATGAGACAGCATCATCTCATAGAAACCCGGGATGACCGATGTTGCGAGGATCTGACCTGCCGTAGCCACATCTATCACTGCATGACCGATCATTATCGGAAGCGGATTTTTATGCTTATGATAGTGCATACACAAGATAACAGTAAGGGGCAGGAATGATATGAAACGGTAGATAATGTATCTGACATCGGGAAGCGTCGGAATAAAGCTGTGCTGCACCGCGAAAAAGAAAGCAGGAACGATTATTGCCGCATACTTGTTGTCGAACTGACGGACTCCGCACCCGAGATACAGAGAATCCTCAGCGAGTGCCGTGCTGACTGGCAGAACAATAAGATTGATCACTGCCAGGGCCGCAGGTATCGGAGCGATCATCATCGGAGCCGCATAAGGTATTACGCCATAGCAGATCCAGCCTGCCAGATACATTCCTGCCATGCCCACAAGAAGTATAATCCCGATCATTGCAAATACCTGTTTGGGTCTTGTCTTTCCCTTCTCATAATTGATAAGTTTCAGATATCCGCCCTGCTTTTTAGTTATCAGCACAAGAGCCAGAACAAATAGAATATTTATAACGCTTGCTGCAACGGACCAGATGCTGCTGATGTCTGCTAAATCCTTACCCGTAACCGCTGATACTGTAAGGAAAACGAGGATGAATAATATAGAGCGGAGCGGCATTAACAGAATGAGCTTCTTATTTCTCATAAACACCTTCAAAGAGCATATTTATAGTGTCTGTAATAAATTTCGCACGTTGCTTTGCCGTTTTCAGATCATAGCCGGTGATCTCCTTGGCATTGTCACCCGCAAGGAATGCAGACTGCATGATCGATGCCAGAGAAAAAGCAATATGTTTCTTTTGTGACTCGGGCATATCCCCTCTCAGCGCCAGCAGAAAACCCTTCTGGGTCAGTGCCGAATTGCAGTCAGGAGAATAATCCTGAAGATCTGACAGAACAGACAGCTTCACGGTTGAATCATTCTTATAGATAAACTCAAAAGTCTGCTTTGCATAAGAAATCAGACGTTCCTTGTCAGTCAAACCGTCATCTTTCGAATAGTCAATGTTCTCAGGTGACATCGACATGAGTGTCTTATTGATGATCCTGCTGCAGCATATTGCGATGAGATTATCCTTGCTGCCGAAATGATAATTAATGAGACCTAGAGAGACACCGCTCTTATCAGCTATAGAGCGTGCGGTAATGTTCCTGATATTTCCGTCTGATACCTCGATCAGTCCTATCGCAGCCTGAATAATAGATTCTTTTGCTTCATCATTTGCAGTCATGACATTTGCCTCCTGAACAATGTTCAGAATCATTATACTGAACAGCGTTCAGTATTGCAACCGCCATATTGAATAAACTGATGATTTACTGTTCCATAATACAAGCCGAATTTATATTTCAAATTCGCATGCTGATCAAATATCATCAGCGCACTCTTGCCTTGTACTGGTTAAAGATTACCTTTCGCCGGTACTTTGGCGTAAACACTATGTGATATTTACACATCCATTTTGTGTGCGCTAAACTGTTATTGGCATTTGCCATTTTGTCGCGCACCCGCATAGCGGGTGGTTTATTGTTTCGCACGCTTCGTGCCTCGCGTGCTCAACGGAGTCACGTCTCCATAACAATGAAAAGGGCTCGGAGATGTAAGCCCCGAGCCTTGTTCATTGTTCTTGTAACTGTTCTTTAGCCTTCAATGGCGATCGTTGTGTTGGAAGGAAGAGCCTTAAGTTCCTTCT
>Ga0247611_10006424_pt1 | contig 15091 bp, 15 predicted proteins | sample 177DNAGHGhighgp2_FD_192422 | JGI IMG/M metagenome (GOLD analysis project Ga0247611, IMG submission 192422) | Sheep rumen microbial communities from Palmerston North, Manawatu-Wanganui, New Zealand - 1770 DNA GHGhigh gp2 | ecosystem: Host-associated > Mammals > Digestive system > Stomach > Rumen...
GTCATACTTGAGCAGATCGACCGCACTACCGTGAATATCTCCGCTTCCTTTTATCGTCTCGGGACGAAACGTCCATGCCCCCCGGTTTCATCGACGCGGTGACATCGTCGGAAGCAAGTGACGACGAACTCGTCATATTGCAGGGGTTAAGGATCACTTCATTTACGTAGTCGTTGTATGCTTTCCCGGAAATCTTTTCAACGATGATGGCCAGGATCCAGTAGTTCGAATTTGAATACGAAGCCTTGCTTCCCGGTTCATAGATCAGTTCTGTCGTAAAGGCCTGATTGAGAAATGTATCGTCATCCACGTTCGCATAGAATCCGTTTAAGACTTCGCCCTGTTTTTGCGGATTTACGAAAAGTGTCGGATTGAGCCACGAATCCTTCTTCTCTATGCCCCAGAACAAGTCCGGTTCATTCATATCATCGGGAATTCCCGAGCGCATGTGAAGAAGCTGGCTGATCGTTACTTTTGAAGTGTTTTCGAAATTCGCGCATGAACTGTATTCCGGAAAATATTTTCCTAGTTCGTCGTCGAGCGAAAGCTTGCCTTCTTCCTGGAGTTTCAGGATACAGAGCGCTGCGAAAGATTTCGATATGGAGCCGAGTTCGTATGTCGTATTCGGCGTCACTTCATTCCCGTCGATGTCCAGAAGCCGCGATCCAGACGCGAAGATGACCTCATCATCCGTCGCGACGATCATTGATCCGCGAAAATCCGTCTCCTGTACCTCGTAAAGCATGAGATTTACCAGAGTCTCATATTTCTTATCTTCGTTGACCCAGATGTTACCTTCGACATTCTTAAGCGAATCAAGCTGTTTCTCGACATTTGTACATGACGAGAGACCGTTATCTTTCTTTTTGGATTTGCATGAGGCAAGGCCCAGAATCATTGAAAAAACGAGAACAAAACTAAATGAGCGTTTCGCAAAACCCTTCATACCATTTCTCCAAATGTATGTCATTAAGATTCGATTCTCATATTATATCTCATAGGCCGATCAATCAAAAACAACTTCTTCCTGGTGGTATCTCGAATTAAAGGTTGCGGATGTAACTCCCTAACCGAGTATAAAGATTCCAAAGGGCCTCGTTCTGATAGCAGTACTTGCCACTTGCGATAAGTTTCGACAGCATCTTTGATGTTGTCGTTAACCTTGATAGTAACGCGTGGTAATGTTCTTGATCTAAATCCGAGTTTCATACTTGTTTACCTTCACAAAAAGAGCAAAACCTTGTATTATTACCATAAATACTAAAAAAACTGTGGACAGTTTTATTATACAATTATGGCAGATTGGGGACAATATTGGGTCAAAAGGCAAAAAGAATCCCCAAAAACCTTGGAGAATCAAGGCTTTCGGGGATTTTGTTATTATTCCCACTCGATAATCTTAACTGATGGACTTTTTCCCCCATGGCGCTATTGATATTATCTGGAGGAAGTTTCCGGATTAAAGCCTTGAGTTCTCATGCTTTTCGTTCAGAAATTTCATAAAATCTTCCTCCTAAAGGGTTGTTGCTTTGAAAATGTCGAAAAAAGAAAAAGACCACTTTATCGTTGCTTAAACAACAACTGAATAAAGTGGTCTTTATTTGGCAAATAATGGTTTCGCGAGGGTTCGTCTCCCCCCTCAAACAGGATTTCGGGAAAATCCGTCCCGAATTTGTAATCATAAAAAACGGAAATAAAAAACCCGGAAACTTTTTGTTTCCAGGTTTTCTAGCCGAATCCGTCCGAATTCGTACATGATGTGGCGGAGAAGGAGGGAGTCGAACAACGACGATTCCGTCATTTCTCGCCAATTACAACAAAAACAGGCCCTTTTGGTATGTTAAACCGCCTCTTTTGGCATCAGTCAGTCCAACTATTCCACTATTGTTGACCATAATTGTGGTCAAAACTGTGGTCAGATAATGATTCCCTATTCGACAAAAATCACTCTTTTGTCTTCACTATCCACGACCCGACCTTTTTGGATCCGATTCTCTCTATGACACCTTCTTCGGTCAGGTCTTTCATTAACAGCTGTACGGATCTGCGAGAAATGTTCATTACCGAGGCCAGTTCCGCTTATGTTACAGATGGATTTTCACGCAGTGTTAGCGACCAGCTAAAATAGCCACACAAGAGCCCAGCTAAAATCGCCAAATCCAGCTCAAATAAAATAGCCATTTCGACCGGTGTTCCTTTATACTGATAGTGCCAACACACCAGTAAAAAGGAGGAATATGAGCCGAGATGACTATAAACTAACTATAACACAAGCAATAGAAGAGATGAAGAAAAAGCAGGGAGATTCGTTCTCGTATTCTAAGATGAATCTGGCTGAATTGTCCAGAATGACAGGCATCTCAAGAGCAAAACTGCGACGGCTGAAAGAGAATGGGTTCTCGTTTAAACCCCACGGAAGAACGGGCAAACAGTACAAAGACACTGTTCTTACCGGATATACAGAGATCCTTGAGGGATGTCTACGTTCCGGGATTAGTAATTCTTCCGTATGCTACGACAGAGTGCGCGAAGCCGGATATCGCGGCAGCGTAAGTAGTGTAAAGCGTTTTATCCAGAAGCATAGAGACTTGTTGCCAGCGAAGAGACAGCTTATTGCTCCTCAAGGGAACCGCGGACGTCGTTTTACAACAGCACCTGGCGAAGCATACCAGATGGACTGGGGCTTCGTGAATGTCGATGATGGAACAGGTGGGACCTACCAGACAGCATGCTTTGCCATGATCTGTCACCACTGTGGAGAGCGCTTTGTTGAGTTCTTCCCTAACGCCAAGCAGGAGAATCTGTTTATTGGGATCCTTCACGGTTTTGCATGCATGGGGATTCCCAAGTACGTTCTGACAGACAACATGCGAAGCGTAGTAATAGGTCGGGATACAGAAGGACATCCACGATGGCAGAAAGATTATGCTGTATTCATGGATACCGTCGGATTTCAGACCAAGCTGTGCAAGCCACGGCATCCATTTACCAAAGGCAAGGTTGAGAGGCTGGTACGCTTTGTTAAGAACAACTTCTTAGCGTTCCGGGTATTCAGCAATATAACGGAACTGAACTTCGAAGCCATAGCCTGGTGTAAACGGAAGAACAGCGAATACAACAGATCCACCGCAATGGTTCCCGAAGAGGAACACAGCCGGTGTTGCAGGACGAAAACATCAGAGCTGTCCTACAACAAGGAGACCGCCGCTTATCTGTGTCCGTTGAGAAAGATCTCTTTTGACGGCTTTGTCAATTACGAAGGCAGACGATTCGGTGTGCCGTACTGGTATGGCGGATCTGTATGCAGAGTGCATCGTGAAGACTTTAAGATCCTGATCTATAGCGAAGATCTTGAACAGGTATTGGCAGAACACGATGTGACCTGGAGCAGGCGTGACAGCTATTGCAAGGATCAGTATGCCATGGAACAACCTGAAGAATTCCCGACAGTTCCCGTCAAGGAAAGGATATACCAGATACCTTCACATGAGTTGCCAACAGGTTTTGAAAGGTTTGACTTTGAGGAGGGATTGAAAGATGAATGACGAATATGCTGTAATAGAATCTGCTTCCAAGGCTCTCAAACTGGAACTGTATGCATCGGAACTTGCGAGCTTTGTTGAACGCAAGGGATTTGGAAAGCAAGAACTGTCTGCGATTGCTGAGACCTTCGAGTATCTCAAGGTCAAGAAAGAAGAATCGATCGTGAATACACTGTTGAAGATGAGCCGGCTTCCAATGAAGGAACCGAAAACATTTCAAGGGTTTGACTTTAACTATGTCAGGAACAAGGATGTTGAGAAGCTCAAGACTCTGCCGACTTTGTCAGCATTGTACGGTCACCGTAACCTGGCATTTATCGGTCCGCCGGGAGTCGGCAAGACACATCTTGCGATGGCGTTTGGCAGAGAGTGCTGTTTGAAAGGGTACAAGACGTATTTCTTGAAGGCGACAGAACTGAACCAGAGATTCACGGAAGCCATAAAGTACGGACGTGAAGGTGCGGTTATAAACGGCCTGGTCAAGCCATCCTGTCTGATTATCGACGAGATCGGTCGCTGTGTATTCAACCGTGACAATACGCGTCTGTTCTTCGACATGGTAGACCGCCGATACAGCAAAGATGGTCCGAACTCAATGGTATTCACGAGCAATCTGACGGCAAACAAGTGGTGTGATTTCTTTAACGAAGACGATTCGCTGCTATGTGCACTGGATCGAATCTTCGATGACGCAATCGTCTACGTCATGAAAGGAGTCACATACCGCGGAAAGAAGTTGGAAACGCACTCTATCGAGACGCTGAAAGCAAACAACAAATAAATCAAGGTAATATGCTGGTATGTTGGCGATTTTACATGAGCTGAGAGTGGCGATTTTAGTTGGTCCCGCAGTGGCTATTTTAGCTGGTCGCTAACAGCAGTAATAGCAATAGGTATTCTCAATTCGACAGCTTGCCGGCATCATTTTACGCTTTAAAGCATTAACACATATTATTGCTCAACCTTTCCTTATTATTTCCCTTTTTCGAACACAAATAAGCCTCGGGTGGTGACCGAGGCTTATTTATTCTGTTAACACCTGATATTGATCATTCCACAGATCCCATAAAGCTCTCCATATAACAGGCGATCAAGTCCTGTTTACTGTTCGATATAATAAAGAATGACCAGTTCTTCATGTTTTCCATATACCATTCCGTATTCATATTTATTGATTCCGTTTTCACAAATGATTCAACAAATGATATTCCATCCCCAGTTACAATATCTCCTTGGTCCGACGATTCTACATTTTGCGAACTACTATACCTGAAGTATCCTATGACAGATCCGTCTTCTAATGCATATGCTTCGTAATCCTTTATGAGCGTTGAAAACTGGTCTGAATTCACCAAACTGCTTAAATCATATTCACCTTTATAAGCAAGGTTCAATCTTTGATTAGCCAATTTTATCGTGTTCATACAAATAACATGCGGTGATACCTGTCCTGGGACATCATCAGCAATGCTTTTAAGGCTAGTTCCTGAATATGAATCCGATTCCTTTCGGGTAGTCTCTGAGTTTTCAATGTGATTATCGACTAACTCTGTTGATTGAGATACTTCACTTGATGAATCAGTTTGTTCACCTACTCGCTTCTGCTTAGCACAACTCGCTGTTAGAATAAAGCAAACGATCAACCACCAGACGAAAAGCTCTTTCATGCGCATTCCCTCCTTCTTATGATGAACAGGTGCTACACGGAAGATACTGTCGAGTATAAGAGTTGTACGATCCATATAGCTTCGCAAATGTTGCAGAACCAGCGACCCCATCCGGTGTCAGATTCTTTGCTGTTTGATACTGAATCAGAGCATTCTTGGTTGCAGATCCAAAACTACCATCGCATGTTCCATTGTAGTATCCCATGCGATAGAGTCTTATTTGCAACTGTGCTACATCATCTCCGTTTTTCCCGAGGCTTAACACACGCCAGTTCGCTGTATTTCCATCATACTTCATGATATGCGCTGTCACAAGCTTTGTATACGTGTTACTACCAACTATTCCATCGGCGGTTAACCCGTTATCACTTTGGAACGCCATAACAGCATTTTTCGTTTGTTCGTCAAAATAATTCGATGTTAGACTTCCTGGATTGTAGTATAGAAGATAGAGCATTATTTTCAATCTTCTCACATTTATATTCGAATCTCCTTGTCTTAAGGTTCCCGATCTCCACACATAGCCAGAACTCGGGGTAGAATAATCCAATCCCAGAACTCGAAAAGAGTATCCGGATTTGTTGTAATAGAATGTTGAGTTCATAGGATTTCCATCATAAGTCCAAGTATCCCTCACGATGTAATAATTGTCTGATGTATATCCTATTCCCATCATAATGTGTGCACTATTGGCAGAACTGTACCCTACCATTGTGGGTATGTTTTTATTGATTTGAGTTTTATGTTTATTCCAACAATTACTATTACTTCCTGATATGTGATACTTTGAAAAAGACAAAGAACTGGATAGTTTCTTTGAATTGGCCCATGCAAGTGTATTATCTGCTATTTGAGAAAAAGAAGGCTTACACCCATACAAATTATGAAGTGTCTGATTCAGTTGAATAGAATGTGGTCTTGAAGTCCCGAGTAACGCAGGTTCTATTCTTCGACCTATGGCATCGAAATACATCGCCATTGTTGTGTAACTACATATAGTTTGCCATGTATAATCCGATGTATCCATAGATAGTCGTGTTTGCGTGGATCGTGTATTATGCTCGTTTTCTTTGTCAGAGTTAATCTCTTTTTCATCAAGCGTTTTCTCTGAAATCTTTGCGTAGTCAGCATATTTACCCCATTGTTCTACATAATCATTCCTACACTCGTCTCTGAATGCTTTAGCTGTATCGCTATTCTCGCTTTCGGTTATCTCTGATAAAGAACCGATTTTTTCGCCATCTACCCGTATTATTACATTATCTTTCTCATTTAATAGACCGTGCTGACAACTGTAGTATACCCTATCACTATCAGTCATTGCCAAAAAACGACCAGGGTCATATGAATACTCCAAAACCGGAGGAGCCTCTACGTCTGTTCCCACGACTACATATCCGAGAATTCGACTGTTTCTGTCTACAACTCCATACGCCTGACCATACTGATCACCATTAACTCGATAGATGATCGTTGGAGCTGTTAATCTTACGTTTTCCCACAAAGAGAAAGAGCTTTCACTACTATCTGCTAACCTTAGTATCTGGATAGAGGCAATGCTTCTTCCCAAGATATCCGGGGATGTTTTAGCAGATGGCGTTTCCACTGCTTGAATATCTACAGCAAGGCTTATCGTCTCACCATCATAAATTGGAAGATTTGAATACCAGTATTCTTGATAATCGAAAGAATCTTCATACTCCTCGAGTCCTTGAGAATCAATAACATATGACGGATCTCTTCCTATTTCATCATTGTTTCCACTAGCTAATATTGTGCTATTAGAAGCAATAAAAACGGTGATAAAAGCAATCACGCACATGCGTATTCTGTTCTTGATTTTAGACATATATATCCCCCCCATTATTTTGTTTAACTAAAATATAGCGCGAGAGGAATTCATAGAAAATACATTTCAGTGAATTTGGCAAGTTTTATAGATATTTGGCAAATATGGTTGTTAACTGCAAAAAATAACGAATCTATCCTCTTTCATCCTGTAGTAGCGATACTCGATTATTGAAAATTATTATTACATCATCCAAACTCTTTTGTCCGTAAAAGTATGCCTGTATTTCTTCGTTAATTATCTTGATTGCCGTGTAGTCATTGATGAAATATCTTGAGCAGCTATCAATCGCACGGATATAGCTCTCCTCAGTAGATTTATCCATATCGGTTTTCTCAATGCAATTCGGCAACACGGTATATACAAATCCTGCGTTTGCACATCTTCATCAAGCATCGTACAAATGAGGTCCCAAGCACCATCTTGGCATGATGAACATCCAGTAATCGCTGCATAAGATACCACCGCATATACGAGACTCGCTCGTCAGGGGATGGAATACCAATCAATACCTTTCCGTTAACGGCTGTTCCATTCCCTCTATCAAACGAATATCCAAAAATAAAAGCAATTGGAGAAACCGATCCGCTTTCTCAGTTAATCTTTTCGGAAATAATCGCCTGGACATATTGTGCTATTTCTCGAAAAGCACTGTTATCAAAACCGTATGTCCTGTTGCGCATTCTCATTCTCCTTTATATTCATTGTATCTTCTCAAAAATGTAGATTTGCTGATTTTAAGTTTATCTGAAGCTTCTTTACTACTAATCAGATTTGCCGCATAATCCGAATAAATCTCCTGCGCAGCAAGGGTATCTATCTTGATTCTTTTTCTACCTTTGTAATTGCCTTCTTTTGCAGATTTTGCAATTCCGTTTCTTCTCTGGGAATCAAGAAACTTGCGCTCGGTCCGATACAAAGCAATCAACAATTCATAGATTTGATTTCTGTTACTGTCATTCACACATACAGTTGAGGTATTTACATTGTTACCATAACTAATCGACTCTATTATTCGTCGGCAAATAACGGCACTGCGATCACCCAGAGAATTAATTGAATCAACATCTATTGTTCTATCTTCCGGACGCTTCACATAAAGATTGTCTCCGGGATATCTGGTTTTAGTTCTGATCAGCCATTCCAACGGATTTGGATACTCCATCTCGCAATCTTTCAACAATTCCCAGAAATTTTCTCGATTGTTCCCTGGCGTTCTCTCGCTGATAAATACAGGTATTACATTCTCTCTAGTATAAACTTTCTTTTTCAAATCAAGATCGATTCCTGGAATCCCCTGGAAATATAATGAGCTTAACAGACTGATAACACTATAATTGGGCGCTATTTCATATCTGAAGCTTTCATCCTCTCGCTCTGTATATGTAATATCAGCGACCTTATAAGTAAAGCCGTACTCATCATCTAAGCAAATATCTCCACACGTTCTGATTTCTTTCATATTTATCCCTCATCTATCAATCTGTCATACGATGCTTTGAGAATCTTGTTATACCGAGCTGTAATCATGTGTTTATAAAACGCCTTTTGAATGTCAGAAATCAAAGGAGTCTCGTCGATTAGTTTGCAAACAGCACTCATATCCAATTGTTCAATAACAAAACGCAATGCATCATTGCATTCATCAAACTGCAAGCTGTTTATAACTTCATAGTATGAGCTCTTTTTCCCGTTCAGTTTTACCTGTGATGTAGGGAACTTATATATTCTCTGATCCGTTTCCGCTTCCGACTCAATAACATTACTCATCTCTGTTTCATCAATCATTTGCGGATACAAACAAGAACCATTATCAAATACCGGTGCTAACGAGTACTTGTTATTCTCTTTAAGGAAGCCCCAGTTTGCACCATGCCGATCAAAATTTCCAAGCAAGGCATCCACAATATAGATTTTCCAAAACATCGATATAGTTTCTTGAACGTTGGTAAGCTTTGAATTATCCCGAAGCATCTGCATTATGTCTTCGTAATCATATTGATATGTTTCCTTATCCTGATCTAAAGTGCTTTCACCAACATCGTTGAATGGAACAAACTGTTTTCCTTTTGTATTAAAATCCTTACAGGCGACTACTTCCTCCCCGTTTCTATATCCCAGATACGTCTTATGTGCTTCAATTCGGCACAATTCAAATATGTGTGAACCAAGAAACTCCGATATATGATTATTTCTCTTTCCGAATTGCGTTCTCTTCGGATACTTAATCATATAGTCTTCACCATCTATCGTGATTCCTTCTTTCCTTTCGGAGCCACCATAGTATTTGTTATTCCGTTCATATTTTGAAAAGTCTATTGCTATGATCATGAATTAATTCTCCTATACTACATAAAAATATTATATGTATATTGAAAAACCGTGTCAATAGAATTTCATATCTATTATGAAACAGCAGTGCTAGGTGTGCTTCCGTTCCATTTGAATTCCGTTTTAATTATGACACGTATGGTGAAATGTCACGGGTATACTGCTTATAATGCGCCATTATGTCCACTTCAGCGCCGGATCCAGTCGCTCAAGTCGCGGATCGTTCAATGAACGCTCTTTCGAATATAGCGACTGTCCTGTAATACCGTCAATTGTTACAGAAAAGCGCAGACAGTATTGTCCTGCCTCAAAATAGGGATTTCAGACCGGATCCAGATATGTTTTTCCGTCTTCCAGAAAATCCAACGTCGTATCAGCAAAGTTGCTAAGTGGGACATAGACAAGTTCCGCTGCATAGAAATGTACATTTTCAATCGAGTAATAATATGGTAGAACATTCAACAAATAGTTTAAGGCATCCTCGATCCCTCATATGTACGAGTATTACCGCTCTTGGTTAAACAAGCTTCATTTATATAATAGTCATTCGGAACTGCACCATATTTATCCAATAGACTATCTACATAGTCATCATAAGGTAATAATAGCTCTTGATTTCTATGTTCTTTATAAAACCTTTGTGTGTCTATTCGTCATTGCTTGCATATACAATTACCCTTCGTAAATATTTTTAATATCACATCTGATACTTCTGTAGAGCATCCTTGTATAAAGCTTCACTCTCGTCAAGAAACTGTGTCTTATTTGACAAGAGTTCATTAAACTTATCGCTAAGATTCTGATATATTATTTTATGAGCAGGGTTACTAATCTGATTCTCATCCATATCATCAATTTCAAAATCTATTTCTTCATCAGTAGCGATATCCAATAGATGAAGTATATCATCTTTTCCCATCTTATCTATCTCTTGATACGTACCATCCTTGTCAATGAAAAAACCTTTTCCATTCTCAATTTTCAAGCATTTCATACTCTCTTCGCCTTTCCTCATATGCATCTCGACCAGCTTCAAGGCAGTCCATAGTTGCATCAATATTCATAATCGTCTTCCCGTCAGTGCTTATAAGTTCATGATCACTCGGGAATCCTGTGTATGTTTTGAATACTGCATTCCCATCAACAATTTCTCTGCGTGTATGAACAACATAATCTGGTTGTATAGATGCCCCAACAGTATTGTTATGAGTAACAATAATAACCGGCATTATCTCTGCAATTTCTTTAATCAAATGATTTACTTTTTTCTTTAAGAATATGTTATCAAACGAAGATTCTGGCTCATCGATTAGAAGCATCTCGTATTGAAGTGCATCGTTAATCTCTCGAAGCAAATTGAACTCTGCACGTTCACCGCCTGATACTGGATAGCCAAATTGGTTCAGTATTTTATAATCTATCTTTGCAAAAAATTGATAGTAATCTTTTTCCATTACATCGGTATTTTTTAATTCAAGCAGATACTCATAGGCATCTCCATCATATTTTGCATATACTTCTTTGAAAGCGGTCTTTTTTCCACTTTGATTTTTCAGTTCCCCTGCACCCGTGTACTTCCTTTTTGATACCTGTACCTTGAATCCTTCGATATCTTTTTCCGTTATAACAGAATCTGTTTCTACCAACTGCACAAGCTGGTTGAAACGCTTTATTCTTTTTCTATTCATCTGCACATCGTAAAAATCCACTTTTTTAATTCGAGTGGCGGATGTTTTTGATTGAAGTCCTGATTTTATATTGTCTATCAGCTCATTGACCCACATCTTTTTCTTTATCTGTACATTTTCGGTGATATACTTTTGAATAAGGTCATAGTGCAGTTTAATCAACTTCTCTCGCTCAATAATCTTTTCTATTATTTCCTTGTATTTACGTGCATCAAGTAATTTCTCAACAGCTGAAATAAGCTCCTTTAATACATTCAAATCCTCCGCCGCATATTCTGTTTCAGAAAACAATTTACACTTAGAAAATGCATCTGCTCTTTCAGCCTCAGTCGCATATTTTATAAGAGACTTTATGTAATCATCAATCTTCTTTTCATCTTTAATCGCATCAATTCCAGCGACCTCGTTTACTGCTAAAGAAAACGGTCGCAAATATTCTTGCACAAACTGACTCTGCTCTGACTCTATGCTCCTTGAGAACTCTGCTTCTGCTTTCTCGGACTCTTTCTCCAACAATGCGAATTGCTTTATATATTTTATGTTCTCATGTGTCTCATATATTTTATCTAATGTATACGATTTGCCTGATGATCTTCCACCAATAATTACAGATAACCCAGTTGAAAGTTTCAATTCCGGCAACGCCTGAAATAAGTGATGTCCCTCCTCGTCAGAAAGGTGAATTTTGGTTTTATCCATCAACGCCTTCTTTAATGACTTAAGAGATATGTTTCCCATATCAATATACGTCTGCTTTACAGGTAACTCCCCACCATCTACAGGTCTCCAATCGCTAAAAATAACTGGAGAAATACTGTCATTTTTCTTACAATATATAAACTTCTTTGTACTGCTTACCTCTCCAGTTTTAATGCTATCTCCCAATGCACCAATGACAGACTTTTCAACATGCGGATTCTTATCATAGTGTGGTATCAAAAGATAATCCTTCAAATTGATAAACACTTCCTTAAACTCCGCAACAGTAATGCTGTCAGTTGGGTTTTGTATTTTTGCCTCAACCTGCTTACATTTTCTAGTAAAATCATCCAAATTTGAGCATTCAGATATCACAAGCAAATGTCCTGCGTTTGCACCAATATTAATCTCAATTCCAGGAAAAACCATTATACCGCTAAGTGCATTGCATATTTCACAGAACTGTTCTTTATCAAACATGTTGTGATTGGTTACTGCAATAGCATCAATCTTCATTTCATTAACATATTGTTGAAGACGAGTGATGCTAAATATAAAATCCGAATCGCTAATTGTGCTCCTTGTATGTATATGAAGATCGATTTTCTTCATTTGTCCCACTCCCAAATCCTTAAATACAGTTTTCCATACACTCAAAAAAACAGGTTTAATCTACTCATAAGCTTTAATGTGGACTGCGGTGAAAATTGTATAGTCGTTTTTCCATTCATCGGCATCTCTTAACATAGTATTTTCAAGCGGATAACTCCATCTGCTTCAATCTGTATTCAACCGGACTCATGTAGCCGAGGTGTGAATGCATACGTTTTCTGTTATAGAACAGCTCAATATATTCAAATTCATCTCGCTGTACCTCTTCCATTGTATCGTACTTTCTCTTGTAAATCTGTTCTTTTTTCAGAGTTGCAAAGAAACTCTCTACACAGGAGTTGTCATATGGGCATCCCGGCCTGCTCATGCTCCCGTTAATCCCGTGGATCCTTAACATCTCCTGAAAGCCTTTACTCGCGTATTGGCTTCCTCTGTCACTATGGAATATCAATCCTTCCCCGGTACCATTTCTCAGGATCGCATTTCCAAGTGATCTCTTTACCAGTTCCGTGTCTATTTTCTTACTTGTCGAGTAGCCGATCACCTCCCTGTTGTAAAGGTCTAACACAACCGACAGATATACCCATCCGAGATTTGTCTTTATATACGTTATGTCCCCTGCCCATAGCTGATTCTGCTTTGTGGCATTAAACTGCTGCTTTATCCTATTCTCAAAGTACTTTCCATCTTTCTTCCCATTGTGGCAGGGCTTGTACTTCTTAAGAGTCTCCGGATAGAATCCGTTCTCCTTCATTATCTTTCGAACTCTGTATTCACTTGATTACTGCCCTCCTGAAATAGACGTTGTCTTACTCCGCGATACCCGATATTGCGTCTGTTCTCGTTGAATATTCTCTCTATCTGCTTAATATACCCGAGCTCACTAAAACGGCGTTCCTCACGATTCTTTTCCTGGTGTTCCCATTTATAGTAGTTGGGCGGATACAACCCTAGAACCTTGCACATCTTTATCACGGTATACTCCTTGCGATACTTCTTGATCGCTTCGTACTTCATTCGCGGGGTTGCATAAAGATGTGCAGGGATTTTTTTAGTATTTCTATATCCTCTTGGGCTGATTTCGACTTCTTTCTCTCTGCTTCCAGCTCGGCTTCCTTTTCTTTTAGCTGTCGTTCCAGCAACTTTATTCTGGCTTTTAATTCTGCATCGCTCTAGGATCCTATATCACGTTCATATTGAATCGTTTTTTTCGTGTATTTGTACAATGGGATTTAGATCTGTAAATACCTTTCCAATAACACTGTTGCATGCTGGACAATGTAAGATTTCAATTTCTCGATTGCCTTCCCATACCGACCTATCGTCGTACTTACATTCGGCACCACACGTTGAACATGTTATTTTCCTAATCATACTATCCTCCCCACGAATTTGTCATTCTCTTTTGCTATGTTGTCTTCCATTCGCATTATGTTTTTCAGCATAAAAAGCAAGCAGCAGAATAAAACTCAAACTTATTGATGTCTTTTATTACGTCATCAAGTTATATATATATTTACATCAACCCTCTCGGTACAGGTCTGGATACAATTCCAAATTCGTGCCTTGTGGAATTGTGGAAGAAAAAATAGATTCGCCCGTAGCTGCGTTAATAACAAGAGTACCGTGCCCGATTGCATTAGTCTTTGGATCTGTACATGTAAAATACACTTTCCATGTAGGAACCAGATACATCACGTGACTGTTCCGGCTCTCTTCCGATTCATTCTGATATAAAGGTTTGGGATCTAGAGCATAATACGTCAATTCCATACAATAGACCTCTATGTTCATCCCCCAGGCATCATGAATTTCCTTACCATTCCTAACTGCACTCGGCTGATACTTGATAGCATCTGCTATTTCATCCAAGCAATCTTCAGGAGCAACAACAGGAAGGTCCGACTTTATTACCTCTCTCGCAGTATATCTCTGCGTTGCAATATAAAATTGACAAGTATCACTCGGGTTAACTAAAGAGTAGCTGGGAAAAAACATATTACATGTTGAAGCACGTCTCGAAGGCTCAATTACGCCAGGCCAGTCATATGTGCATTCATTGTAATTATCCCATTCCCCACAAACTGGTATGCCATCTATGTATTGCGCTCGTACTTGAGCGTATTTCACAGTGCTTTTAGAAAATGGGTCCTCTTCAACCTGCACATCGTAAAAACTCTTCACGGCATCTTCAACTGGAAAATCTACAATTCTGTAATTCCAAACAAGAATAGGACTATTGACATCTATTCTGCACTCTTGGGCAAGTTCCTCACCATTGTCTAAATCCTTCAGCGTAACCATATCTACATTTTGAATATTGTGCTTGATGGTATCGTAATCTGAGCATTGAAATTCTAGAAAATCCAAAGGAACACCATCATAATTCTGCATATCTTCTATAGATTTTAGAATCGGAGAATAAGAGAAACCTCCTCCCGTAGACCAATTCACAAGATAATCAATTTGAGCTGAATGCTTAATCCATGCAGTATAGAAAGAATCCTCAAACTGGATAAAATCGGCGAACTTTACCCTATATGCATTTACCGTTTTCTGTCCATAATCATAAACTTTTAGATTGTCACTGAAAGAGAGATCAAAGGTTTGCTCCACGGTTCCTGTGTTTTCCGTCGTGCAGTAATTGCCTGCATTAGAAGGTGAAGCTTCACTTTCCAAACTTGAGGGGCTACTTTCTGTTCT
>Ga0247611_10006425_pt1 | contig 15086 bp, 15 predicted proteins | sample 177DNAGHGhighgp2_FD_192422 | JGI IMG/M metagenome (GOLD analysis project Ga0247611, IMG submission 192422) | Sheep rumen microbial communities from Palmerston North, Manawatu-Wanganui, New Zealand - 1770 DNA GHGhigh gp2 | ecosystem: Host-associated > Mammals > Digestive system > Stomach > Rumen...
GAGTCTCCGAGCAGCTGTGCTGCGAAGGCGAACGAGCCGAATGGCGAGTGAGGAGGATGAGTGTAGCGAAGTGCGGAACAGCCGACCGGATGCCCAACGGGCAGCCGGGAACGCCCTACCAATCTCCAAACTCCCCGTACATTTCATCCATAGCATCGCGATCTCCCATCATTGCATCATCTGCAACCTGGGCATAATACGAATTATAATCATCTGAAGGATCATCAGAAAAATAATCCCTCTCCCCTCGAACCGCTCTGATTTCGGAATCGGAATATTCATCATAGTCTTCGTAATCATATGCCCGTGCATATCCGCCATGATAACTACTTTTTCCGCTGCTTCCTGCCTTACCAAGAATCACAACAATGCCAACGAATAATATTAAAAGAATGAAAACTCCCATATCCTACCCCTTATGCAACCTGCATTTCCTGAGTATTCATTACTTCAGTTGCCAGCTTAAGCCAGCACTGAACCTTGATATTGTATTTTGTACAAAGGTTAGCTATTTCTTCATTATTAATAAGCCCGGCAAGCGGAGATGCTTCCAAAAGCTGCAAATCTTCAGCAATATTATCAATGGATTTTTCTTCTGCTTCTTCTTCCTGTGAGGCTCCTGTATAACCAAACTATGACAAAAGCTCTGGCGAAAGGAAGCTTGCCAATGAGCAGTTGTATTCTGCTTCTTCCTTCTGATTTACTGGATTTTCTTTTGATGGATTGATGTATTCAAAATCGAGTTCGAGGCTTTCTGTGCAGAAAAGCTTATGGAGGATGCGGGCAGTGTTGTAAGAATCGCTCAAGGCTGTGTGAACCTGGCCTTTGTACTCCATCTGAAGAAGTCTCATTGCAGATTCCAGACCAACTGATGTCTTTGATGAAATAAGCTTTCCAAAGATATCCTGCAAATCTACAAAATCCTGCAAGGTTGAAAAAAGGTCATAACAATGCTTGCCCTTTGCCTCAAGCTCGCTCCAAAGCTGATTAAAATCTGACTTGCTCCAGCAGAAGGTTGTGATATCCCCTTCCCCACGCCAGTAACAGAACTTGTCGAAAACAGTTATAAAGTCATCTGCCTTTTCGAGCTTCTGATTTGAAATGCCTGTAAGCTGATTAATCCACGGAGTAACTGAACTGTAAACTGGCTTTACATAAGAAGAAAACTCGCTGAGCAGATTATAGTTTTCATCCAGCAAAACAGCACCAAACTGAATAACTTCGCCGTTTGCACCAGGAATGCAGCTTCTCTGAGATGCCGTAAACTCTGTCATTTCCAGGTCGATGCATACATAGCGTTTAGCAGGTGCTTTGTGCTTCTTAGAAGCTTTCGGCAGATCCTGCTTAATTTTACTCAAATCAAGTTTATAGGAATAAGCATTTGATGCATCCAGAATGTCGTCTTTTCTCATAAAAGGCCCCCTTTTTCAGCTTTCTGATTTACATTATAAAATGCAAGGGTGCCATTTAACGGCACTGTGGAATCTTTCATTTACCGAATCGCATTAATTTATTTTTTAGTAATTATTTCCCTTAGTTTCTTTCTTCGAAATTCCAGAAATGCTTCAATATTATCCAGTGTCCCAACGGGTTCTGCCCATTCAAAGTTTTCCAATCGCCATTTTTCAGCATTGTTCTCTTTCAGTTTAATTGAAGGCGGAATAATATTACAGATTGGCTGATATAAATCCATAGCCTTTCTAACCAGAAGGTTTCTTATCTGGCCATTAAAATCAGTTGGTTTCATTAAGCTGTTCGGAATATAAACAGCATTAGTTGCACAAGTATATAAGCCATAAAAAGGCCTTTCAAAATTGAAACCAGCTGGAAAGATAAATTCATCTTCCATGCGATTCTTTTCCTTTTTATGATCAACCAAGTGTGCCAAACTATATCCTGCAGGACCATACTTGCTAAACTGTGTTCCTCTGAAAATGAAAGACCACAATTGTTTTGGAAAGTCGTTATCATCCAAAGCTAAAGCATCTTCAATCTCTGAGATTTCCGATCTTTTTCTATACGCAGAAATTTCAGAGCTTCCTGCATATCGTCTAACTCCTGGAAAACAACAAGACGACTTTTCCCACAGATATAAGTCTGGGTTAATCCCATGAGAGCTCAATACTGCAGAAATAGATTCTCCTTCTTTTTCATTTTCTTCGACAATACATCTAACAATTTCGGGACTTATAAATCTAATGTATTTCGTTGTAACTTTAGCCAGCTGATAACATTCTTCATCATTTGGCTGTTCCCAGGTTGGCCAGTCAGTGTTCTTCTTAGATTTTTGAGTACTTCGAACTGTAATAGATTTCACAGTATTTGGAACATCATTCAAGAACTTCAAATACAAATTTACAGCTAGTTTCAACGTTGCAGTTCCAGTTCTCTTATTTCCATTAATTGGGATGTTATGTTTAGCCGGACGATTGTTTCTTTCATCATCTGTAGAATAACAGAGTTTTTTCAACAAATCCTTGCAGCCATCATTAATGAATAAATCGTCAAGGTCACCTTCATATTTACATACTTTCTCACAATTACTTACTCTCGAATTTACAACATTTAGCCTATAATCACATTTTCGTAACCATGTCTTGAATTCTTCTGTTCTCATATCTCTGTCATCTCCATAATTATAATAAGTGGTTTCTTTTCTATGAAGTTGACATTTTATTTTAATTTATCAATAAATCTACTCAGTTTTCTACTTGCACCAGATGGTGAAAGTCCACAATTATCTCCAACTTCTTCCTGAGAAGGAAGCTTATAAGTTGCATCTTCAAAAAACGGTTTTGCCATTTCTTTACAAATGAAATCCTGTTTTAGAAGAACATCTATTATATTTTCAGGAACATTGTTCCGAGAAAAATTAGCAAGAAGCTCTCTTGTTAGCAATTTAGAGAGCACTGGTCGTGCATTTTCTTTCTGCTTAAGCCATAACGCATTTATTTTTTCTAACTGCTCTGAAATTTCATTTTTTGAATTTAGAGTTTCAGAAAAATCATTATCTTTATCTGTATTTGTATATTTGTCTGCTACACAATACTCTTCGCCAGATCCATCTGAAGATTTTAAGAATAAAGAAGTAGACTGCTTTGGGAAAAGATATTCCTCAACAGCTTCCTTATTGAATCCACAAAAAGAAACTGCATATTCAAGGAATTCTTTTTTATCTCCTGAATTGAATTGCTTATATTGTCTGTAAACTTTTCCTATTCTCTTACGTAATTTATCATCATCTGTTGAAATATGCATTCCAGATTTATTTTCAAAAGCTTCAGTATCAGCTTTTGTCTTTAGGGATTTAATAATAGAAGTATAAGTAAGTTTGCAAAATTCTGTTGCTTCCTTATTAGAATACTTCTCAAGGCATTTCACAATTTTCTTTACTATGATATCAGACTGCTCTTTCATTTCAGAAGAAATCGCTGCTTTCTGTATTGTTTTCCAGAACTGAACGACAATCTTACTTTTTGTCTGTTCTAAGAGAGAAGCATTATTATTTGAAGATAATGAGTTCTGATATATCTGGAATAATTCTGCAATTCTTGCAAAATCTTTGTCCAAATGATTCTTATCCATAATCGGCTTTTAGTCCTTAAGCAAAGCTTCTACTGTTGAAATGGCTTTCTCGCCAGAAGAGCATTCAATTGTGTTTGTAAAACTATTGAGCATATAAAGCGGTGTATAATCACAAATCAGCTGTGATCCTTCTACAGGCTTACCATTTACAAAATCTATTTTCTCATAGATAACATTTCCTATTGAACAGTCAAAAAACTTCTCTCCAAACTGCATTGCTGCAAAAATTAAAAGAGGTAATGACTTTGGACCAAAGGTAATGTCAGCAGATAATTCTGCTTCCTGGCTCAACTGTTTAATAAGTAATTTATATAAGTCTTTTGTTTGATTTTTTGAAGTTACATAATCTGTTCCGATATGAACATATTCAATCTTTGCACCACACTTATTCAATTCATTTAATTCTTCTTCAAAAAGTACTGCATTTTTTTCGCCAGCCATATCACCGGCATTTGTATGCAAGAGAACAATTTTTATTTCATCTCCAGCAGTCATTGTTTGTGCCAGCACAGAATTAATGGCGTAATATGTTTCTCCCGGATACTCAATGAAAGAGTTACCGTCAACCGGAAAATGTCTTTTGTACATATTATCTGCCATCATTAATGAAACAAAAACTGTTTTTTTCATATTATCTAGCTCCTTTAAGCTGCATAGTAATCTATGTTTCGTCTATTTCTTACATAGGATTCATAATCTGGATCCATGTTGTATGTTTTCCTCAAGGAATGCTTTTTTGCATTTTTTCTAGGTTCGTTATAAACCCATTCCTCTTGAAAAATATTATCTTCAATTTCTGAAAGATACATTCGCTGTTCCTGTACAGTAACACAGGTAAAGTAATGATTTGCATTATGCTGTTTCCTTCCTGCTTCAAAGAAATCATTATCTATTTCTTTTACAGAAAGGATTGCATCTTTCTGATCATGTTTTACTCTAGGGCATTCTCTTGCTCTTTTTGCAGCATCTCTGGCATTTTCTGCCTTAAAGTACAAAGTTCCTTTGTAGTAGTTATTCTTTCCAACATGTCCGCATTTTGCAATTACCATAAAGTATTTCATAATCTTATCTCCTTGTATCTTTCGTATTTATTAATAATAAGATGATAAGATTTTGAAAAGTTGACACTTTTTTTGTCTTCATCTTATTATATCACAATAATTAACTATTTGATTCAGATTTTGCACTTTTTACTGTCCATGAGTTCAGCATATTCTTCTGAAACTCCAACAGGTTTAATTGAAATTGAATCTACTGTTATGCTGGTAAGTTCTGCCAGGACAGGAACTCTATTAGGCGGCAAAAAACAGGCAAGATTTGGTGTAAGCATATTTAATTCCAGTTTGCAACCTTCCTGAGTATCATAGTTTTTTCTATATCTCTCTCCAGTCCATTCATTTTCGATAAACACTTGGATTCTAAAACCAGCTTCAGTATTTTCGATTTTTTCAAGAGTACAGAAATTTGCCTCATTTTCTTCTTCAGGAAGAAATGTCATTTCATCTCCGCATTTATATGTTTCTTCTCTAGTGAATTCTTCCTCTATGTAATCATTTATATTTGATTTGTAATTCTTCATATTTCAAATATCTCCTATGTTATTAATAAGGAGATACTTCTCTTAGAAGTTGACAAAAAAAGCAGGATTTTTGCTCCTGCTTTTTTTATATTTTCACCTGTAATTCTTTATTCGTCCGAATTTAGATTCCATCTGGTATTAATGACAAATTCAAGGTAATCAATTATTTGTACACAAGTTTCTTTTGAAATATCGCTTTCATTAATATATAACTTTGCATGAACAAGATTTCTTTTGTTTCGGATTTCAGTTGCCTTTTCTTCAGCTTCATGCCAATAGGGTCTATTTATTTTTGAAATCTCGTCGATATAATTATATAAACTTGCTGGGCGTTTTCTCTTTAGATATTTATTATACACCATGTATTTTTTTTCAAAGTAATTTACACCTTTTATTTCGCTTAACCAATCAATTAAAAAAGCTTCCAATATCGATCCTGCCATAATAATAGCAGATTTATATAATCCGTTATTAAAACATTGCCTCAATTCTTTCATATCTTGTAAGATTATTTTCTTTGCATCTTTATTATAAAAGTTTATATCAGAAGCTTTTTTTATTTTTCTTATCAGAGGAATATTATCATACTTTGAGAATTCAACTTTCCTTTTGAAATAGCGTGCATCTATACAAGGATTTATAAATATAGGTAATTCTTTTACATTAATATTTTGAATTAAATGTTTATGATAATCATCAGTGCAATTTCTAGGTACCATATTTTGCAAGCAATAGTCTTTTACAAACTCAGATTCTAAATATACTAAAATATAATCAGGTGATATATCTTTACTTCGAATAACAGCAGAGGCTTCGATCTTATTTATATCTTTTTCAGTTATCCATGCATTTATAAAATATTTTTTTTCGAAACCGTTTATATGAATATAATTTATGATTATGTCATTCTTTTTAACAGAGTAATAATTCCCTGTTTCTGGATTTAGGAATTCAGCAACCAGATTAAGCGGAACTAATTTCTCATCTAACGATGGTATACCAAAATCTTTAACAACAGAATTTTTATATCTATAAAGAACAGGAAGTCTATTCAAATAAAAGTTTTCAACTGGTATTTCGCTAAATTCAAAATCTGTACCTATGGCTTTATCAAATTCTTTTCTTCTTTCTGGTATTTCACCTTTTTCTATTATTTTTTGAATTGTTTTATAATAATCATAATATCTCTTTTCTTTATTATAAACAGGTCTAAATAGCATTTCATCTTTGATCGCAAAAGTATTTGCACTATTATCTAATAATTCGGAATATTGATATAATAAATATTCATTATTATTAAATCCAAATATTATTTTTTGAGTTGGAGTTTGTGTAAATACGCAAAGATACCATTGTGAATACAGTAACTGTTGTGAAATCCTAAAATTTGGATGTTGTTCAAAAGTTTTCAAGAACTCGATAGGATCTCTATTCACGTCACTAACTAATGAATAATTAAATGGAAATCCAAGACAAAAAATTGATTTTATATACCATTTTGAATCCAAATATTCTTTTATACAATTAGTAAAAAAGCAATCTGCTCCTATATAAATAATATCCTCTTTTGCTTCTGATTTTAGTAATAAACCTAAATTATCTTCAACAATATCTCTTGAAGTGTTATAAATAATATTTTTGCTGTCATAATTCTTTAATAGTTTTTCAATATTTATTTTACATCCCATTTTTCATTCCTTTAGAATAAGAAGCTAAAATCAAAAACATACTTTTACAGACGAAATTATTTTTTCCATCTATTATGGATAATGGATTCTAAATCCTTATATAACTCATTGCATATATCTCGGGTTATTTTGTCTTCCTCAATATATAGCTTGAAATGTACTGTATTTCGTACTTTTCGTATTTTTGTTGCTTTCTTGGCACCTTCAATCCAATCAGGTCTTCTTTCCTGAATTAGATTTATATAGTCAAATAAATCAGCTTTTTTTTGATCGGTTATCATATAGTTCTCGTTAACATAGTCCTTTCCGTCAATTTCAGTTAGCCAGTCAATTAAAAAGGCTTCTAACACAGAACCCATAACAATAGTTGCAGAATAATAACAACCATGATCTATGTTATTTTTAATTTCTACTAGATATTTCTCTATAGCTTCCTTAGCTTTACTATTTGCAAAAGTTTTGTCCGAAATTATTCTTTGAACCTTTAGCCCAGGATTTGTTTCCTGTTCATAGATATCTTTATATTTAATATCTCTCATTTTCTCAGGCGACATTTCTATATACACGCAATCTTCAAGGGGCAGCGTATTTTCAGAATCATAATAATCATCATCACTATATCTATCGTAATAATAATCTTTAATAAACTCAGATGATAGTAAACAATAAAGATAATAGGGAGTAATTTCTTTCAAGAACGAATATACTTCATACTCTTCAAAAAACCATGGTCTATCTATATTTTGTTCCCCAACACGTACCATTGGTTTGAATTCATGTGATTGAAAAAAGAAATCCTTTATTAGAACATTTTGCTCTCTATCTTTAATTGATTGATATACAGCTTCCTTTCCAGGTGCATTAACAAACCTAACAACATTTTTTAATTTTTTGATCTTTTCTTCTTTATCAGGATAACCAAAAGTATCTATAACACTTTTCTTATATCTTGATAAATAATTTAAATAATCAATTCTAAAATATTCTACAGGAATTACTGCAAAAGAATATTTATATTGTTTATATTCTGCATCTGTAAATAATGGGACTTTACCGGTTTCTAAATAGTTTGTAATTATACGATCCTGGTCATCATTATCACTATCCCAAACAAGAATAAGACTTCCTCTATTCTCTGCTGGTACTTCTTTTATTCTTTCTTGAATATAGTCAAATAATTTTATTTCTGTCCAACCCTGAATTGAATATGTATTTCTATCATCAAAACCAATAGTAACTTCTAAAACTGGTTTTCTAGTAAAAACAAAGATAGACCATTTTTGTTTTTTAAGAATCCTAATTAGCTCTTCTTCTGCAAAACTTAACTCTCTATCGTCTCGTTGCGTTATATATTGAAATGGGAATCCTATCTGTAATACAGCTTGTATTTTCCATTCTGTATTAGGATTATTTTTATAATAATCAATTATAAAATTATTAGTACTAACATAATAGAATACATCTTCTTTCTGATTTTGGAGTTCTTCTTTTAGATTATCTACAACTTGAATTTCTTTATATTTTTTTACTAGATTTTTTACAATTTTTTTATAATCATCATCACGTTCATCTGCAAGAAATTTTTCTTTTACTATTTCAAATAACTCGGGAAGAGTCTCATCGTAATAAACCTTAAAGTTTCGTTTCTCAACATTCTCCAACAATTCACCTGTATAAATCTTCATAAATTTGAATCTCCTTTTTCTCTTAATTAATAAATATAAAATGCTAAAATTTCAAAAAGTTGACATTTATTAACAAAAGATTAAATATTCATTTTATTTACTTTCTCTCGCCTCTCTAGCCAATTATCCACAAGCTCTTTTGGTTCTATCGGCCAGGCTTCATCTGCCCACTGCCAGACCCAGGTCCAGATTGCTTCACGCTGGTTGCTTCGGAAACTTAAGATAATGCCATCACCTTTTGGTCCAGGATTCTTTTTATCTTTTTCGATAGTTTGATTTTCTCCCCATACACTTTTCTTTGCAAAACGAGCTGGATATCCATGGAGATGGATTTTGTAGTTTTCATAGTTCTTATCACAAAGGCAGCCGAAAGAGCCTCGTGTCATTTTTCTAAAATCGTAGTCTTTCGGAAGAGTAAAAACATCTTTTGTAAGTTTAAGATTTTTGATTTCGCTCAGGGTATATCGGCGACGGGCATTCTTTGCTACATCCAACGCATGAAGATTCCAGTTACCGTTATCAAATATAAGCTGCCATGGTTGTACTCTACGAGGCTTTGGCTTGTCATCTGTAAGAGACTGATAATCAAAAGTAATAACTCGGTTTTCTTTTAATGCCTGATCTATAAGTCGCCAGGTTTCTGCAGGTATCTCTTTGTTCGGTGCACCAACAAAAATGATTCTGTCATTCTCCGGCTTTTTATTGATCTTAATATTTTCAATCGATAAGTCATGGTTCTCAATTGCAAGGGATTCAAAAACCTCCTGAGCTTCTTTGTAGAGAGGATTGCTCTTTACCATATCCATTAAAGTCTTAATGAGTTTTGCTGCCTTCGCCGCATTTTCATCGGTGTAAAATCTTGGCAGGCGGTACTTTGGATCTGTATAAAAGTATCCATTTGTTTCAAAATCTGTATCTATAGGAGCGCCATATTTTTCTTCGAGTTCTTCAATATCACGGAAGAAGGATGTTCGACTCGTTTTAATATCATATTTATCAATCATTTCCGAAATCACTTCATTCCATTTGAGTTTCCGTCCGGATGCAATTATCTCATCAATTGCCTGAAAGCGTTTTGCTTTTTCGGTGAAGTCTACTGCCATTATGAACTCCTATTAAAAGTCTCATTCTCTTTATTTGGGAATAAAATAATTTTAGCATACAGAAACACAACGTCAATAAAAAAACAAAACGAAATCATTCTTTGAAAAAAGCATTTTTATGAAATATAATAAAATTAAATGGAGCTGATTTGTGGAAACTATTGAAAACATTGTAGAAGATATAATGCTTGTAAAAACCAAAGATGATGTCATTTCATATCGTGGAAGTCTATTTAATGCCACTAGAAAATGGTGGCATGCAAAAAAGGAAAAGGTTAAACAGGCTGATTATGTAATGGCTATTGTTGATAATATCGTTAGAGAAGTATATAAACCAGATAAACGAACCTGGCATCTTGAAATAGATACTGGAAAAGATATCTTAAGTTTCCCAGGGGATCGATGGGTTTTTGGAATCCAAGATGACTCAGATGACGGCGAATATTGTAAGAGTATGCTTGCTCCTGATTCAATTAGGAAGAAATACATAGGAAAAAAATTGGGTAAAGCATATCAACTAACAAATCAACTTGCTGTGAGATATTCTTTCTAAATAATTATTTCTAATACAAATTTATTCTTCCTCCCCTTTCCATTCCCGTGCTTTGGGAATGAATCCTTTTTATATTTTATATCATCAGACCGAAATGTCAACTTTTCTAAAAAGCACACAGTTATATTTTATGTCTGAACAGGAGGACGCTATGAATTATCAATATCTGTTACGTCAGATTTATGACAAACCAGAGTTGCAGAAAGAAGAAACTGTAATCATTGAAAATCTTTTTGAAAAAGAGGAAGTAGAAAAATCCTCTGCTAACCCGACGTACGACCTTAGTGTCCTCAATACTTCCCTACCCGCAGATGAAATTGTGGAGATGGTTCAGAACGCTATTGCAAATGACCGTAAGACTTGCAGTGGTCAGCAGGGAATTCGCATCCTCTTTTATGGTGTAAGTGGTACCGGGAAAACAAATCTTGCTCATTACATTGCAGACTCAATTGGCAGAAAGCTTCTTTGTAAAAATGCCTCGGACATTCTTGGCATGTATGTTGGTGAATCTGAAAAGAATATTGCGAATGCTTTCGCAGAGGCAAAAAAAGCAAATATGGTTCTGCTGTTTGATGAAGTTGATTCTTTCTTCCGCGAAAGGTCTCTGGCCTCTCAGCGTTTTGAAATCACAGAGACAAATGAGTTTCTGACTCAGATGGAAAATTATGATGGCATTGTAATCTGCACAACCAATTTGCGTGGAATTATGGATAAGGCAATGCAGCGCCGATTTCACATCATGGTGGAGTTTAAGGCTCTTAAGGCTGAAGGTGTGGAAACTCTTTTGAGCAAATATTTTCCCCAGTTTGAATTTGATAACAACGTCATTCAAAGCCTCTGCAGATATGACAGTGTTACTCCTGGAGACTTCGGAAATATCTCTTCTCGTCTTAGATTTATGCGACCGAAGAAAATCACAAGTGAATTTATCATCCAGGAGCTTTGCAAGGCACAGGAAGAAAAAGAATACGGAAAGAAAACCGTAGGCTTTATGAACTAGATACTGAAACAAGTTCAGCATGAAATGAGGAGAAAATAATTATGAACAAATACAGACAAATAGATTTATTTACTCTCGAACTCGGAAGTTGTCTATGCCAGGAAGCTTCATTGAACAACATTTTGAAGACAATTACCGCAATACGCGAAGAAATCTTTGAACAATACGGAGTTGTAATTCCATCAGTCAGAGTAAAGGACAATAAAAATCTCTCTCCCTTTGAATATGTGATTAAGGTATCTGGTATTGAGACTGCATGTTATGAACTCAAAAAAGATTCCCTTTTGATTCTTGATCTTGGAAATGTTACATCCAAAATGAGAGGAACTAAGACAAAGGATCCAACATATGGTTTACCAGGAATCTGGATTTCTTCTGCAAGAAAGGAAGAGGCAAAAGAAAAAGGGTATTTTATTGTTTCGCATGAGAAGCTTATCAGAGCTCTTCTTTTTGAAGAAATCAAAAAGAATCTCGTAGAAGTAATTACTACTCAGTATGTGGAAGATCTGCTTAATGAAATCATTGTTTCAAACCATGCTCTTTGCGATCAGATTGCCAGAAAGCATGGAGCAGAATCTGTTTCAATCATAAAAAAAGTTCTCAAGGCTTTGTTGAAAGATGAAGTAAATATTACTGATATTATTTCGATTCTGGAAACCATTGCAAACTCGACAAAAACAAACTGTGAAAATATTGATTGGCTTGTTGAAAAATGTCGAGTTGCAATTGCACCTTATATTATTTCGCCTCTGATAACAGACGGAAATCTTAATCTGGTATCTGTTGGAATTAATTTCTCGAACTATATTCTTGATCATTCAAAAGATATTTTATCTTTTAGTTATGACAGAAAAATACTTGGTCAATTTAGGAATGAATTACTTTCCATTCTTGATAATCTGGAAGTAACACCTGTAATTGTTTGCTTTGAACGTATTCGTAAAGAAGTATGTTTTATAATTAATGAACTGCTTCTTTTACCCGGAATCAAAGTAATAACAGATAAAGAATTGGCATCTGTTCGAAATAGAATACATATCTCCAATGCTGAGCTCATTTCTACAGTTGGAGAAGACTTTCCTCTCGAAGAGTCCAAATCAGAAGAAGAAAAATCTCCAAAAGAAGAGGCGATACCATCTACACAGAAACCTCAGCTAGATAAAAAGGATGCATATGCAATTCTCCAGAAACAACTGAAAACAATTCTCGACAAGCTCCCTCAACAAGAACGAGAAGTTATCTCCATGCGTTTCGGCCTCGATGGAAACGGAAGTCATAGCCTGGAAGAAATAGGCTTGTACTTTAATCTTACACGCGAAGAAATCCGTGATATAGAAGCCAGGGCTCTTCGCCTTCTTCGAAAAGATATTTAATAATCTGTTTTTCATTCCCGTGACTTGGGAATGGACATATTTTATATTTTTGTATAACAGCAGCTGTTGCTTTAAGCAGCGCAGGAGGATAAACATGAAAAAGATTTCTTACTTTTTCGCAATGTGTTTGGTTGGAGTTTTTGCTTTTGTGAGCTGTGCTAGTGCTCCAAAAATGAAGGATGTATCTGGTCCAACTGAAATTATTGAGCATAAGGGAACTGCTTTTGGTGTTGCTCAGCCGAATTGGGTACAGGAGGTGCTTTTTACTTCAAATCAGAAGGCTCTCCAAAAGGCGCTTGGTATTGATAAACATGTTTGGGTAGTAACAAAGCAGGGTGAAAATCTTGATTTCGTTTCTAACTGGGCTGATCAGGTTGAAGCTCGTGCTCAGATTTCTGCTTCTATCAAACAGGGTATTTCTGATTTTGTCGGAGCGCATCTGGTAGGGGACGATGGTGATGTAGAAAAGACTGTTGAAAGATATTCTGCCCGTGCGTCTGCTATTACTGTTTCCGGCCTCAATAAAGAAGCTGACTGGTGGTTCCGCGGAATTACAAAGGCTGATAAGAAGGCTGGCCGTGAACCAAAGTACACTTACCTTGTGGTTTATTCGCTTGATGAGGATTTGTATCAGAAACAGATTAAGAAAGCCTTCAATGGCGAGGAAGACAAGGTTGTTGATGATTTAATCCAGTATCTGATGAATTACACAATGGTTCTGGGGAAGGAATAAAACTCCCTGTTGTCCCGAAGCAAGCTGTCATCCCGAACTTGTTTCGGGATTTGCTAGTAGATGCTGAAACAAGTTCAGCATGACGTTGTGGTTATTGATGACGTGAAGTTTGGAGGGCGGAATATGAGAAAGACGATTTATTTTATAACTCTAAACATTTTGTATTCAGCCCTCTGCTTTGCGGCTGCTCCTGCCTGGAAGCTGAATCTTGAAAAGCAGTTTCCATCTGATAAGTATGTTCGAGCCATTGGGGAAGGTGCAACAGAATCGGCCGCCAAAAAGTCAGCACTTGCAGAATTGAGTGCTTATTTTTCCCAGACAATTATTGCAGAATCCGAAAGCTATCAGAAAATCCGACAGGCAGGAGCTAGCAATGGAGCAAGCTCTGATTTGCGTGAAAAAGTAATTGTTCATTCTGATATGAAGCTTTTCTGTGTCAGATATACAGCTGCCTGGACTGATCCAAAATCTAAGAAGGTATTCGTTTGTGCTTTTATAGATCGCAAAGAAGCCTGGGATCTTATCACTCAGAAAATGAAGGGACTTGAAGACAAATGCAATCAGCTTTCAAAACTGGCAGATAAGGAAATGGAGCCCCTCAAGAAACTATTGCTTCTTACAAAAGTCAGGTCCCTTTATTCTGAGTATTCCGGGCTTGATGAGAAGGCAGTTACTTTATTTCCAAAACGCGGCCAGCAATTTGAAGCCTTTATCAGAAAAATGGATGGCTATATGAACGAACTGATGCTTCTGAAGGCTTCTACAGCAATTCAGGTAAAAGTTGCTGGGGACAAGGGAAATTCAATTTATACCAAATTATCAGAATTGCTGACACAAAATGGCTTCCTGATTTCTTCTGACGGCCACTATCAGCTTTCGGCCACTGTGAACTGGAATGAAGCCAAACTGAATGAGGTTTATTCGGCTTACCCAAATATCAAAATCGTTATTACCGGAAATGGGCGGACCTTTGCTTCATTCAACGGAGAATGCGAGAAGATTGCGGCTTATAACCAGGAGAGTATGCAAAGAAGTGCAATTTTTCGCCTGGAAGAGTTGCTTGAAGAAAGCTTCATCAAAGAGTGTTTTGAATAATCTGGAGGTGCGTATGAACAAACGAATAGTCTTAATTCTTATTTGTGCGCTTTGTTTTTTTACTCTATCAGCAAAAGAGAAAATTGATAATGTGATTGCGAGGGCAGCAGAAGATATTGTTCAGAAATGCGATGCAAAATCAATTCTAGTTATTGATGATTTTGAAAGCCCAACTCAGAAGATGACTCTCTATATTCGTGAGCAGCTTGCAGATTCAATTTATGCAGAAGATGGTTTACTCAAGCTTGTTACCCGCGAGCATATGGATATTGCAGAGAAGGAATTGAAGTTTCAGAACTCGGGAGTTGTAAGCGAAAAAACTATTCTTTCCGTTGCAGAAAGGTTTGGAGCCCGATTTGCAATTTTTGGAAAGCTTGAGGAATTCAACAGCGGTTTTATTTTACGGGTTCGGATGCTGGATGTAAAAACAGGGGCATATCTTTTCCGCAAAACTTATGAATTCGGATATTCGCAGAAAACAGCTCAGCTTTTGGGAAATGCATCTTCTTATAAAAAGGTAGCGATTGGTGGCATTGGAGAGATAAATAAAAACTCTATAGAGTTTATTGCTCCCGCAGCAGGTCTTTCTTTTGATTTTAGCCTCTGGAGGAAATTCTCTGTAGGGGCAAAAGTCCTTCTGAGTTATGACTATCATGAAAAACAGAATCAGATTCTGACAATCGAAACTTTAG
>Ga0247611_10006426_pt1 | contig 15085 bp, 4 predicted proteins | sample 177DNAGHGhighgp2_FD_192422 | JGI IMG/M metagenome (GOLD analysis project Ga0247611, IMG submission 192422) | Sheep rumen microbial communities from Palmerston North, Manawatu-Wanganui, New Zealand - 1770 DNA GHGhigh gp2 | ecosystem: Host-associated > Mammals > Digestive system > Stomach > Rumen ...
ACATGGACGACAAGCAACTCGGCGAAGTCTTCGGGCTCGACAACACCCTCGTGTAGAAACCTTCAGCACTTAACGCAAAAGGCCGACGACGGCGACCTTTTTTGGAAGATGTTATGACTTTTTGATATAGCGTTTTTTTGGAATGAGTTTGTTCTTTTCTTTATTTTCCTTTGCTTTTTTTAGCATTAAGTCAAATTCATCTGTTAAAGCATCCATCGTGTCATGTTCGCTATCACTTATCTTCTTACAAATTGTTTCAGTACTTTCTGATTGATTATGCAGGATTTCATCAAACTCATTTGTAATCTCGTCGTCCTTCGATTTAGGCTTTACTAATAAATCTCCATAATCAGGCCACAAACATGCAAAGGATATTATAAGCCAAAAGAAAATGAAAATTTTGAAATTTGACATCATATACTCAAATGAAAGAAGTACGACACCTCCAATAAAAAGAATTATAAATAGTATCAACACATATATAAATTTTTTCATTTTATTTATTATCATTGAGTTTATTTTCCATATCATAGGAAATTTTCAGGCGCTTGGAACTTATTCATCTACCAGAATTTCTATTTTCTTGGTTTCATAATTCTGCACGCAGATGCCGTCGCCACATGGGAAAAGCCGCTCCGTCCAAGGGCATGCGCATAGGCATCCTTCGCTATCAGGAACATCCACCTTGTGAGACAATGTTTCCTCAACAAAATTGTTTCCGGTCCACTTAATACATTTAATCAAAGCCTTACTTGAATCCGTTTTATCATCATCGTAACCGCATGCAATATTGCGGGTTGAAACATATGTGTAAAATGAACTTGACGTACCCCAATACTTATTGTATAGCGAATCATAAATAACAATATATGGTTTATGTTTTAGTTCATAATCCAGGAATCGTGAACTTGATGTTGCACTGTAGATATAAGGCAGTCTCGCTTTCTTTTCAAACAAAGTCCACTGACATTTGTTGTCTAATACCCCAATAGAGTCTCCATCTCCATTTCCGCCATCTTCAATTGAAACCATCAACCTGGTTTTATCCAAAAATTGGAATTTCAACGTACCATCTGTTTTCAGAGGGCACGACCAAAGAACTTTATTTTTATCTCTCACAATAACAGAATCTTCATTATCATTCTGCACTGCAGCTAACAGTCCTTTTCTTTTTAAATTATTTTCGTCCTTAAACCAATCCTTCTTCTCAAAAATACAATTTTTTTTATATTCAAAAACTATTGTCCCATAGTCTGTTTTATATTCACACGATTTATAATTAGCTGGAACAAACCAACTTATAGCATAAATTTTACCATTGATCCTTTCTATGGAACGAACGTCCATCTTTTTCTTTTCTATGCACTTTAACGCGGCCTCAATCGAAGGGTCCATCGCAAAAGAAGCTTGAAAAAGCAAAAGAAAAAAAAACATAGTCTTTATCATACATTCTAATCCTTGGGAACATAATCAGGCGGTACATTGTAGTCGTATCTAAAACCTTCTTCTAGATATTTCCATGCTTCTTGATAAGCGTCTCCTATGGGTAATTCGTCCAAATTATCTCCATATTCAACAATTTCGAGCCCTATATCCCATTGTCCCGTATGACAACCAAAAGCTTTTGCTCTAGGTGCATTTTTAGATGAGGACGCTTTTAAATCTTTATCAAGTTGAGTTAAGTTCAATGTTGCTGATGGTTTACGCGTATTGTTATAAAGTTTTCCCTCTTGCCCAGGCCACGTATGGCCTATAATAGCTGTATATTGACCATTTTCTACAAATTTGGTCATTTCTTGTTGATTGCGAACAACTTTTATTTCAAAATCATCTCCATATGCTTTGCGTCCTTTTGCTTCAACATTACGATAATCTTGTTCTGCTTTTTGTTTTTCTTTCTCTGTTAAAAAAATCGCAATCTGATACGGAGCTTCTCCATCCGGATCCACGATATTCATCGGATTCATTCCATTCCCCGCATACAGATACGGGCTCACAAATTGCCTCTTCGGGTCAACAGAAGTCCACATTCCGAGCATCGGGTCGAGATAGCGGGCGCCGAAGTAGTCCAGCTGCGTTTCGTCATCCTTCTCCTTGCCGGTAAAATTCTCCGTCACCTTGCCTGTTGACGGCGACGTGAGTTCTATCTGTTCGCCGAAACTGCGGTAGTCGTAGGCGGCCTTCAGGCCTCCGGACGTGCCGCCGGTGCCGTACACTAGCATAGTGGAACCCAGGTGGTTCTTCAGGAACCATTCAAACGTCTGCGCGGAACCGCTTTCCGCCACGTGGTCGGCATTCTCGATGCCGTAGCGGCCGAGGCCCTGCGGCATGTTCACAACCACCTTCGTCTCGGGGCTTTCGCCGGCCAAGTTCTCGCGCACCTCCGTGCCAATGCCGGTGTAGTGCGTCACGTGCTTGCGTGACCAGCCCTCGTCGCCCCGCGCCTTTACCCAGCGCGTCTTCGAAATACGCCTGCCCGTGCCGTCGTATGCCATCGCCATTTTGTACAAAGTATCACCGGATACTCCCGTATTCTCCTGCGGGCTTTTGGGCGAAAAAAAGCGAGACACGGTGTGGCTAATTCCGTTTAACATGTATATAAGTTAGGCTTTGAACAGCAAATTGTCAAATGACGCGTTCATTTTTTAGCCGTAGCGCAAATGTATTACGTACGTTAACAAAAGTTTTACACTTTCAAACGTACATTTTTACTACGAACTCTTTTTTTATTACATTCATATCCTTTTGATAAAACCACAATCATATTCATATAACGTTGTGTGTATCAACAAATTATTAAAAAATAAAGCACTGATTTTTAGTTTAATAAAAAAAGAACAAAGTATTCTATATTTAACAAATTAATTTTTCTAGTCCAATTTTACAGAAAAAAATAAAAGTGGTTCAAGTGAAAAATCAAATTGTTTTCAAGTTTTTCATTCTGTCAACATTATTGACAGCACAAATGTCTTTCGCATTGCAGGGTGGCCCCATCCAACCGGATTATATACAGTTCGAACCCTCTTCGGTGGCGAATATGGTAAATCCGCAAACCGGAAACTTCACTTACTCTGTTCCTTTAGGAGAATTGCCAGGGCCCTATGGCGGATTCCCTCTAAGTATTTCTTACCATGCGGGCATTTCGCCACAAAGTGAAGCCTCTTGGGTTGGATTAGGTTGGTTCCTTAATCCGGGCAGCATAAACAGAGATGTTCGAGGTGTGCCAGACGATCAGTTCCACGGCGGAACATTAGGTTATGTTTACCAATATTCCGGAATGAAAACATGGTCTTTGGATATGCATTATTCAAATGGCGCTTTTTCTGTCGGAATTGTTACTCCGAGTAATGGAGAAGTGGGTTTTTCGGCATCTGTTGGAATTCCGAAAACCCCTTTCAGTCTCACGATTGGTAATCATGGTATTGGTTTTTCATATAATTTATTATCGTACAAGGGGACAAGTCTTGATGCCAGCATGATGATTGCTACAGATGGCTCATCAGCAACATTCGGTTTGAATGGATCGTATCGCGACAATGATGTCAAGGCCTCATCTGGGGCTCAGTATACAACGGGGCAAGGCGCTTCGGCTAATGTCGGCTTTGGTTCAGCAGATGGCGTAAACCATGTTGGAATGACCGTGACTTCTGAAGGTATTTCGGCAAAAGCGGAATATGGATATTTACGTGCCGGGAGAAGCGGTAGCGGGAAAGCCATTTCTGTTGGTGGCGGCACGCTTTCCGTTTCAAATGTCAAAGGTAAAAGTTCTACACACACAACGACTGTTGGATTCGATATTTTTATTCCGGTAGGAGATGGTTATTTTTCTTTGGGATTTAGTCAATCGGTGCATGAATTCCGCATGCGGTCCGCAACATCCGACTATATGTATGGGTACATGTACCAAGCGGGCCCAGCTATAATTGTCGATGATTCCATAAGCAGGGGAGCGGCAATGCCTATGGTTAGCATTGGCCGTGCAAAAACCTCATCAGATATTCCTTGGAATTGGGCCTTGAAGGGACGCACGTTAGAGGCTTTGGGCGATAACGAGATGTACCCCGCATATGACTTATATACAGTGGCTTCAGAGGGCGTTTCGGGAACGTTTAGACCTTTTACCAGGGAAGAACACAGACTTCACAAAATCATTAGCAATAAAGCCTCATCTGATCCATCTATTTTCATTGATTATTCGACCATTACTATTGATTCGGCAGACGGAATCCCATATACAGAAGAATTCAGAAAAAATGATGCCGGAGAGAACATTTCAAGAGGTGATAGCATTTATCCGTCTTATAATCAATGCATTCATAGTGACAAATGTACCCCCTACGCGATTTATGCGACACAATTCAGGAATGAAGGAAACAGACTTGTTTACCGTAGAAACAAAGAAGATGTAGATACGCTTACATCGGGAATACAATTCCTTTTTGCCGGAGAGGGTGGTTATTACGAAAGTGAACCTTACAACAATGCGCACGATAGGCAACGCGGTGCTGTATGGGACAGCCTGTTAAAGAGGAACATTAACAATCATGATTATGCTCTTTATGGTTCAAGGAAAATCGAGCCCATTTTTGAAGATGAAAGCCCGGTCGGCAAACTTCAGGGATTTGTCATCACCAATTCCGATGGCACCAAATATTATTTCCAGCAACCTGTTAAATCGTATCTCAAAGTAGACTACTCTATAAACCAAGAAAAGGGTGTTCCGCCTTTTGTTGATCAAAAGGGAGACGTTGATAAAGATTTTTGGGACAATTTCAGAAAAGGTTTAGCAGAGACTTATAAGTATATGGCGGAAATGGCGTTTATGCCATGGAAAGTAACATATGACATTCTTTTTTCTAAAGGAAAGTTAGACGAAAAATGCAAGGTGGACAATAAACAAGATGAATTGCCCCCTATGTATTATACCTATCAGGTGAATATGAACCCTTATGCAACGCAGTGGCTCCTCACGGAAATCCGCGGTGCAGATTACGTTGAACTTGATACGTCTACTGCTATCGGGTACAATGTTAAATTCAAGTATACAGAACCATCGGTATATAAGTGGCGCACTCCATTTGCGCGTCCTGGGCTAGCCGCTAGCGATTTACCAAACTTCAGAATGCCCAGAAACGGATACACTCCAGAAGGCTGCGATGCGCGAATGTACCAGGCCTCTTTTGGTGCCAAGGAAATGGTCTATCTAAAATCCATCGAAACGGCAACTCATAAGGTTCAATTCAAGCTGAACGATGAAGAACGAGTTGATGGTAAGGGTTGGGAATTTGACCATGACGGGAAGGCTAAGACAATGCCGCTTTTTGCGCAGGCAACGGTCGCATTTGAAGCAGAATACAAAAAATCAGATAAACTTAATTGCTTCTCATGCACAATTCCTGGTTTCTCATCTAACTGTGGCGCATCTTCCAAAAAATACCATGAATATTCGCTAAAGCCCAAGTGGATTTACACGAATATAAAGATACCTCCAGTTTTTTTAAAGAACATAATAAATGGGGACTCTTTATTTATTACCGGATTTAATGGTAAGTCAAAAAATAAATATTGCCATACTTCAATTAGTGAAGCAATGAACGAAGTAGCTAAAGATTTATTTTCTACGAACGAAAAAGACAAACTATATGGTATGCCAAATAAATTAAGGGTCTTAATTGATTCAACGAGTGAATTTATAGAAACAACAGGTGAAGAGGCCCAATATGGTCTCTATAAAATTAGAGTACATTCAAACAGCTCTAATACTGCATACATTTTTGATGAAAATGAACCCTCTTTCGAGAATACACTTGTCGTCGGTGAAAACGGGTACGCAAGGAATATACTTACCATTAACTGGAACGAAATTGCTTTTTCACATGATACATCTGATACTTTTGAAAACCAGATGCGTTACTTGGAAAAAATATCGTACTACAACAAAAACGATACGACTCCTTATAAGGAATTTAGTTTTGACTATGACTATTCGTTGCACCCTAAAACGTTGAATTCTTACTGCAAAGGGCATTACCCCGAAAATAACGAGCAGATAAAAGAATCTCCCGACTCCGTAGGTTTAGATATATGCAAGGCGAATACGCAGAATCATCTTTACGGCAAGTTGACACTTAAGTCAATTACAGAAAAAGGGTGTCAATACGGCCATTGCGCAAGTCTCCCGCCTTTTACTTTTGAATATCATTCTCCGAGCCTCACATCTACAAGATTGTCTACAAAAGAAGGCTGGAAGAATTTTTCACAAAGTATAATCTTTGCGGCTGAAGATGATGAACCGACGAACCAGTTCCCAGAATCTTATTTTGATAGCATTACGGAAGTTGATGCGAGTATCATAGCGTCTTCGAATGCGATTGATGATTGGGGTTTTTGGAATGACCGAGGTGTGGCTGATAACCATAAGGTAAGGCAGGAATTTGCCGATTACGGAGCATCGGCTTGGAGTTTGTCTCGTGTTAAAGATCCTACAGGCGGAATCCTCGAAATTGATTACGAGCGAGATGTCTATGCTAATGGCGAAGACAATTCTAACGATAACATGTATGTAGAATTTGTCAGTGCGGATGCCTGCAAGAATTATAAGAAAAACTATCCAGTTCTTGATAGTGATAGCAGTGTGATTTGTATTGAGTTGGGCCCCTTATATTGGAGAGAACAATGTCTCGGCCCTCGCGTAGCCTTCTGGGATACTATAAGGCCCGCAGGGTATGTTGGCAATGGCTTTGAATATTTAGATACGCTTAGACTGCGAAAGAACGGCGAATTAGATACATCTGTATCTGTTTTCTACAATGTACTCGGCCACATACGAACAGAGGTTAGTTGTGGATTGTTTGGTATAGGTTCCTGCGACCGAAATAAGGCTGTTGCCGTCCTTGGCGATGGAAAACCGCAAAAGTTACTCGACCATAATTCCTCTAACACAAAGAGAAAGCTCCTTGTTTTGGATATGCCCATGGCGTATATGTCTGCTGGCTTGAAGGGGGCTGCAAAAAAAATTAATAGTGGAAAAGATTGGAGTATAAAATCAAGAGAAGGTTCTATCTGGGTAAAGGATTCCATCGCCGACATGAAGGGCGGTGATTTACGCGTAAAACGCCTAACCATGCGCGATATAGACCGTACAGTTAAAACGGAATACGAGTACGAAGCTGGCGAGATAGCGCAATTGCCCGATTCGGCGTTCAATACGGTTTTGGGCAACCGTTTTTATGGGAGCAAGATTTCGATGGCACTGCCCGACATGAAATTGGCTCCCAGATCTCGTATTGTTGGCTTTGATGACCATGATATATTCTTTATTCCAGGATCATCAATTACCTACCCGAAGGTGACTGTCAAGAATTCTAGTTCAGATGGTGCGGTTGCTAACGGAAAGACGGTCTTTGAATATATTACGCCAGAAACGGGTATCCCTGAAGGCTATATTGACGATGGCACCCGCGCACAACTGGTTCCGTTCTTGCGTATCAGTACGCGCGTATTCGCTTGGGGCGGCAATACAGATGACGCGACATATGAAGAGCGCCCGTTCTTAGTTACCTTCAATTTGTTAGACGGCGACCATAACGTAATTGGTCCCGAAAGAAAGATGATGGTGCTACGTGATGGTGTCACTAGCCTTACATTCTACGATAACAACATCCGGAATGCAAAATACCTTGCCGCGACATCGCGGTTCTCTATGGACAACGATTTTTCCGTACAACACGATACGCTTGCTTTGGGCGATTCATTGACAAACTTTAATGACATGGCTGTTTCGATATTGTGGTATCTTGGGGATATAGAGTCTGGGGGATTTCTTTATCATAAGCGCTATGCGTACATAAAGAATAACCAGCAGTTTAGTCTACATAAGTTGTGGTCGCGGTCTCAAAAAGACGGATATTATCCAATCCTGTACAAGAAAATTGAATATGCTCAGGATTCCATAACTTTACCCGAAATGGATGGTGAAGAACAACTTGAAAGAGACCAAAAAGATGTTGCTGACTTTGACAGCATGGTTACATATTTCGATTTCACATCATTCCTTGGTTTAACCACAAAGACAACGGCCTTCCGCGGCAATGGCAATAATGCGATACCTATAAGTATTGATAGTAACGTATTTAGCACCAAGGTGCCCGATATTGCTGCAGGCGTAGCCAATAACCTTCCCGAATATGCAGAAAGAAAGATGGGACAACAAGTAGAAACATGGGGATACGACAAAGTCCTAAAATGTAAGGAAAACAATAATACATGCCAGAAAAATAATATCGCCCTTTACGACAAACATTCTAAAACAGATTCGAAGAATTTCCGTTATATTCGGTTCCCCGCCTTCCAGATAAAAACAATACAGCATATAGGTTACGATAACCAAAAGGCAGAAAATCGTGAACAGTGGAATTCTACTACTCTCGAAAATCATTATTTCGATCCACTTACGGGTACTCCAACGGCGACCTTGGCAAGGTCCCCTGCTAGAGACGGCAAGGAAATGCGAAAATTGACGCTAAAACGCCCGCACTATAGTTTTGCATCAGGAGATAATTCTATAGCAAATGAAATGTTCCGCAGAAACATGCTTATGCAGAATTATCTTGATGCCCTATATTCTGGGAATGTTGAGGCATCGGCGTCATGGCATTCTATTGAGAATAAGGATAGTTTGCGCAGTTTTGCCATATCTCCATACAAACTTTTACCTATCTCTAGTCAATCAGGCCAAAGAAATTCTTTAGTTTCTTGGGGCGAATTTAAGAGTCGCACCGAACCGAAACAGATTATTGGCAGCAGCAACTTAAATACTGTTGTAGGCGCGTTCCAAAATGCAAATACAGTTCCCGACGTAAACAATTACGAAGGAAACCGTACGGTGACTGTTGATGAATACTATCGAATTGCGGAAACAAAGGATGAACTCGGCAGAACAGTCTCTTCGCATTACTCAAAGGATGGAAAATTCTTGACTGGAATCTTTTTCCCGGCAAAACTTTCGGAGACTGCATCCGTTGTTTTGGCTGGAGATAGCATTTCTAGCAAAAATTGCAACATAGGCAACCCTAAGTACGAAATTGTTGGAAAATCGACCATTCTTTTAAAAGAAGATGTGACGATTACATGTAGTGTTTACGGAGAAGAATCTAATGCGCAATATGTCGTCGAGTATTCTTTAATGCCCAAAAATGAATCGTGGAATAGCACTCGCGAAGTATATGAACGGCCTTTCAACTTACCATTAAAGGCAGGAGATCAATTGGGATATTTAAGAATATATCCCAAGAACGCACAGGCAAAGACATTCGTCTATGACAAGTATGGCAATCTTGTCCGGATTGTATCTGAAGAAAATCTGTCCACCTATTATGAATACAATCCGTTTGGCCATCTGGTGCAAATGCGCGATGACGACGGCGTTTCGTTCAAAGTTCACCATAGGGAATATCGTAACAAATTTGACTCTGTCAATAAAGAAACGGAGGCGAAATAATGTTTAGGCTGCTTCTTTTGTTATTGTTGGGCGCGACATCTGCCTTTGCTGCTGTTTCTGCACATGTTGCGGAAGGAAATCCGACTACGTTTGAGTTGGGCGAAGAAGTATTTATTTCCGTTGTTATCGATGGCGTGACGGATAAGAGTCCCCGTAACAACGATGGCACGTATATTCTAGAAAAAGTTTCTACTGATATGCAGTGGCTAGTAGCACAAAGCCGCCCCCCGAAAGATGATGGACTTGTGGATGGCCATTGGCAAAACAATCAAAAATCCTGGATGGAACTTTCAGGAAAAGCGCCTTCAACGGGAAATTATACCATAAAATTTAAAGTAAAAAATACAAAAAATAATGAGTCTTCTGGCGAATTATCATTTTCGTTTAGTGTCGGAGAACCGAGCCAAAATGGGTTGACCGTTATGATGTTCGACCCAGCTGCTAGCTATGATAGGCAAATCGAAATTCGTTCAAGACTCAAGAATACATCTGCAAATACACTTGTACTGCATAAGCCCTATATAGATTATTATGCGACTAAGGAGCACAATAAACAAGCTGTAGTCAATGTTTGGGCGAAACCTTCAAATTCGTGCGTTCAGATCCTTCGCTGTGGTGGAGATGGCTCCGATAATTTTATCATACGCCATCGTTATTCGGATGACATGTCAATCGATGGCAAAGGTGAGGGCGGAACTTTCCAAGTGGGCTATAATGAGATAACGAATGAAACTGACCATTATCTCTATGATATATTGCCTGAAAAAAGGAGTTCAGCGGCAACTAGCGCGTTTGAAGATTATTCATACGGACCCGCAATTGCAAATTATGCGCAAAAGGCAGAAAAGAGGAATCTTTTCTATAATGACAAAGAAGCTCTTTATGATGAAAATGGCAATAGATTATGGGGGAGCGCTCCAGAATGGTACAATTCCAATTGCGAAGTCGTTGATGTGACTACTGACTTGCAATTAAACCCAAATGCTTTTCGAACCAGTAGTAAGAGTAAATTTTGTGAAGCAGACTCCAAGATTCAGATAATTTTCGACACACCCAGCGATACAATCTACGAAGGCGAAGATTATTTTGCCATGCCCAGGGTTGTGAGTAGCGATGCAGAAATTCAGTCGCTTGAAATTACGGACATGAGCGATTTTGACTGGCTGGAAACAGGAACCCCAGCGGATTACTGGAATATATACAAGGGCGTCAATTTGAATTTGAGTGGTTATGCAAAAATGTTCTATGTACGGTCAAGGAACTGGTTTGTTCGCCAACGCAGCAATCTTCCTCCCAATGAATATACATATGTGCTAAAAGCAAGAGACCGTAATGGAAATACGACTAGTGTGACGAGGAAGGTGTATATTCGAGAGGGCTCGCTCTATGCAGCAGACAAAGGTCTGGACAATCAAATTGAGAGAAGCTATCAGTTGGCTATTTTGTTGGGTGATGAAACGTGGTTTAAAACTACACAACTAGACCTTGCCATAGGAATAGAAAATTATGCAAGTGCAGGAACATTTCATTTCAAGGATGGTTTCTATTTTGACTATTATGGGCAGTTTAGCGAAGGAACGATTCATTCCGAGTTTAACCATCCGCAATTATGGTATGCCGATTCTGGAATAACGCAGACATTCTATAACTGCGGAAACAATCAGTTTAGAATAAGGTATTCGTACCACCTGAACAAAGTTAGATGGGTTTCCTTTAAGCAAAATGTATTTGATATTAAAACTGGCATTGTTTACCCATCACAATTGGACTTGAATAAAAGTGACGATTATTCAATGCAGGCCTTTGTTGAAAATGGCATACTTGATCTTCATCGCCGTCGCTACAATCCTTACATGCCCTTGTACGATGGTGATAGCACTCTCCTGTGGGGCGTAGCGCCAGAATGGGCGCAAAACTGCGTTGCTTATGACCCTTCACTTCCAGATACGGTGATCTTTGTCGAAGATGATGAACCGGACGTCTTTAAAGACTTGAAGATTCGTTCTTATGAAAATAGTTACGACCCTCAAAGCATACAGTTAAATACGGGTATTGTAAACAAAGGAAATAAAAACGTATCTCTAAAAAATTATGAAATACGTTTTTATTACAATAGTGTCGATGGATATGATGCAAAAGATGTTCGTTATGCTCAATATAATCCACAGCAATTTGTGTTTGAGAAAAGAAGGTGTGATGTCGACAAATACGCGTTAATTTATAAATTGGCAGATGATGCCTCTATAGATGCAAATGGTGAATATCCTTTATATGGTAATTCTATTTATGGAGCATTTTCCGATACAAATTGGAAACCTTTAGATTTTTCTGTGTTTAAAAGTTTGAATAACTCCAGTTCATGGGAAGAGAACCCCAAGATGGCTTTATTCGACGGAGAAGGCAACCTTGTGTACGGCACTGAACTGTGGCCTTGCGACGGGTATACCGAAAAAGAGCTGAAGCTATCAGTGGAAGAAAAAATTGCTTTAGATTGGCTAACCGGACACGTGCGCTTGAAAATTCGCAATGAGGGGGATTCTTCTCTTGCCGGGCCTGTTTTTGTGAATTACTATACAACGCATCAAGCCGGACAAGTTCCAGTGCTTTTTATTGACTCCGATACGATTTCGGCAAATGGCGTGCGGAAAATAATTGGTGATACTCTTGCCATAACCCGTATTTCTTCCGGAAATAAACATACCTTCAGTTTTGAGTTGATTAATGGAATACCTGCATCTGGCAATATTGAAATTGATTTCTATTTGCTTGATCAATGCCTTTATGATTGTCCTGATATTTTATCCAGCTTCTTTAAATGGAATTTTTCGGACGACTGGTCTGCCAAGGATTTCATTGATGGTGATAGCTTGATTACCAATTCAAATGTTACTGAAAAGGTTACCATCCACTCAGGTACTGGTGATTTACTTTATGGGGTTCCTGACCCGTCTTCACCACAATTGTTTATCGATAATCGGCTTTCTGAACCAGAAGTTGCCTTGACGCACCCTCGTGGCCCAGCACCTTTGCAAAAGGCGAACCGTACTGATGCGGTTGCGTATTCTGGCGGGCAACTCCTTTCAGGCGGCGATTTCGAAACAGAATGGATTCAGGGATGGGATACTACTGGTTCCGTAAGCAGTATCGATAAGAACTCTCCACAAGGTTCAAGGCATATTGAACTCTTGAGCGGGTCTTCTATTTCACAAAGACTGCCTCTGATGGCGAACCATTTACTTGTTGATAGCGGAGCAACCTTTACGGTATGGCGGAAAGGGGGCAATTTGAAACTAAGATTGTTAAGAGATAGTACTTCCCTAGACTCTATAGAATCAGATACCCTTGTCAGTAACTGGAAACAATATACAAAGTCATTTTCAAAAGATCTATTTAATGTTCCTGGCGTATATACGTTGGAAATTACAGCTCTAGGTAATGCTGAAATAGACAATGCTACGTTACATCTTGGATCTGAAGAGAAAAATATAAACTATCTAGTCCGCTTTACAACGACATCTGGCGAAGAAATTGAGACACGCGCATACGATGGGAAAGATGAACTCCTTGTAACGGATTCAGAACGCGATGCGATGGGCCGTTCCTGGAAAAAGTATTTGCCTTTTGCCTTGCCTTGTAAAGATGCTACCGACTGCAACTCCGAAGCAAAAACCGCCCATAACAAGGGAATGGCGGCATCTTACTATACTGCGAAGAATAAGAATTATCCTGATGCAGGGGACTTCCCGTTTGTTGAAACTCAATGGAAACCAGACCCTATGGCGACAAAAGATGTTGAAGGAGCGCCGGGTGAAGCCTACAACATTAATAACGGGCACGTTGTACGCGTTTATACATCTGGCGTAAATCTGTCAGGAATTGATTTCTTTAACAGAGCGAGCCTTAAATCGGCGGTTTCTGCAAAAAGTGATACTCGTATGTATGGAGGTGTAACGTACCATGCACTCAAGGATTCAAATCCGACCCATTTGTGGGAACTAACTATCGACCAAGATAATCGCAAAGCCTTTAGTGTGAAAGATGGTGAAAGCCGTGTTATTGTAAGCGGTTCTTTAGATTCAGAGAATGATACGTTATTAACCTGGACTGTGAATGAACTTGATTCCCGCGGAAACGTTATTAAGTCCCATCCGCCACTAAGCTGTGCCTATACTCCAGTTCCAGCAAACTGCGTTGCTCCAAACACATATGTATATGATTCCCAAAGTCGCCTGATATCGAGTTGGGAGCCCGATGCGGATACAAGTAGAAGTTTCTATGACCTTATGGGTCGACTCCGTGCGACCCAGACGCGGCGTCAGATTGATAATAAAACTGCATCAGTCCTGATTTACGACCACCTGGATCGTGTCGTTGCTACTGGCGAATGGAAGCACAATAAGGACGAGAGTGGCCTTAGAACAGCTTTGCTTTCTGACGAGAGTAAACAAGAAAATAAAGGCAAATTCCCTTCTGAAAATGACCTTACCCCCGGCACTATAACCCGTACATTCTACGACAACATGCCATCGTTGGACACAGTGAATTACTTAGGGGTCCAATTGCTCCCGGCGGGAATCATACCCAAATATACTTTGGGCCAAGTGACGGCCATCATTTCTGATGTGCGAGCGGATTCTGCAGAAAACGGAACTCCCCTGCAAACGGCAAATGGCGCAGATAGCGTAATACGCGTATCTTCTGCGAACCTGTACGACAAGTACGGCCGTGTGTTGGCTACATACACATTTGACCCGACCATGCCCGCTGATAGCCTCAAGATGCATGCGGTTGTAAATGAATACGACATTGGCGGCAAGCTGATTTCGACAGCAAAGTATCCCTACGGCTATGATGGCCAAGCTCTCACTCGTGCAATAACGGAACGATTTGTCTATGACCGTTTAGGTAGAATTGACAGTGTATTTTCAAAGAGCGGAGGTAACGAAGTCCTGCTCGCCCGTTATGAGTATTACCCGACGGGTAGCGTAAAGACAATTTATATGGGCAATGCGCTCAAACTTAGCTATACCTACCATATCAGCGGAGCAGTAAAGACGGCAAAAGTAACAACTGCTAATGGAGCAGAATACTATTCTGAAACGCTCAATTATGAAGACTGCGGTGAAGGAGAATGTACCTCGCAGTATAACGGTAATATAAGCCGCATGGTGCATCGTTTGGCACATGACAATAGGAATTTTGTACAAAATCGCGAGATTTTGTATACGTACGACCAGTTGAATCGATTAATCAGGGCCGATGACCTATCGCAGGATTATTTCGACGACATCTTTGAATATGATGCACAGGGCCGAATTACCGCACAGCGCCGTGCAGAAAGGGCAGATAGCGCTCATGGCGGCGAATATGCGTACAAAAGCGGAACAAACCAGCTTGTTTCTGTCGCTGACGGCATAGGCGGCACCGCCAATGGTCGTGAAATGTCCGCTTCGGACAACTTTGTATACGATTCTGAGGGTAATTTAATTGAAGACAAGTCCAAGCGCCTGAAAATTTCCTATGATTGGAGAGGTATGCCTATCGAGTTCACACAATATCCTTCGCCAGAGAATACGGGAGTATCCA
>Ga0247611_10006427_pt1 | contig 15085 bp, 6 predicted proteins | sample 177DNAGHGhighgp2_FD_192422 | JGI IMG/M metagenome (GOLD analysis project Ga0247611, IMG submission 192422) | Sheep rumen microbial communities from Palmerston North, Manawatu-Wanganui, New Zealand - 1770 DNA GHGhigh gp2 | ecosystem: Host-associated > Mammals > Digestive system > Stomach > Rumen ...
CGTGGTTTGCGACGGCTCGCCATAGTAGAGCAGTTTGAAGTTGTCGAACACCGTCCAGTCGTTGGTCACTTCAGTGGATTTCTTCACTCCAATCCTCAGAGTTCCATCGGTCACAGTCACACTGATTGGTCCCACCTGGTAATTGCCGTAGTTGTTGGCATTGAAATATGCAGACGCATCGCCCTGACCATTCGGTATATACCCATGAGCGGTATTGACACCTGTTGTGCCCGACTTTCCAGCGCCCTCGAAGATTGACGGCAATGCCACTTCAGTGTCGTTCATATAGAGTATGGCGTTGAGTGCTTCAGTGCCGTTGGTTCTTGCAGTGGCAGCATCCGCATATCCTCCGTTGCGATAGAATCCCTGCATGGTCAGTTCGTACACACCGTTTGGCACTCCCACGATTTCCTGATATACATCGAATATGGTGTTGTATTTCTCGCCGTTCATGTTGGCATTATCTCCTCCTATTTTAGGACTGTCGCTCCAATTGAGGTTACGGTTGTCGTTTCGGCTGAATCCGTAGCCAGGGAGTAGGAATGTGGCGTTGACGGGGTTGCTCTCAGTAGCGCCCAGCATTTGGTTCACGAGGTCGGCACACGAATAGAGCACCCACTGTGCATGTGCATCCGTTGCAGAAGTGACCGTTGTTGCCACACTGCCCGATGCCGGAGCTGCGAGATAGTTGGTCCCGTCGGTTGTGAATGTATATGTGGTCTTTCCGTCGGTGTGTGTGCCCGATTCTGTGATGGTCCAGTTAGTGGAGCCACCATCCATATATAGATTGGAGCCCATATAATGACTTTCTCCTCCATTGGTTATGTTGGTGTCAAGCAGACTGTATGCTCCGCTGGCAATGATATTCAGGTCGACACCCGTTTCTGCAAGTGATGCCTGAGTACCCCAGTTGTTGGCAGCAGTTAGGAACAGGCCTGCCGAAGGGTTGTAGAGATAGTATTTGCCTGTAACACCGCTACCGCTTCCTCCACTGATAGCAGAGCGCGGGATGGCTCTGATACCAATCTTGTCGCCTGAGTCGTTGCCGCTCGTCGCATTCGTGCGGTTTCCGGCAAGACGCTCACCCACTGCAAAACTCTTATCTTTGTCCCACAGACCCACATAAGTGTTGTGACCAACATTCTGCACAACCCAGTAGTCGCCACTACTATAATAAATCGGCAAATATGTGGCTTTCAGTGCTGCAGACTTATAGTCGGAATTGTTTGAAACGAAATTCCATGAGTAAGGACTGCACATCACATATTCCTCACTTGAGAGGTTACGCATGGTGTAGCCTCCATAGTCGTTTGCTTCGAGTGTCCATAATTGTGTCAGGTCATTACCCGGAGTATCAGGAGTTTTGTAATAAACCTCTGCGGAATTGGTTCCGTTTACTAATCCCCAAACCAAGTCTGTTGTTGCTTCCTTGCTATAGAACTGAAAATAGAAGTCGCTGGTGTTTGCCGGTATGAACGTCAGTTGGTCAGTAGTTGTTGTGGCATCCAGTTTTCTGTATTCCACAGATGGATAGTCTGTACCATCATATTTGTCTACAATCCGGAATGAGCAGTTTTCCCAGTCGCTAACTGTTGCGGCGTAAGTATAGCTCTGATCGGAAGTGCTTGTTTTGTCCTTGCGTGTCACTGTTGCAAGTGTCTGCCATGTGGAAGAGCCAGCCGGCTTGTACTGCACCTGAATTTCGTCCATCATGTCTCCGTTGGAATCCTTCCAGGTTATCAACGCCGTGCCGTTGCCTCCGTCTTCCACATTGAGTGAATAAGGTTTTTTTATTACCACCACCGGCACGAACTCATAAGATTTGTTGTAACCTATTCCGCTGTCCATATTTGCATAGGCAGTGCCTAATGAGGTAAGACCGCCATCATATATTTTAGCTTTGCTCTCAGAATTCCAATAGGCATATCTCTCCACATATGGATAGCCATTCATCTTGTTCCAGATGCTTTGAGTGGTGGAAAGAATTGTGGCATCAGTCACTCCGCTTGCGAAAGCTCCGTTGCTGTTCCAGGACGCACCCCATATCCATTCTGACACCCATATAGGTCGTTTGAATTTGTTGTAGTAATTAATTAAATTTGAAAACGAGCCTTCCACCCAGTAGCAGTGCATATCCAGAATATCGCATCGCCAACCACGAGCATCAATCTCATTCATAAACTGCTCCTGCCATGTATATCCACCGTCGTGGGATGATGGTGCACACAGTCGCATACCGGTACGCATGGCATTTTCCCAATATCCGAGCACTTGATCAACGGTTGCCGGATTGTCATCAGAGCTGTTGGCAGGCTCATTATCTGTCTTCATGTGGCAGGCATATTCGGTATTACCACAGTCAGCAACACCCGGCCAGTCCTTTTGGATTTTGTGAGGCACCCACTCCTGGTCGGGAAGCATGGAAGAGCCAGTTACATTCCATGTATAACACCAACTGGTGTTCAGTGCAGAGTTTGGAGTGGATACAACATCAGATGCCAATCCCTTCTTCTGAGCATCGTACCACATGAAGAGCCTGTAGCTGGATACTTTTCCCGCCAGCACGGCAGGAAGATTGATTTCGAGGTCTTCGGTGTCGGCAATAAAGCAGCGGCTATAGCCATAGCCTGCAGTACCGGTTGCGAAAGTGACCATATATCCACGCTTGAGCTTGAAGCTCTTTATGTTGTTGAGCCCCAATGCTGTGGTAAGCGTCTTCATGTATCCCCCGTTGCTACCAGTGGTATATCCATTGTAGGATGTGCCTGTGAAGTCAGCCCCCGTATAGCATGTGAGGGGTTTGAAACTGGAGCCGTATGGCATGATGATCGTGCCCGCTCCATACATCTTCACCTGGCAGTTGGTGCCATCCACAGCCTTGCTGCCATTGATCTGCACATAATTCAGCCAAGTGCTTTTCACAACCTATGGTTTGATACTCTTGAATATAACCGTGGAATGTTCCATGGAAGTGCTCGGGATATTGACTCTTCCACTAGAACCAAAAAGATTACTCGTTAATGTCAACGTATAATCTGTGTTAGCCTCTACATTTACAGTAGAAGTAATTTTACTGCCATTTGTAGTGACTGTGTTAGCCGCATTCATGCCCAGAGCCACCAGGCATGCAGCAATGAGTAGACGTATTCTCATAGGAAAAAATTATACAGGTGTGGTAGTTGGTCCTGCGTTTTTATTAGATTTAGTTAGTTGGATTCAATTTTTGAAAGTGTGCTAAGTCAAACAAAATCATTAGTTAGAAAGAGCCACATTGATGCAAAATTAATAATATTTTTATATATCACAAATTTCTTGCAAAAAAATATATTTTCTTCAACAACTTGAATTTCAAATAAAAAAGAATTTGTTGCAATTTAATATGTTCTTTTAATTTTTTATTATTACATTTGCAATACGGAATAGTCGAAAGACGAGAATATTTACGATTTACTAATTACTATTTGTTTTATTCTTTATAATAATTAGTTTAATCCGATAAACCAGTGGTTTAAAAAAAAATTAATAATAATCCGTTTAATCTGTTTAATCTGTGGTATAAAAATATATCCTAATCTGCGTTAATCCGTTTAATCTGTGGTATAAAAAATATATCCTAATCTGCGTTAATCCGTTTAATCTGTGGTATAAAAAATATATCCTAATCTGCGTTAATCCGTTTAATCTGTGGTTAAAAAATAAAAAATAATCCCCGTTGTGAAGACATTTGATTTTGTATTGTTGAATCAAGGCTATGCGATGCATAATGGTGACTGGAACTTTGGTCCCATCTGTAGCAGTTTTACTCGTATCTACTGGGTGCGCGATGGTGAAGCTGTTGTTAGAATGGGCATGAAGGACTATCGCCTCACTCCTGGCCACATGTATCTCATTCCCCCTCTGGTTAGCCATTACGACGAGTGTGACGGACGCTTCGGTCACGTCTACATCCACTTTATGGATCGCAGCAAGAATGTGATTGATTACTATCACAACTATAACCTTCCGTTTGAACTTGAGTTGACGAACGACGACCGCTATATCTTCCAGAGGCTTATGCACCTCTATCCCAACAAGAATCTGACTAATCCACATCCCGAGACATACGAGACATCGTCGAAGCTGCTTGATGCCACCAAGACCTTTCATTCACAGCCACTGGGTCTGAGGATGGAAGTGAATGGTCTGCTTCTTCAGCTGCTATCTCGTTTTTTTACGAATGGCACCAGAAAACACAAAATCAATGATGATCGCATTTTGCAAACGCTATACACCATTGAACGCAACCTCAGCAATACTCCCGACGTGGGCAAACTGGCATCTGACGTTCATCTGGGCAAAGACAGGTTCATCAGGCTTTTCAGCCAGCAAACTGGCATCACACCAACCAATTATATCATCCGCATGCGCATCCAGCAGGCCCAGATGCTGTTCATCGACGGTAATAGTTCTGTTAAGGAAGTAGCTTCGATACTGGGATACGACAACATATCCTATTTCGGACGTTTATTCAAGAAAGTGACAGAAATGACACCTTCTGAATTCATCCGGCAAAACAAATGATTTAAGAACAAATCCATGAAAAAGACGATATTCACATCCATATTGCTGATAGTATGCTCATACATTCATGCACAACAGACAGAAAGCCGTTTGCCGGAATTCGACCGTCTGACCACTGAAGACGGACTCTATTCCAACAACATATTGCATATACTCGAACTGGCCGACGGACGCATGGCCATTACAAACGACTCATGCGTAAATATATATGATGGAGAAAAGGTGCGGCAGCACCACGTCAGTTCACCTGAAATACATACTCTATCCAACTATAAAGGACACTATCACGTATATGCCGACGACCATGGCCAGCTATGGGTGAAGAATTATGGCACGGTGTGGTGCATGAGTCTCGCGACAGGCAAAAACATAGACATAAGAGACATTGAAATGACCGACCTGTTCGTGGACCACAGCCATCGACTATGGATTGTAAATGACAGTGTAGTGGACCAACGGATTAGGTTTGAGAAAGAATGGGGCGAACTGCAGGATTTGGATGCTGACTCAGCTAACCTCTACCTGTTTTTTTCCTCAAGCAAGGTGGCTTGCTACGACAAGCAAAGCAACGAACTGAAATATGTCAGTCAACCCTACGACACGGCAGAAGCCAAGTTCTACGACAAGACTTCTCTCGTGGTTTATGGCAAAGACCATGCTTTCTATCAGCTGAGATGCGGAAAAGAACGATTTATATTCCTCAGATTCGACCCATCTCAAACAGAATGGCGCACTGTGTTCGAAACCAACACAGGAGTGTTCCACACACTTTGTATTCCCAACGAGCAGCTGGCACTTATATCTTGTCCACAAGGACTATGGGAAATCAATCTTGAAACTGGAGAGATGAACCTGCGTGCAGAAGTGATGACAACAGGCGGAGAGACACTCAAGACGGGTTTCAACAGTGTGTTTTGCGACAGCAAGGGACAGTTGTGGCTGGGAACTTACAATGAAGGCGTTCTCCATGCCGACCAAATACATGCATCAAAATCGAAAACTATATATTATGTGATTTCCGGGCTCGTTCTACTTATTATGGCATTAGCCTTATTCTTCCTGATGTATGCACGCAGGCAACAACGGAGGGAGCGTAGACTCATGTCGAGATTGAAAGAACTCTACACCAAGGAAATGGAACATGCATCAGTGGAAAATGGCAATATTACATACGTGGGCGACAAGGATTATTCAGAAGATGAAAGACAAAGCAAGGCAGAGAAGCGTGAAACGTCAGAAAATACATCTGCCGAAGACTCGGAGTTTATCCGTCAAGCCGTTGCACTGGTGAAGCAAAACATCAACACGCCAGGCTATTCGGTGGAGCGTCTTGCCACCGACCTATGTATGGAGCGCACGGGGCTTTACAAAAAACTCACTGCTATGCTCGACAAGACACCATCTCTATTCATGCGTAGTATACGATTGGAGCATGCTGCCGAACTGCTTAAGGAAGGCAAGCTGAGCATTGCCGAAATAGCCGAACATGCCGGGTTCTCTTCTGCCAGCTATTTCAGCAAGCAGTTTCAGGAAGTCTATGGTTGCAAACCATCAGAATATGCCAAATAAAGGCATTTTCAACATTTTTTTCATTCGTTTCAACATTTGTGTTATTAAATTTGCATAATAAGACATAATTTTGCACTTGGAAAATAATTCAAAAACTAAAATAACACGAACATGAAAAAAATTTCAATTCTTTTTGCAGTATATATGCTGTTTGCCACAATGGCAACAGCACAAGAACACTACACATTCAGATGTAAAGACTATGTGTCGACCGACAATGCGAGGGCTCCACAGTCGGCATTCAGCTACGACACAGAAAAGAACACGTTCTCAATCAATGCATCGGGTGCCAACAATGTGGCATTTCAGATGAATATGGGAATGGACGGCGAATACTATATCGACCAAGACGAGACTCTTCTACTCATCTGTGGAGAGAACCTGCAGACCACGAGCACGGCATCATACGTGTGGTGGCTGAACGGATTCAACAACTTTGGGCAAGTTCCTGCCAATAATATATATACCGATGGTTCAGATGCTGTGTTCGTATGGAATCTGAAGACGAACACTGCCATCAACCCTAATTTCGACTTCAACAAGGAAAAAATAACAATCAGTGCGAACGGCAACAGCTATATTCTTGCAGTGGGCCTGACCGCCAAGAACAGCGGAACCGCAGGCACCATCAAGGACTTCGGCTATTATGCCCCGTTTGAGGTGGCAGCCAAACATCCATCGCTGATGAGCAATCTTGGATTCAATGCCACCACTCTCACCTCAGCCATCAAAGCCAAGACTCTCAAGCTTGATTCAAGCAAGGCAGAAGCAACCAACGCCATAGGTGCAAACGAATATTCGAAAGCCTACAGCCTATATCTGGAAGTGAGAAAACAGAAAGATGAAGAAGGCGGCAGTCACACCGGCTCATATAAGAAGACGTCCAACGGCATTCTCGCAAAATTCGACGACCAGTCGGTGCGCATCATATTCCACAATGACAGCACACTCCGAGTGAGCAAGGCTTTCGACCTCTCCAGCATCAAACAGAGTTGGACAGTGGTATCACAACCTCAGGAAAATGTGGATTTCAGTGTGGAAGAAAACGATGGCACAGTCACTCTTTCCAGCAGTAAGCTGAGAGTGGAATATATTCTTAATAAAGGAATACTCACAGTTTACGATGCTGATGGCAACGAGTTGATTGAAGAAGTAAAGCATCGGTTTGTAAGCACCAAAGACGGACCATTCGACTCCTTCACTATGACTCAGTATTTCCAGCTTGCCGACGACGAACGCATCTATGGTATGGGACAACTGCAGGACGGCAACCTCAACCGACGCGGCACATCAGTGAGACTTGAACAGGAAAACCGCAGCATCTGCATACCTTATTTCCTCTCATCGAAGAACTACGGACTCTATTGGGACAATTATTCACCAACAATTTTCAACGACACAGGCGACAACACCACATTCCGCTCCACAGGCACAGCCATCGACTACTACGTGCTGAAAGGAGCCAACAGTCATGAGGTTCAGCGTAGCCTTCGTCTGCTGACAGGCGACTGTCAATTGCCACCGCTCTGGAACTTCGGCGTTTACCAAAGCAAGGAACGCTATACGAGCGGGAACGAGGTGATGAGTGTTGTTAAGAAATATCGAGATCTGAAGATACCGTTCGACTGCCTTGTTCAAGACTGGCAATACTGGGGCAATGATGCCCACTGGAACGCAATGGAATTTCTCAACCCCGATTATTCCAACTATCAGGAGATGATAGACTATATCCACGACAACAACGCAAAGATCATGATATCCATCTGGGCTAGCTTCGGTCCACAGACCAAGCCGTTCAGCGAGTTGCAGAGCAAGGGTCTGCTCTTCACTGCTGAGACATGGCCTTTAGGCAATGGCGTGAAGCCTTATAACCCATATTCATCCGAAGCACGCGACATATATTGGAAATACCTGTGGAACGGAATTGTCAACAAAGGCATAGATGCCTATTGGATGGACTCCACAGAACCAGATTTCTTCGGCAACGAGGGCGACAAGGACAATGTGGCACTTCCAGGCCAGACCTGGCGTTCGCTTCGCAATGCATTCCCACTCGCCACAGTGATGGGAGTGGCTGACCATCATCTCGCACAACCAGAACTGAATAGTAAACGCGTGAGCATAATGACCCGCTCGGGCTATCTGGGCATGCAACGTACTGGAGCCTACGTATGGAGTGCCGACATCACGTCAAGCTGGGAGACCCTTGCCAACCAGATTATCGCAGCTTGCAACCTCAGCGAATCCGGACTTCCATACTGGAACAGCGACACAGGTGGCTTCTTCACAGGATCATACGGTGGAGTTGGCGATGCAGCCTGGCGTCGTCTGTATCTTCGCTGGACCCAGTTCAGCACATTCACTCCTATGCTTCGCTTCCATGGCACTGGCACTCCTCGCGAGCCATGGCAATTCGGAAGCGCCGGAGACTCAAACGGCGAGTTCGACAATATCGTTCGTTACATAAAACTGCGCTATAGCCTCTTGCCATATATCTACAGCACCGCCAACAAGGTAAGAACCGATGCACAGGGATTCATGCAGGCTATGCCACTGGCATTTCCTCAGGATTCTCAAGGCTTTGATGTAAAGGACCAATATATGTTTGGAAAATTATTCCTTGTGGCTCCGGTAATTGAAGACGGAGTGAACGGTAGAAACGTGTATCTGCCTGCCAATGATGGAGGCTGGCTCGACTTTTGGAACGGCTACACCTATGAAGGTGGACAGAGCATCTACAAGGTGGCACCAATGGACATCATGCCACTCTACATGAAAGCAGGAAGCATCTTGCCATGGGGCCCTGAAGTGCAATACTCTACTGAAAAGTCATGGGACAACCTCGAAATCAGAGTTTATCCAGGTGCCAACGGGTCATTCACCCTCTATGAAGATGAATTTGACAACCAAAATTATAAAGACGGTAAATTCACAGAAATTCCGTTTACATGGGACGAAACGACTAAGACCCTCACCATCGGAAAGCGTATTGGCAGCTATGACGGTATGCTCGGCGAACGCACATTCAATATTGTAGCGGTAACGCCTGAGAAGGGTGCTGGCGACAAGCTGAGCACTACGTATGATGCAGTTGTGAAATACAATGGCGAAGAAGTAAGTGTGGTTCTCGATGTAAAAAACGTGAGTGAACCCACGCTTGATGAGTGCACCGAAAATATCGTAAATCCCAGTTTCGAAGCCGACAGAAGGGCACTGACGAAGGTAGCTCCCAAAGGCTGGACAGTGAAGAGCAACACTGCATGGTGGGGTGTGAACCTGGTGAATGCCGGAGCCACTGGCGACCCACAGCCTACAGATGGCAGGTATCTCTTCGGTGTGTGGGACGGCAGCGTGCTTACTGCAAGCATCAGCCAAACCATCAGCAGCTTGCCTGCCAGCGACTACCGACTGACAGTGGATATGCATGCGTCGAACCGCGACAACGCAGTCCGGCTGGGCGACCAATGTTTGTTTGCAAACGAGCAACAGAGTTTTTTTCGCAACCAGGTGAGTGCACCAGGTATTGGCGATGCGTATCCTATGCAGACTATCAGAGTGGACTTCACGGTTGAAAACGACAACGACCCTGTGGAAATAGGTGTGTCGACAGGCAATGCTCCTGCTGAGACCTGGTTCAAGATAGACAATTTCCGTCTGTATAAAATCACCAAAGAAGAAACAACTGGGGTTTCACAACCATCATCAAATACCATACCCAGTTCGGACGCCTACTACACGTTCTCCGGCATTAGAGTGAAAAATCCCTCACACGGGATATACATACATAATGGGAAGAAGATATTTAAATAAAGGAACATTTTAGAAGTTAGGGAAGTTAGACAAGTTAAAGAAGTTAGACAAGTTAAAGAAGTTAGACAAGTTAGGAAGTTATAATTAACTTAATTGAATAATATATGAGAGATTTGTCATTATTTGCAGCATTGTTCTTGATAGCTGGTCGTGCTACAGCTGACGTCAAGATTGAGGCAGAAAATGCAAAGTATTCCAACTGCAAAGTCGTCTACGACAGCAGATATTCTGGTGGCAGAGCACTGGAGTTAACCGAAAACAATGCATCGATATCTTTCACATATACTTCCGAATCCAATGAGAAGCATAATATTTTTGTTGGTTATGACGGCTTATATGGCAACAAGATGGTGAATCTGTCGGTAAATGGCAATGTGGCTTCATTCAGCGTGAAGGGTCTGGGCGAAACCGAGGTGGGCAGCTACATAATGAAGAAAGGGAGCAACTCCATTGTGATAACCCCCAATTGGACATGGTTTAGAATCGACTATATAATCATAAAATCCGACGTAGACAACATAGAATTTAACATATCTAAGGAACCCGTAGACAAACAAGCCACTGAAAGTTGCAAAACACTATACACTTTCCTATACGACAATTTCGGGAAACGAACTATTTCAGGAATGATGACAGGAGACATGACCAATGTGAACAAAACAAACGTCACTCAACATCCCGACGTGAAAGCCGTGAAGCAAATATCTGGAAAAACTCCTGCACTGATAGGTTTCGACTTCATGAACACAACAGGACTGAAAGAAAACGACAGCTGGTATAAAGAATATTCACAGACAGTGATGACACTGGCAAAAGACACCTACAAACGTGGAGGTATTCCCGCCTTCACATGGCACTGGCGCGACCCCAGCCGCCAGACCGAGGCATTCTATACCAGCGACTGCACAATGAAAATATCAGATGCCATGAACAGCGACGGAAGTTGGGACACTTCCAGCCAACTATATCAGTACATAATAAAAGATATTGACGCAATTGCCAACTGCCTATTGCAGCTCCAGCGCGAGGACATGGCATGCATCTTCCGCCCACTCCACGAAGCAAGCGGAGGATGGTTCTGGTGGGGACGTGAGGGGGCTGAACAGTTCATAAAACTCTATAGACTGATATTCGACGAAATGGTTAACGTTAAAGGTGTTCACAACGTGATATGGGTTTGGAATGCCGGTGACAACGACTCTGAATGGAATCCAGGTGAGAACTATTTCGACGTGGTGTCTGCCGACATCTATAATGCCGACTACGACTATTCAAGCAACTATGTGTCGTTCGACAAGCTGAAGGGTTTGACAGGTGGTAAGAAGATAATTGCTTTGTCGGAAAACGGACCGATTCCAGATATTAACAAACAAGCAGAAGAAGACGCAATGTGGTCATGGTGGATGCCGTGGTATCAGACCTGGAACGGCAAGTTCGTAGACAAGACGAGTGCTGAGGAATGGACTAAATGTATGAACGACTCAAGAATTATAACAATGGAAGACCACTACAACGGATGGGAAATAGCTCAATCAATAAGGAACATAATTGACAACTATTACTTAGTTCATAAAACATACAACACACAAGGGCAATTACTGTCGATAATTCCTTCCAACACGATATTCATCAAAGGCGGGAAAAAATATTTCATGAAATAGTTGAGTTTAAATATTGTATATATAATTATCTAAAATCTAAAAAGTAGAGATAATATGAGAATAAAGCCAATTATAGTATTTATGATGTGCATGGCAACGAGTGTTGCTGGCGCTCAAGAGGTGACAATCTCCGAAACAGGGGTTAGGGTTATCCCTACAGACGTTGCTACAGCCACAGAAATTCTGTTCTACACCCCTTCAGCTGTGAGAGTAATGAAATACCCAAAGGCATTGGAAGCAGCTCCAGAGCATAAGAGCTACAGCATCATCGCCGAGCCTAAGAAGGAGCTCTTCGTGAAGAAAGCGGAGACTGGCGGTAGTATTGTAGTAGAGAGCGAGAACATGAGCATAACTATTGACAGTCATACCGGGAATGTCAGTTTCAATACCAAAGATGGCAAGGCTCTTATAAAAGAGAAGACGTCGCAACTTGAAGAGATTGCCGATGGTGTAGACAAGGGTCAGTACAAGGCTTCCCAGACGTGGATTCTCGATAAGGATGAGGTGCTCATAGGCCTTGGCCAGCGTCAGATTGAGGACCTGAGCATCAGGGGCAAGAAGATAAATATATGGAACGACTATAAAATCATAACCATCCCGTTCTTCACATCGGAGAAGGGCTATGGACTCTATTGGGACAATGCCGGAGAGTCGGTGTTTGAAGATGACAACAATGGAACGACTTTCTCGTCGAGCGTGGCCAAGCTGGAGGACTATTATTTCATGTATAAGGACGGCAGCCACGACGGGGTGATTGCCGCTATTCGCGACCTCACAGGACAGGCCACTATGTTTCCGCTATGGGCTATGGGCTACTGGCAATGTCGCGAGCGCTACAAGACGAGTGATGAGCTTTGCGACGTGCTCGACTACTACCGTCAGCACCACATACCTCTCGACGGAATCGTTCAAGACTGGCAATACTGGGGTTGCGATTCCAACTGGAATGCCATGCAGTTTGACAACCCTTACTACAGCAACAAGGTGGGCGATGCGAAGCAGATGAAATACCTGCCCAACGACCTCAGGAAGCAAGCAGAAGAACTTATTGCCTCTGGCAAGCAACCGAGAATCAAGTCGCCACAGGAGATGGTGGACTATGTCCATAAGCACAATGCCCATCTGATGATATCCATCTGGCCCGATTTCGGTCCATGGACCAAGCCATACGAAGAACTCGACAAGATTGGTGCACTCTTCCCATTCGAAACCTGGCCCAAGAATGCAGGTGCAAAGGTGTATGACCCTTGGAACCCAGAGGCTCGCGACATCTACTGGAAATATCTGACGAACCTCTACAAGATGGGGTTCGATGCATGGTGGACCGACTCTACGGAGCCCGACCACACGGAGCATGCCGGCGACCGCGACTATCTGACCCACGACGGCTCATGGCGCAGCGTGAAGAACTCGTTCCCTATCGTTACTAACCGTGGCATCTATGAACATCAGCGTGCCACACGCGGAAGCGATGCGAAACGCATGATCCAGATGACCCGCTGCTCATCGTTCGGAATCCAGCATTATGCTGCCTTCTCATGGAGTGGCGACGTGACAACCGACTGGAAGGTGCTGAAGCAGCAGATACCGTCGGGCCTCAACTATATCACCTGTGGCATTCCGTTCTGGAACACCGACATAGGCGGTTTCTTCGGCTGGGATTACAACAACGACCCACATTCGCCTGCCATGCAGGAGCTGCAGGTGAGATGGATGCAGTTTGGTGCGTTCTGCCCTCTTATGCGCAACCACAGTTCGTCGCCGATGGTAAGCGAGATATACCATTTCGGAGAGCCTGGCTATTGGGCCTACGACGTTCAGAAGAAATACATAGAACTGCGTTACCGCCTACTGCCGTATATCTACAGCAATGCCGGCGATGTGGTGCTAAATAGCGGTTCGATGATGCGTCCGCTTATGTTCGACTTTGCAAGCGACAAGAAAGCCGTAGCTCTGGGTGATGAATATATGTTCGGACGCAGTTTGCTGGTAAAGCCAGTAACCGACCCACTATATACTTGGCGCGACGAACATAAGAACGGTCATGCCATCTATCCGGATGTAGCAAAAGCCAGTGCTCCGGTGGATGTATATCTGCCTCAGGGCACTAAATGGTGGGACTTCTGGGACAACCGCTGCTACGAAGGCGGAAGAACCATCAAGCGCCTTGCTCCAATCGATATCATACCAGTGTTTGTGAAGGCCGGCAGCATATTGCCATGGGGTCCACAGGTGGAGTATTCTTCTGAAAAGTCGTGGGACAACCTCGAGATGAGAATATACTCTGGTGCCGACGGTGAATTCTGTCTCTATGAAGACGAATTCGACAACTACAATTATGAGAAGGGCAAATATAGCCTTATCCGCTTCTCATGGAACGATAAAGACCGCACTCTTACTATTGGTGAACGCCAAGGCAAGTTCAAGGGCATGATAGAGAAGCGCATCTTCCGCATCACTCTCATAGGATCTAACACTGAGAAGATTATAGAATACGACGGGAAACAGACATCCGTCAAATTTTAACTCAAATCGGTCATTAGGACGAAATGATGTAGAATTATAATTATTCAAGTTCTTTTCATGCCAATCATTTTATGTTGAATCAGATCAACAAAAATGAAATGATGAGATATTCGAAATGAAGTTAACCCCAGAAGTTTCATGTCTAACTTCTGGGGCTCACTTTATAAGATATCCAATGCAGTATTAATGTAATGCCTTAGGCCTCTTTTATTCATCCTTCTTAATTATACAATAATGTTGTTTTGTATCGGGGTCGTAGTTGATGCCAACGAGCAGTATGTTACCTGAAAACTGGCGCAGCTTGGCGGGATAGTCCTTGCGCTGGATTTGGTCTATATTTGCTTATCCGTCTTTTTGTCCTAAAACCTTACCTTCTTTCGCCCGTTCTCGATGTATATCCCTCGATTAGGTGGAGAAGTGAGCCGACGGCCGGAGAGGTCGTAGAGGGTGTTATTATTTGTAGTAGGTGTATTCACCGTGCTTATATTGTTTACAATATCCGACCATGAGCCACTGAATCTGTAGAACGGTTCGTCCTCCCAGGAGCAGTCAAGCAATAGGCTTTCCGGGTATTTGCCGTCTTTGAGGCCAACACCGGCATTGGCATCCAGACCATATACACTTCCCACTCCCTCTATCCAGCATACCATGTTGCCACTGTCATAGTTTCCGCTATCGTCAGCCACGTTAACGTACAAGTGTTTCAAAGTATGACCTTCAACAAGTCTGTCTTCAACTCTCTCAACCCTGCACGTCCTCGTTACCAGCTTATGAGGCACAGAATAGTCATTATTGAAGTTGAACACTGCCACCTCCATCTCGTCGCCTGCTTCGGCAGAGAAATCATAAAGCAGATATGATGTCTCTGCTCCCTCGTATGGCCTGACATATACTTTCTTTTCAAAATCCTGCCTATCACCATTATTCACTCGTTTCTCGCTCATTGCCGCAACCACATG